>OHAS01001396.1_pt1 | contig 19304 bp, 20 predicted proteins | sample 1577131 | NCBI WGS metagenome assembly OHAS01 (sample SAMEA3541566, study PRJEB24748) | human gut metagenome | biome: human gut; feature: human-associated habitat; material: faeces | place: China | collected 2012 | reverse complement strand
CCCACAAAATAGCAGTCTCCAAATACTCCTGACGGATAGAAGCGCCCTTTAAGTAATCTCCTGCAAGGGTATCGGCCGCACAGCCGGTCTTTGAAAAATACCGTTTGGCATCCGAGACCCAAGAACCAGCGTAAACCGCGTTTCGCAGTTCCTGATCGGTAAGCTGTTCGCCTGCAATATTGATGATTCTAAACCAATCCAGCTTCTCAGAATCAGTTCCATCGCACACGTAAACGAACAGAGGGTAGTCTAAAATCTGCTTTTGCTTGTCAGAAGGCAGGTTATAAAAGTACTTATCATCAACGGAGAATGTGCCATCGACATACTCGCATCCGGCCGGAAGCGGCAATATGGGCACTACGACGTCGAACCCTGGCGGAGAAACTTCCGGCGGAGACGGCATTGTAACCGAAGAGCAGGTACAGAAGGGCTATGTCTGGATGAACGAGGTCAATAAGAATATTTTCGACGCTACTTATGATGATATTGCTGCCTACTTTGGCGTAAAAGGCCAGTTTGTCAAGGAAGAGTACAGCGACCACATGAAGGCAAACTACCGCTACTACAAATGGATCTCTGAGGACGACGAATCCCATTTCATCTACGTCAATTTCAAAGAAACTGTGTCAGGCGTTTATACGGTAAGCGGATTCAATACCAGCGGCTTCTCCGGCAAGGAGGCCATCGCGAGGTATCTTGACACGGTAAAGGCGGAAGCCGCAGAGGCAAACTAGGCAGCGTCTGCGAACGCCGAGATGCAGGACTTCTCCGTGGAAGTCACCCAGTTTGCAAAAGACGATGTTAAGGTCAAAATCATGACGAAGATCCCGGTCTCTGGCTGGTCGTATGATGAGGGCAAGCGCTGCTTGGTGGAAAATGACGATCCCACAGCGTTCGGTGCGGGCACCATCCCGTTTGAGGTTGCGTATGCGTCAGATTTATTGGCAAAAGCACCAGTTTGAGGTAAGAGAGAACGTTGAAAAATTTGATTTCTACAAGGACGACTTCGAGAACTATCAGGATATCGAAGACCGTGTGATCGGCGGTATCACGTTCCGCGGCCGCACCTACAGAAACATCGGCTAGGATTGGATTCAGTATATCGCACAGCTTGACGACGGCCGCGCCCTTTCTATCGGGCTTCGGAATATGGACTGCGTTCCGGGAACGATGCCCGACATCATTCTCAACGACATGACGTTCCAGTAATGGCGGCATCTTTCTGAGAATTTATATGAAAACCGGCTCCCGCCCCAATTTGGAGCGGGAGAATCCGGCTATTTGCGGAAAAAGCGGAGGTGATGCTGTGAAGCTCAAAACGTTCCTCATCACGGCAAGCCTGTGGATGGGGCTGGTCGGCCTGACCGCCTGCGGCGGTGCTGACGTGCGCACCTATCAGTACCAGGAGACCGCGCTCCTTTTTGACAGTCTTCACATCAAAAAAACCGTTTACAGCCCGGGCGTCATGGAGCTCTATTACCGCGGCGGGCAGTTCAAGGACAATCCCATCCGCTGCTACGACGCGAATTTTGAAGATCTGGGCGATCAGTTTGACCATACGTTCCGAAACGGCGTTCTGACAGTTCAGGCGGATTTTGCAGAACAAATCAGCGGACTCACGATCGAGGATAAAGACCACGATACGGTCTATCATCTGCGCTATCTGGACTCACCGCAGTTTGCGTGGCTGGCGGATACATTCTGGCTGGACTACGGTATGATGACGCTGGGCGACAAGGCGCGGTATTACAGCGACGCGGAGCGGCAGGAGCAGGCAGAGCGGGAGCGCGCCGAGCATGCGCAGACACGCAATGTTTTTGCGCTGCTCGAGGGCACGTGGATCTCCGAGGATGGCCTGCAAAAATATGTGTTTTCCACAGACGCAGATGGGAGCGAGCTGCGCGCGGCGGAGCTGTGGCGCAGCGGGACGGAGCAAATGTGGAACGGCTGGGAGTTGCGCATCGAGTCCGCGTTTCAGACGCCGTATTTCGGCGGCGAATACGGTGAGGATGTGGCAGAGCACCTGCAGGAAATCGTGCTGAGAAACAGTGACCATGCAGCGGCGGATCTGTACCTCCTGTACGATACGCAAAACGCGGTCATATTGGGCGGCGGGATGACTTACCGCAGAGAGCAGGGTTGAGGTGCCGTCTGGCACCGACACAGGAAACGAGGAAGGAACATGGCAACACAAATCACAAATTATCAATGTCCCGCCTGTACGGCACCGCTCCATTTTGTAGGAGAATCCGGCAGGCTGGAGTGCGATTACTGCGGCTCAAGCTTCAATATCGCAGAAATTGAAGCGCTCTACGCGAAAAAAGAAGCGAAAGCAGCAGAAGCGGCGCGAAAGCAGGAAGAAACGGAAGCGGCTCAAAAATCTGCCGAAGCGAAAGAGCAACAGACTGCCGCAGACGGCTCTAACTGGGATACCTCCGGCCTGAACGAGAACTGGGGTGCGGACGCAGACAGTATGAAAGCCTACTGCTGCCCATCGTGCGGGGCAGAGCTGATTTGTGACGCAACGACCGCAGCCACGTCCTGCCCATACTGCGGAAATCCGTCTGTGATTCCGGGGCAGTTCAGCGGCATCTTAAAGCCCGATTTTGTGCTGCCCTTCAAGTTGAGCAAGGAGGATGCCATTCAGGCGCTGAAGAAGCACTATCTCAAAAAGCCTCTGCTGCCGTCGACCTTCTCCAAAGCCAACCATTTGCAGGAGATCAAGGGCGTGTATGTCCCCTTCTGGATGTACGACGGCGAGGCCAGCGGAAGCGCGGAGTTCCATGCCACCACGGTACATAAGTACACCTCGGGAGATTATGAGGTCACGGAGATAAGTCACTACGATGTGCGCCGCGCCGGTTCTATCAGCTTTGAAAAAATCCCGGTGGATGCGTCGAGCAAAATGCCGGATGATTACATGGACTCCATCGAACCGTTCAACTATGCGGACTTAAAGCCGTTTTCCACAGCGTATCTGCCCGGATTTCTGGCGGATAAATACGATGTCAGCGTTGAAGACAGCCGGGAGCGGGCGGACAAGCGCTGCGCAGGCTCGCTGGTGTCTGCGCTGGAACGCACGGTTTCTGGCTACACCTCATGCAATGAAACGAGCCGGGATATCCACTTGAAGCGCGGCAAGGTGCATTACGCGCTGCTGCCCGTCTGGATTCTGAATACAAGGTGGGAGGGAAAAGATTTTCTCTTTGCCATGAACGGTCAGACAGGCAAGCTGGTAGGCAAGCTTCCCGTCAGCAAGAAACGGGTCGTCGGCCTGTTTGCGGCGATCGCGGCACTTCTTATCGCAATCAGCGTGACTGCGCTGCTGCTTTTGGTACGCTAGGGAGGGCTGAGATATGAAAAAAAGAATATGCCGCCTCCTGTTGGCGTTTCTATTGGTGCTTGTATTCTGCGTGAGCATGGCTGCGGCTGAGCAGACAGGTGCACAGCTTTCTTGTGTGACGGACACTGCCGGACTTCTCAGCGAAAACGAAAAAATGCTGCTGGAAAGGATGGCGGAAAGCGTCTCCCAAAAGTATGGGGTCGGTGTATACATCGTAACCGTGGAGGACTATCGGGACTTCCATTCTGAAGGCGTCTATAAGGCGACCTACACCATCTACCATCAATACACCATGGGTGAAGGGCCGAACCGCGATGGGATCATGCTCCTGCTCAGCATGGCTGACCGCGACTGGGCAATGTTCTGCTATGGCTCACACTGCGAATATGCCTTCAACAGCTATGGTCAGGAGAAGCTGGAAAAGGTCTTCCTCGACAATTTCGGCGAGGACGACTGGTACGGCGGCTTTGAGGATTACGTCAAGGAATGCAGAGTCTATCTGGAAAAGGCGGCAAACGGGAAGCCCGTCCGGGCGAGCTTGTTTTTTCCGATGCTTGTCGTAATCGGTCTTTCTCTGCTGGCGGCAATCGCGATCGTTGCTGTGATATGGCAGAAAATGGACAATGTATCAGAAAAAACAACCGCAAACGCCTATGTCGCCGCGGGGCTCCGGCTTACGGAGCAAACAGATCGTTTTACCCATAAGACGACCTCCAGCCGGAAGATCGAGCGCAGCTCCTCCAGCGGAGGAAGCAGTCGCAGCGAATCCGGCGGCGGCGGTTCGGGCCGAAGCGGAAAATTCTGATCTGAAAGGAGCGGCTATGAAAACAACACACAAGCAAGTACTTGCGCTGTTGCTGGCGGTAGCTCTGCTGCTGTTGCTTTGCGCCTGCGCGCAAATTCAGCAGCTCAAGGGCACCGACAGTGCCACATTGCCTGAAACGCTTGCCGGGCAAGCCTCGGAAACGCAATCGGAGGATCCCACGCAGCACAGTGAGATCACGGAATCACAGCGGGCGCAGCATAGCGAGGCCACAGAACCGCAGCAGGCGCAGTACATTGGCTCAGAGGAAGGCAAAAACTCGCTGCTACGGCTACGGGATAAGATTGATTTCTCGCAGACCATGTTCGCAATGGCATATCTCGGCTATGTCGGCGGGCTTTTTGAGGAGGGGTTTGAGGCAGGTTTTCCCGCGTGGCTTCGGGAAACCAATGCGGCCCTGCTGCTGGAATACCCCTTCATCGCGGAGATCGATGCGGAGCACATCATCGGCGGTGCGGGGCATCTATACTGCATCGTGCCGGTTGACGAAAACGCAACAGTTGTGATCAACCGCGTGCAGTGGAATGAAAAAACGAAGACCGATGAGGTCACGGATGTACTCTACCGGTCAGAGAGCGGCGAACCGGTGCTGCTCTTTGCAAATCTCGATGGCATTGCATATGAAGCCGATACCCAGGTCTTCATCACCGACAACAACGGGAACACCTGCGAATGGTACCCATCGCTCGATGCGATGAGCCATCTTGCGCCGTGTATATCGGAAGCTGGCGACTATCTTTCGTTTGACTTTACGGAATATGCCTGGTATAACGCTCCGCCCGAATTTGCCGACTGGCTTTCTGATGGCTGGACAGGCATGACCGCGCTCGGCCTTGCCGGTTCGCAGCCTTCAGGCATGGGCTGGATCACAGAAACCATGGTAGGGGAAACCAACCGCTATGCCTGTTTCTCGCTGCGCTTTTATCCCGGGGATGAGACGGGCGGCTCGGTCGATCTGGATTGGGCATACAAAGACAGCAAGGACTTTGAGGAGATGTGGAGCGGTTCCTGGACGATTCAGACCATTCCGGATGGACCTAGTTATGTGACGCTAAACTTGTCGCGTGTTGGTGGTAAAAACTACGGTGTCACGGACGGCCCGATGTATCTGTGTGAGACGTATCCCCTCCTGATCAGCCCGAGCGGCACGGAGCTGCTGATCGGCACGGGCGAGAGCGGCATTTGCCTGCCGTTCATGTCGCAAAGTACCCTGGCATGTGTACTGACGCAGTCCGTGGGATAGAAAGTGTGCAGGGAGCAAACTGCTTTAAGGTTGAGCATAGAGGCAAAATCCTTTACCATGAGTATGGATCTTCCGGAATTTCAGGCCTGCGTCACGGCGTACCGCAACTGGTTTCAGGAGATCCTGAACTCCATGGACGTCCCCTGGTCCAACGGCTTCATCGAGGGCTGCAACAACAAAACGAAGGTCCTCAAGCGCGTCTGCTTCGGGATGCGGAACTTCCGGAACTTCAGAAATCGGATCCTTTTCTGCAGCGGTGTACCGAAAAAACCGCGCCGGGGCTAAGCACCCCGACACGGTCCTGGATGATTGTGTTCTTTGCCTCTACCCCAACGATTGACATAGAGCCCGATAAATGCCGATCATGCCGGCAAGGAAAGGCAGCCCGCCTAAGCCGTTCAGCAGCGCAGAGTACATTCCGTTCTGCTAAATCCAGTTGGAATTCAGCTTGTCAAAAAGTGCCTGAGGGCTTCCCATAAACTGCGCGCCGCCCCGGTGGGTCTCCCGGGACGGCGCTTTCTATCGATCTGAAAGGTGAATGAGGGGGCAAAAATCAGTTGAACTTGCTGTGGACGATCTCCATGAACTCCTTGACGAGCTTCGCGTCAACGCGGTCGCCGGTCTTGAAGCCGCGGCCGACGATAACGGCATCGCAGTACTCCATGTAGTCAAGAACGTTGTTCGGCTTCACGCCTGCGCCGACGATGATGGGGAAATCGCCCATCTCTTCGCGCATGGACTTGACGTCCGCCGGGGTGATCTTCTTGTTCAGGTCGTTCTCGGTGACGATGACAGCATCGGCATCGTGGCCCTTGGCATTGCCAGCCAGCTCGTTGATGGCGACATTCGGAACGCCATAGGTCTCGGCGGTGTGGACGTCAGCAAAGATCATGGTGTCGGACGGATAGTCCTGACGGATCTTGGCAAGCGGCGTGGAGCAGGCTTCGATGTAGCCGAAGGAACCGGCACGGTTGTCGACATAGGCCTCAAAGCGGATGAAGTCGGCGTCGACGGCGTAGGCCATGGCCCACTCCTGCACGAAGGCGTTCATCTCGATGTTGACGCCGAACGGGATCTTGCAGAACTCGCGGATGCGGGTGGCGATGCTGACCATCAGGGAATAGGCCTCGAGGGGGATCTCGGTGCTGTACTGGGGCCAATCGCTGAAGTTCTCGAGCATGATGGCGTCAACGCCGCAGTCGATGAGGGTGTGGGCATCCTCGATGGCGTTCTTCACGATCTCTTCCTTGTTGTTCTGGTAGGCAGCGTTGCCGGGAAGCGGCAGCAGGTGGACCATGCCGATAACTTTCTTCTTGCCATTAAAAAACAGCTTGCTCTTTTCGCTCATTGTTATTTCTCCTTCGATGATTTTGGGCAGAACCGCACAATTCAGCGAGCGCATTCGGCGAGAGATTTTTTGTCGAGGCAAGGTTTGAAAAGTGCAGGAATACTTTGTGTATTTCAATCTTTTCGAACCGAAGGATCGGCGAAAAATATCCGGCGAAGGCCGAAGATGTAATTGTGCGGTGTTGCCATTTAGCAGCAGACCTCGAGGATGTTGTCCTCAAACGTGATGGCGCGGACCTCATTGCCGCCGTTTGTTGCCGGCTCATAGAGGATGGTGTAGTTGGCAGCCTTGAACTTCGCGATGATCTCGTCGAGCTTCTCGCGGGAGTCGACCTTGATGCAGATGTGCACAAAGCCGGTACGGTTCGGGTCCTTCTTCTCGTCGACGACGGTCGGCTTGGACATCAGCTCCAGCTTCGGGTTCTCGTCGAACTTCATGATGTAAGACTTGTAGCCGTCATCCTCTTCGTAGGTCGCATGAACCTGTGCGCCGAAGAAGTCCTCAAAGAACTTTCTGGCGCCTTCCAGATCCTTGACAAACAGACCGACATTGCTGATTCTCATAAGAAATCCTCCTTATTTTTAGCGGCGATACGCCGCAGGGTTGATGAATTCGGGGGCCGCCGACGCTGTCGGCAGTTTCCTGCCGACAGCAGTGTGGGCACAGCGGCCAGAGGTTTGCCTGATTTAGGCGATCACGCCGAGCAGGCCAAGCACGAAGCCGAGCAGCATCGTGCCGAAGGTGATGTAGGAGCTCTTGACGCCCTTCTTGGACAGGCCATAGACGCCCATCGTCAGAAGCAGCGGCATCATGTTGGGAAGGATCGCGTCAAACACGCCGGTCTGGAGGTTGAAGACCTCAACGCCCTCGCGCATCATGACGACATTCCAGTTGAAGGAAACGTAGCTGCAGATCAGCGCGCCGCAGACCGCGCAGCCGAGGATATTCGCAACCTTGACGACCTTGTCAAAAATGCCGCTCTCCATGAGCTTCAGAACAGCTTCGCCGCCGCTCTTATAGCCGACGTTCAGCATCCAGTAGCCGACACCATAGAAGATGGCCATGAACAGAACGGTGTAGGCGATCGGAGCCCAGACAGCGCCCTGCGTTGCGAGGTTGATGAAAATAACGGACAGAACGGGAAGCAGAACGACCTGAGACAGAGTGTCGCCGATACCGGCGCACGGGCCCATCAGGCCGGACTTGAGGGCGACGAACGCCTCGTCGGGGATGTCGGCGCCGGAGCGCTTCTGCTCCTCCATGGAGGCGCAGATGCCGAGGATCATGCCGCCGAAGTCATGGTCGGTGTTGAAGAACATGGACTGACGCTTCATAGCAGCGATCATGGCCTCATCATCGCCCTTGTAGATCTTGCGCAGCAGCGGGATCATAGCGGTGCAGAAGCCGAGGCCCTGCATTCTCTCGTAGTTGTAGCAGGACTCGCAGAACCAGTGCCACATGAACCAGGAATGACGCAGGTCCTTCTTGGTGAAATACTGATAGGAAAGATCGTTGTTCTGCTGGATGCTCTTGAAGCCGGCAAAATCGCTCTCCGTGAAGCCGACCATCAGGACAGCCACGATGAGGAAGATGAATGCCACAGCGATGGTGTTCAGGCCGAGGAAGCTCGTGGCAAGGAAGCCGAGGAACAGGAACCAGCGGGCATTGCCCTTAAAGATGGACAGCAGCATCATGCCGACGCCGACTGCCGGAAGCATGCCGCCCATGACGCTCAGTGCATCGAGGACACGGCCGCTCAGTGCATTCGTCACGCTGTCGAGGGCATTGGAGCCGAAGTACAGGATGACAAAGACGATGATGAAACGGATAATGGACTTGACAATGTACGGAATCCAGGTGTTTGCCCAGATAACGAGCTTGGACTTGCCCTGCTCGATCCACTTGTCAGCCAGAGGAATGAGCATGCACTGGCCGGTCATGGTCAGAACTTCGATCACAGCGCCGACAAGGCCCATAGGAACGGCCAGTGCCAGAGCGGTGTTCGTATCGAGGCCGCCGATCAGAGCGAATGTAGTACCCATGATACCGGCCATGCCGGAGTCAGCAGGCAGAGAGCCGCCGGCGGAGACGAGGCCGAGGTAGATGACGTTGATGGTCGCGCCGATGATCGTGCCCTGAACCGGGTTGCCGAGGATCAGGCCGACGACAAGGCCGCCAACGAGCGGACGGTTGATCGTTGCCCACTGGCCCATGGAACCAAACGGCCAGCTGATGTTCGAGAAGCAATAGAACAACGAGATCAGGCAAATTTGCAGGATACTGATATTCACAAGTTCTCTCTCCTTATTTCTATTTTGGGCTTCACCGCAAAAGCGGTGCCGCCTTTGGGTTCTGAGCTCCGGGAGCGGGGCTCAGGCGTGGGACCTGCCGTTTACTTCAACAGCTTCTTGACGTCTTCCTTCGCATCGGACGGGACCATCTGGCAGTAGACGTATACGCCGGCGTCCACAAGATCACGGAATGCCTGGATCTCGTCCGCGCTGGCGGAAATGCTCTTGTTGAAGTGCTTTCTGCCGGGCGCGCCGCCCATATTGCCGAGGATGATCTCCTTGATCTCGATGCCGCTTCGGACCATGGCCAGCAGAGGCTGCGGAGTCTTCGAAAGAACAAGGACCTTTTCTCCGGCGGGAGAATCTTCCTTCAGATAGGCGGCGGCATCTGCCTCATTCATGACCTGCAGCTCCACATCCTTGGGTGCAGCCGCAAACAGGATCCGCTTCAGGAACGCGTTTGAGGCGGAACCGGCATCGATGATGAGAATGACATTCGCGTTGCAGAGCTTCAGCCACGAGGTCATGACCTGACCGTGGATCAGGCGCTCGTCAACACGAGTCAAAACGACATTGCGCATGCTTTATACCTCCTTCCTTACATGATGAATGCTGGGATATGCTTCAGAGCAGCGGAGCTGCCCATAAAGACGCAAAGGGATCAGCGGCAGGCCTTGACGCTCTGCATGAGCTTGGCTGCCAGAGCCTCGTCGATGGGCTCCTCCGCCTTGCCGTGCGGCTTCATGGCCGAGCCGACGATGGCGGCCTCGACGAGAGACAGCTGGTCGGCTGCATTCTGCGCATTGACGCCGCTGCCCGCGATGAGCGGGAGCTTCGTGACTTCGCGCACGCGGCGGATGGTCTCGAGCGGAGAGGCGGAGCCGGTGTGCGCGCCCGTAATGATCAGGGCATCCGCGCCGCACTCCGTTGCCATCAGCGCGCTCTCCTCAATGGAGATGGCGCTGCTGAGCATGAACGTGTGCTTCGTCTGGATATCGCACAGGAGAGCGATGTTCTCCGCGCCGAGCAGCTTGCGGTAGCGCTGCAGCTCTCTGGCGCAGGGCTTGACGATGCCGTCGGACGTCACGACCGTGTCGACGAACACCGGCACGCGGATAAACGTCGCGCCGACAGCCACAGCGATGGCCAGACTCGCCATCGGATCACAGAACGCCGCATCAATGCCGACCGGGATGGTCGCCTCGCGCGCCACGACCGTGGCCACGGCGGTCAGGGCAGCCATCTGCTCCGGCTCGAGCTTCGTTCCGGCGGGATGGTCGCAGAAATTCTCGACAATCACGGCGTCAACGCCTGCATTCTGCATGGCATGCAGATCGGCAAGGGCGCGGTCGATGACCTTCGTCATATCCCCGCAGTAATCCATCGTGCCGGGCAATGCCAGCGTGTGGATCATGCCGATGATGCTTTTCTTTTCCAATAAATCCAGTTTTGCCATTGGAAAAACCTCGTTTCTTAACTCTTATCGGATGTAACGGTCGCCGATCAGGGAATCCAGGATCCGGCAGGCCGACGCACAATAGCGTGCGCAGTTATCATAGGCATCATCCGGAGCGACGGCATCGGGATCAGCCTTGTCGTAGCCGCCGAGCAGCTGGCGGCAGAGCAACGAGCCGTTCTCCTCCAGAAAACGCTTTTGGAATTCGTGGACCTTCTCGATCAGCAGCTTATCCGCTTCCTCCGCATTCGGCCGATCAAAGCCGAACACGATGCTGAGTGCCATGGCAGCGCCGGTCACTGCACCGCACGAGTCGCCGTGGAAGCAGCCGCCGCCGAGGCCTGCGCTCAGGCGGAGCGCCTCATCGCGGTCCATGCCGAGGCGGAATGCCGCATACGGGAACACACACTGCGAGCAGTGGAAGCCGTCCTCCATCAGCGCGTCTGCACGCGCCTCCGTCATCGTATTTTCCATAGTTCCTCCCGCTCAGTCAAAGTTGTATGCGGTCACGATGGGCTTGCGGCCCTCGGACTTATCATGGAAATACTCATAGAGGCTGATACCGAGGAACGAGCCGCTGATGTTCGTCAGGTTGTGGTAGCCATGGCCGCGCAGGCAGCAGAGCGCGTAATAGCTCCGCTGGCTCGAGCGGCAGTGCCGGTACACGGGAACATCCTTTGGAATTTCCTCCATCCGCGCGCGCAGCTGCGTCAGCGGGATGTTATGGGAGCCGACGAGATGGCCCTCGGCGTACTCGCCCTCCTCGCGGACATCGACAATATACGCGCCGGACTCCACAAGGGAGCGCACCGCGGACACATGAACCTGACGGAGCTGGCCCTCGAGCACATTGATGGCAACGAGCGCCGCCTGATTGACGGGGTCCTTTGCCGTGCTGTAGACCGGGGAATAGCACAGCGTCATGTCCTTGAGGTCATAGACCGTCGCATGCATGCGGATCATCGCCGCGATGACATTCATGCGGCCGACGACGTCGCCCTCCCCGATCGCCTGCGCGCCGAGGATCAGGCCCGTTGGGCGCTCAAAGATGAGCTTCAGGGACATATAATGCCAATCCGGCATAATGCCGACCTTATCGCCCGGGAAGATCAGCACGCTGTCCGCGTGGAGGCCGGAGCGGGCGGCAAGTGCCTCGCTGATGCCGACGGCTGCAGCGTTCTGACCAAACACGCGCAGACACAGCGCGCCCGCAAAGCCGTGGTTCGGACTCGTGATGCCGCAGATGTGGTCCGCAGCGGCGCGCGCCTCGAACTGCGCAGGGCCGGCCAGCGCAAGCTTGCGCCAGACATGGGTCTGCGGGTCATAGACCTCGATCGCATCGCCGACCGCGTAGATATCCGGGTCGTTCGTCTGATAATTTTCGTTCACATGGATCGCACCGGTCTTACCGATCTCGAGCCCGGCCGCAGCCGCGAGCTTCGTCTCGGGGAAGACGCCGATGGCCAGAACGACCGCGTCGGCAGAATAGGTCTCCTGCGCGCCGTTCCGCTCGACCGTCACGCCCTGCTCCGTGATCGCCTGCACGTTCGTGTGCAGCAGGAGCTTAACGCCGTGGCCGTCAAGCTCCTTGTGCAGGATCTGGACCATATCCTCGTCAAACGGCTGCAGGATCTGACCGGACAGCTCCGCCAGCGTGACGTCCTTCCCGGCCAGCTGCAGATTTTCCGCAGCCTCGATACCAATGAAGCCGCCGCCGACCACGAAGACACGCTTCGTCTCGGGCTTATCCAGAAATGTCTTGAGCGCGACGATGTCGCGGACATTGCGGATGGTGAACACATTCTCACGGTCCGCGCCCTTCAGGGCAGGCGGAACGATGGGGTTTGCGCCCGGCGACAGGACAAGCTTGTCATAGGGCTGCTCATACGTCTCGCCGGTCTCCGTGCTGCGCACGGTGACGGTCTTCTTCTCGCGGTCGATGGACACGACCTCGGAATGCACACGCACATCGATGTCATGCTTCTTCCGGAAGGCCGCCGGGGTCATCATGATGAGGTCCTCGCTGTCCTCCACCGTGCCGCTCAGATAATACGGAAGGCCGCAGTTGGAAAACGACACGTCGCTGCCCTTTTCAAACACCACGACGTCCGCATTTTCGTTCAGGCGCTTGACGCGTGCCGCAGCCGATGCGCCGCCGGCCACACCGCCGACGACAACGACCCGGAGCTTTTCATTCTGTGCTGCCATTGGTTTTCCCTCCGATCAGCCCAGCGTCATGCCGCCGTCGACAAGGAAGTTCGAGCCGTTGGCATAGGAAGCTTCCTCGGAGCAGATAAAGGCCGCGACATTTGCGATCTCCTCCGGCGTGCCCGGACGGCCCATCGGCCCAAGCGTAACATTCTCGTCGGCGTTGTCGAAGCCGACGTTCTTATAGCTGTCCAGAATGGTCGCCATCATGTTCGTCTTGACCCAGCCCGGCGAGATCGCATTGATGCGCACACCGTTGCCGCCGTTCTCGCTGGCGGCGTTCTTCGTCAGATGGATGATGGCCGCCTTGCTCGCGCCGTAGGCGCTTTCAAACGGATAGCCGACGACACCGGACACGGAACCGAAGTTCAGGATCGCGCCGTGCTTCTGCGCCTGCATGACGGGCAGAACGGTATGCATCATCAGGAAGGTACCGAACAGATTGACGCTGAGCACCTTCTTTGCATCGGAGAAGGAGTAATCCTCCACGCGGGCGCTCGGGCCGGGGATCCCGGCGGCATTGACCAGAACGTCGATCCGGCCGAAGTGCTTTACGATCGCGTCGACCGTCGCCTTGACGGATTCTTCATTGGAAACATCGACCGCCGCGCAGAAGGCGCGGTCACTGCCGAGGCCGAGCTTGTCGGCCAGAGCCTGTACGCGGTCTACCGTAATATCCAGCAGCGCGACCTTCGCGCCGAGGTCTGTAAATTTCTTTGCCATCGCAGAGCCGATGCCGCCGCTTGCGCCGGTCAGCACGACCACCTGATCCTGATAGTTCATTGTGACACTTCCCTTTCACACTGAAGTCTTGGGACTTTCAGAGGCGGCCTGTGCCGCCCGATTCTGACTTTCCCCTACGCCCTATTTTATATGCAATTTCCGTGCCACTACAGGTAGTAATTCGCGGGCTTTTTTCGGTCCGGTTCAATTTTTCTGTCGGAATGTTCAAAAATCAGCTGATTTTTCAGCATTTTTCCGTCAGAAAACCGGAAAAACATTTTTCTTACGGATGCAGAAGTTTTTCTGCGGCCTGACGGCACTCGTCCATCGTCAGCCCGCTCAGGAGCTTCCGGACAGCCGGAACGCGGCGCGGGCTCATGGAAAGCTCATTCACGCCCATACCGACAAAGGCCGGGGCCAGCTTCGGGTCGCCAGCCGCCTCGCCGCACATACCGCAGGGAATGTGCCGCTCTGCAGCAGCCTGCGCCGTCATGGCAATGAGCCGCAGCACGGCCGGATGCTCCGGCGCATAGAGGTGTGCCACAGCGGCGTTGCCGCGCTCGACCGCAAGCGTATACTGCGTCAGGTCGTTCGTGCCGATGGAGAAAAAGTCAACTTCCTTTGCAAACTCCTCTGCCAGAACGGCGGCTGCCGGGATCTCCACCATCATGCCGACCTTCACAGGGCCAGTCGGAACGCCCTCCGCCTGCAGCGTCTGCTCCTGCTCACGCAGCAGGGCCTTTGCCTCGCGGAGCTGATCCATGGAGCCGATCATCGGGAACATGACGCGCACGTCGCCATAGGCAGCCGCGCGGAGAATGGCGCGCAGCTGCGGCCGGAAGATCTCCGGATGGCTGAGCGTCATGCGGATGGCGCGGAAGCCGAGGAAGGGATTTTCCTCATGCGGCAGCTCGAGCGTCGGCAGCTTCTTGTCGCCGCCGACATCCAGCGTGCGGATGATGAGCGGCTTGCCCGCCATTGTCTGCGCCGCCGTGCGATAGGCCTCAAACTGCTCGTCCTCCGTAGGAAGAGCGTCGCGGTCCATAAACAGGAACTCGCTGCGGAACAGGCCGACGCCGTCCGCGCCGTATTTCATGGCCTGCTGCGCCTCCTGCGGCGTGCCGATGTTCGCGCAGATCTCAAGCGCCGCGCCGTCCTTCGTCTGTGAGGGGCAGGTGCGGAAGGCCTCGAGCGCCTGTGCTTCGCAGTCGGCCTGCGCCTTGCGGCTCTGATAGCTCGCCGTCTCCTCATCCGTCGGGTCGACGGTCAGGGTACCGTCCGCGCCGTCGAGGATGGCCATATGTCCGTTCAGTGCCTCTGTCTGCCAGCCGTCGATCCCGGCAGCGGCCGGGATGCCGAGCGTGCGCGCAATGATGGCGCTGTGCGCCGTCGCGCCGCCGAGCCTCGTGGCGATGCCCTTGACGTGGGCCGTATCCATGCGCACGGTGTCGGACGGCGTCAGTTCCTCCGCCAGCACGATCACATCGCCCGGCAGCACGGACAGGTCCTGCCGCCCGCAGCCGAGGCAGATGCGCAGCAGCTGCTGCTTGAGGTCCTCGGCGTCCGCGGCGCGCTCTGCCATCAGCTCGTCGCCGAGGGAGCGGAACATCTGCGCCAGCTCGTCGAACTGGTCCGTGATCGCTGCGGCGGCATTCTGCTTCTGCTCGCGGATGCGCTGGATGATCGGCTCCCGGACGGAGTATTCGTCGCCGAGGATCGTCAGGTGGGCGTCGAAGATCTCCGCCTCCTGCTCGCCCATCTTCTCCTTTGCGGTCTCATAGAGCCCGCGCAGCTCCTCCTCCGCAGCCGCCAGCGTTGCTTCGAGCTTTGCGACCTCCGCCTCGGCGTCAGCCGCAGGCTGGCGCGAAATCTCCGGGAGCTTCGGCGTAAACAGATGGATCTGCGCCATGGCGAGTCCCTCCGACACGCCCTTGCCTTGCCATTTCATGATGTTCCTGCCACCTCACTGTTTCATTCGTACAAAATCGGTCTTATTCGCCCAGGCCGGAGTTCACGGCGCTCACCATATCCTGCAGCGCCTGTGCCTCATCGTTGCCATCGGCGACCAGCTCGATCTCCGTACCACACTTCACGCAGGCGGAGAGCACGGAAACGATGGACTTGCCCATGTAGGTCTTGCCGTCCTTCTTGATGAGGATGTTGCAGCCCGCGTGACGGACCGCTTCCTTCACAAAGGCGTTTGCCGGGCGCGCATGCAGGCCCGACGCATTCATGACTGTAACTTTCTGACTGACCATGTTTCATATCTCCTGTTTCAATTTTCGTATTTTGACGTGCCGCAGCTCATTCGAGCGTCTGCGGCAGCGACAGCATAAAATAGAATGCCTCGGCCCGCGGGATCTCCTGACCGAACGACGCAAACGACGCCGCGATCAGGGCCTGCAGGCGCTCAAACCATGCCGCGTTCTGGCGGATGAGTTCCTCGTGCTCCGGCTCCATCGCGAGCGGATTGCCGTTGACGATGCGCTCCAGCATAGACGCCGCGTGCATGAACAGCCGCACGCGCACATCCTGCGGCAGGGCCCGCCGGTAATAGCCGGTCTCGAGCTGGCGCGTCATGGTCTCGATGCAGTCGATGGCCAGCTGCTGCTCAACATGGGGCGCGATATAGCGCAGGCTCTGCGCCAGCAGGCTGATCGTCTCGCCGCCGGAGGTCTCCTCCTGCCCGGAGAGCATCTGCTTGGTGTCCATGCCCCAATCGTCCACGATGGAGGCGATGGCCATGATGCCCTCCCGGCTGAACACGCGGTCCGCCGTGATGAACGGCACGCCGGGGATGTTCGGCTCCACCGTGCCGACCACGAGCCGCAGGGAGCTTCCGTACTGCTCGGCCAGCTTTTCCACGCTGTCGAGCGCGCTGACCGCGACGACGTGCAGGCGCGTGATATAGGCAAGCCGCTTCTGCAGGATCTCCTGAATGGTGCGGGCGCTGCCGATGCCGGTGATGCAGGTCGACAGAATGACCTTTTCCGGCGTCTGCTCTGCATATTTTTCGCGCAGGGCCGAAACATCCAGCCCGGAGGTCTGGAACAGATGGCTCATCTGCCGGAAATAGGCCTCTATGATCTGGTCGCGCAGCGCATTGAGGTCCTGCTGCGCCGGATGCAGCGTCAGGCGGCTCGCCTCAAGCAGCAGACGCTGCTCCAGAATGGGGATGACCCGGCACGGCACGCCCGTCGCCTTCGTCAGCTCCGGCTCCAGCGTGGTGAGCACCTTCATATCCGTGAAGATCAGGTTGCCCGCCTCGCCGTGGAATGTTGCGATATGGTCGCACAGGGACTGGAACAGGCTGCCGCCCCGTGCGGAATCCACCCAGTGGACGTGATTTGTGTCATAGACGGCGTTGAGATGGCGCGCCATACCGGCCGCCACGCCGTCGCTGCCGGAGGCCAGCGTCAGCCAGACCGGCGGCTTCTCCCGCTTTTTGCCCGCTTGACGCAGCAGGACGGCAAGGCAGTTCATCTCGTCTGTCGAGATGTGCACCTTGATAGCCTGCGCCAGCCACTGCCGGTTCTCCCGCAGGAAGTCCAGCTCCGCGCCGTAGCCCTGCAGGCCGCCCCGCACGCTCAGCGGGAAGGCCGGCTGCTCTGAGCGCATGCGGCTGACATACTGGCTGAGATGCATGGCAAGCAGCGTCGCCGCAATGGACGGATAGACATGGTTGAGCGCATAAGAGGCCCGGCTGAGAAACTCGCTGCAGATGCCGATGCTGCCGGGGAACAGCACGCTGTCGAGCAGGCTGCGGTCGACATCCGGGGCCTGCAGGGCCCGCTCCATGTCCACATAATAATTATCGATCTCCGCAGCAATGATCTGCTGCAGATTTCCGGCGTCATGGTGCTGCTCCTGCTCGCCGGACAGGCGCGATTCCACAAAGTCATAGACATCGACGAACGAGGCAACGTCCGCCGCGCTGCTCTGGATGCGCTGGTTCGGCACGACAAGATCCTCCGCAAAATGCAGGTCGCCGTGCGCGTATTTTTCCGTCTCGGCCGAGACGTTATAGGTTTGGAACGAGAGGTCAGAAAACGTGACCGCGATCTCCCCCGTCCGGTTCCCCGCAACGTTCTCGCGCAGGAACGCCTTGGCGCAGGACAGCTGCACCAGATTCTTCAGAACACCGAGATTGGAATGCAGCGAATAGTCCAGAATGCTGTTGAGCGCGCCCTTCTGGATGCGCAGCGTGCGGCCGATGTGGGCGGCCTCCTCTGCGTAAAAATGCTCCACCAGCTCCAGCCGCTCCTTCATCGGGCGGTCCGAGAGCGTCGGCATGGAGATGAGCACCGGCATACGGCGCAGGAACGTCTCGAGCAGATCGGTCAGCGGCTTTGTTGTCGCGCCGATGAGCATAAAGCGCGAGGTGCGAGGCGTATTGTCGCCGACGCGGCGGAACACGCCCGTGTCGAGCAGGGAGAAAAACATCTCCTGCCCGGTCGACGACAGGCCGTGGATCTCGTCGAGGAACAGAATGCCGCCGTTCGCCTGCTCCACAAGACCCGGCTTATCCTCGAGCGCGCCCGTGAACGCGCCCTTTTTATAGCCGAACAGGTGGGACAGCAGCAGCTGCGGATTGTCCGCATATTCCGCGCAGTTGAACTCCACGAAGGGAATCGGTGCATGCGCGCCGCAAAGTGCCTTCGTCTCCTTTGCGTATTCCCAGATCGTTCGGGCAAAATGGCTCTTGCCGCTGCCGGTCGAGCCGGTGATGAGCATATTCAGGCCGTTCGGGGGATAGGCAACGGCCGCCATGGCGACCCGCAGCTGATATTTCAGGCTGCCGTCCGCGCCGACGAGGCCGGAGAACGCCCGGTACTGTCCGGTCTCCTCCTCTGCCTGCGGCGGCTCCTCCTGCACGGCCGGCTCCGGCCGGATGTCCGCCGTCTCCTCCGATGCGGGGAAGAAACGCACGTTTTTCTTGCCGACCCGCCGCAGCTTTCCCTCTGCGACGAGCTTATTGAGCTCGACTGCGGCATCATTGCGCCAGATGCTCAGGGCATCCGCAACGGCCTGCGCCGTCACGCCCTGAAAATCCGGTGTCTGTGCCGCTTCCAGGACAAATTGTAACACATGATCTCTGCGCATGTACTGACCTCCCTTCCGCAGAAATTATGTACCCTGCTTACGGTTCGAAAAAGCTCTTGATATTGACGACTGCCGCCTTGGCGGATTCCTCCAGCAGGGCGACTAGCTCGCTGCCCTTCATGGCCTCGCGCATGGTCATCGCCTCCAGCAGGACCGGCAGGTTCATGCCGCACAGGCCGGGGAATTCCTCGCCGCCGCTCTTCATCATCATCTGATTGAACGGTGTGCCGCTTGCCAGGTCGAACAGAACGATCGAGCCCTCGGGCATCTGCTTGAACGTCTGCATGGCCTTCTCGCCGTATTCGTCAATGCTCGCGTTCTCCAGCAGCGGCAGCGCCACCACGTTCACTGCCTCGCCGCCGATCATCTGGGCAGACTCGAGCAGAGCCTGGCAGAACGGGCCGTGCGACAGCAGCAGGATGCCCGGGATGTTCTCTACAAAGTTTTCTTGTTTCATCGGTTTGCACCTCCCTGTGCCTTTCTATTATAGCAAATTTCATGCCACTACGAGTAGTATCAACCGGAAAAATTTTGATACGGGGCGGATGCCTTGACATCCACCCGGCGAGCCGATATAATGGAATATCACAAAAAGCGCATCGTTTACCGTCGGAAGAGGATTTTTTTATGCAGATCTTTCAGGAACAGAAGCCCGTTCAGCAGCAGCGTCCGCAGATGTACGCCGCTGTTGAAATTTTACAGCTGGACGTATGCCAGCTGCAGTCCTATATCAATACCGCTCTGCTGGAAAATCCCACACTGGAAT
>OHAS01001392.1_pt1 | contig 19335 bp, 19 predicted proteins | sample 1577131 | NCBI WGS metagenome assembly OHAS01 (sample SAMEA3541566, study PRJEB24748) | human gut metagenome | biome: human gut; feature: human-associated habitat; material: faeces | place: China | collected 2012 | reverse complement strand
TCAAGAGAAGCAAGGCATCCACAGCTTCATCATCTGTCGCTGCTACATATTCTACTCGACCAGAATCTTTAAAGAAAGCATGTTCAGGACCAACTCCAGGATAGTCCAAGCCTGCTGAAATCGAGTAAACCGGCGCCACCTGACCATCTTCAGCAAAGACAGCGTAAGTCTTCATACCGTCCACTACTCCGACACTTCCCTTGGTCATGGTTGCCGCATGCTGATCTGTATCAAGACCCCGCCCGGCCGCTTCAACACCAACCAGCTTGACTTCTTCATCCGCCACATACTGAGAGAAAGCACCGATAGCATTGGATCCACCACCTACACAGGCAATGACATAATCCGGCAAGCGGCCTTCCTTGTCCAAAATCTGACGACGAGATTCTTCACTAATCACCTTTTGGAACTCATGGACAATCGTCGGATAGGGGTGAGGTCCGACAGCCGAACCCAAAACATAGAAGGCTTCCAAATCGCTCATCCAAGCTCCAAAAGCTGCATCAACCGCATCCTTGAGGGTCTTGGTTCCTGTTTTCACAGCGTGAACAGTCGCTCCCATCATTTCCATGCGGAAGACATTAAGGCGCTGGCGTTCTACATCTTCTGCACCCATGTAAACATCGCACTTCATACCAAACTTAGCTGCGGCTGCCGCAGTTGCCACACCATGTTGGCCAGCTCCAGTTTCAGCAATGACCCGGGTCTTGCCCATGCGCTTAGCCAGAAGAATCTGCCCCAAAACATTATTGAGCTTGTGAGAGCCCAGATGATTGAGATCTTCCCGCTTCAGATAAATCTTAGCCCCACCCAGGTGCTGGGTCAGACTTTCTGCAAAGTAGAGCGGAGTTTCCCGGCCTGAATAATCCGCCAAATAATGTCGGTATTCATTTAAAAATTCTGGGTCATCCTTATACTTCTCAAAAGTCGCTTCTAATTCATCCAGCAAGGCCTGGATAGGCTCCGGTACAAAGGAGCCGCCGAATTGTCCAAAATATCCTTTAGTTTCTGTCATCTTGATTGCCTCTTTTCTTTATTTTCAAGCAAAACAAAAGCCCACACACAGAAAAAACTCTGTGTGAGGGCGTAAAATCGCGGTGCCACCTCAGTTATGGAGCAAAGTATAGACTACCTCCATATCTCTGTCTTGTCTAACAACAAGCTGCACTGTAAGGTGTGCTCACCGAATTTTTATTGTTTCAAATTCATTTTTTTGCATCAGCCCACTTCATAACCTTCCACTGCCTGTTTCCACCAACCACAGGCTCCCTGAAAGTAGAAAAAATTATTACTTTTCTGATGATTTATTTTATTATAGGCCTTTCCCTTTTTCTTGTCAAGAAAAAATTTAATTTTTTCTTCTAAATCCAAACCTTTCTCTCGCTAATCTCTTTCGAAAGCGTCTTCTTGACGATTTTTCCAGATTTTCTGACCAAGCTGAAATGCCCGCCAAGCCAGATAACCACCCAAAGTATTGGTCCAGAGGTCATCAATCTCAAAGACTCGATTGGCATTGATAAGAAGGTCCAGCAGAATCTGAGTCACTTCGATAAACAGACTCATCCCGAAGCTCAGCCATACAACCTTCTTGGTCTTCCGCAATGTTGGAAAGAGGCAAAGCAATTGAAAAACTAAGGGCGACAGCAGAAAGATATTGGCCAAATTTTGAACAAAAACCTTGACCAGCTGGATCCAAGAAGTAATCTCGCCAATATTGACAAAGGAATTAAAAGGAACCAAGAGAACCACTACTCGGCCAAAGTACTGGATACCTGGCGTCTCCATTCCCGGCTCTGGAACCTGAGGAATAAAGCACAGGATGCAAAGCATCAAGAAATAGAGTCCGCATCCTCCTACTAGCAATTTCCGGCCTCGAGCTGTCAGCTCACCGTCTAAAGTCAGATAATTTTTAAGGCTGAACATTTTCAACAAGTGCTTTCTCACGATCTCGCTTCATAGTATTGGAACGTAGCTGGCCGCAGGCTGCATCAATATCTGTACCATGTTCCTGACGTACCACACAGTTGACCCCATTTTTCTTGAGGGTATCGTAGAAGGCCATCACGCGCTCTTTGGGACTTCGGCTGTATTGGTCGTGCTCGCTAACGGGGTTGTAAGGAATGAGATTGACATAAGATAATTTCTTGATGCTTTTCAGCAGTTCCGCCAATTCTTTGGCCTGCTCTACCCCATCATTGACTTCATTAAGCATGATGTACTCAAAGGTCACCCGGCGGTTAGTGGTCTCGATATAGTATTCAATGGCTGCAAAGAGCTTCTCAATCGGAAAGGCACGGTTGATTTTCATGATACTAGAACGTAGTTCATTGTTAGGTGCGTGCAGTGAAACAGCCAGATTGACCTGCACACCTTCATTGGCAAAGTCACGAATCTTATGAGCCAGCCCTGAGGTCGAAACCGTGATATGGCGGGCACCGATAGCCAAACCTTTATCATCATTGACCGTCCGGACAAACTTGAGCACATTGTCATAGTTGTCAAATGGCTCACCAATTCCCATAACTACGATGTGGCTGACCCGCTCATCCTGACCACGCTCGTCAAAATACTTCTGAACTAGCATAATCTGAGCTACAATCTCACCGTTATTGAGGTCGCGTTGCTTTTTAATCAAGCCAGAGGCACAGAAGGTACAGCCGATATTGCAGCCAACTTGGGTGGTCACACAGACAGAAAGTCCGTAGTGCTGACGCATGAGCACCGTCTCAATCAGCATACCATCTGGTAGCTCAAAGAGGTACTTGACCGTACCGTCAGCCGACTCCTGAACAATACGCTGTTTAAGCGGATTGACAACAAACTGATCATTGAGCTTGGCAATCAGGTCCTTGGACAGGTTGGTCATTTCCTCAAATGACTGGACACGCTTGCGATAGAGCCACTCCCAAATCTGGCTAGCACGGAATTTCTTTTCTCCCTGAGCTTCCGCCCATTCAATCATTTCTTCTCGCGTTAAGCTATAAATCGATGGTTTCATGTTTCTCCTTTATTTCTGACGAATGACAAAATGGCGTTGCGATTGGCTAGATGCCGCTTTCTTTGCCTGTTTGCCTTGTTTCTGTTGTTTGTTCTTGTTTGTCTTTGGATGATGTTTTTTCTGCTCATCCTTCGTTTTTTTAGAGCCACGTTCCCTAGAAATTTCTGGATGTTTTTTACTGTCCGATTTTCTCTTATGGTGGGATTTTTTGTCAAAGGCAGCCCGTCTTGGCTGAGCATTTTCCAAAACAAAGTAGGCGCAGCCATAATTACAATACTCTAGCAGATAGTCTTGCAAACGGCTGATTTTCTCTGCATTTTCCTTGGCTTTCTCATCCCGATAAAAACCGCGCAATCGCAACTGTTCATTACCCCAGTCGCCGACAATATAGTCAAATTTGTTCAGAATTTCTGAAAAGCGTTGGTGAAAGGCCGTCAAGTCAAAGGCCTCTTTATAATTCTCAACCAATTCAAACTCGAATTTTTCTGCAACTATCTTGCTGCCCATTTGCTTAAATTCTGGGCCGGGGAATTTATTGTAATTATACAACTCAGGTGAAATCTCTTTACGCATACCTATCCTTTGTCATCCATCTATCTTACTTCATATTATTTTATCACAAAACAAGGGGAATTTATATTTTTTCAGAAGAAAAAGATCTTTCTGTAAAAAGTCAGACGATTTAATAAAAACACCCTTCGTTCGTCTCTAAAAGACAAAAATCTTAGCCGAAACTAAGATTTTTTGGTTTTTTCTAAATAATCAATCGCATCCTGAAGGGTTTTGACTGGCACGATTTTCATATCCGTTTTGATTTCCTTGGCTGCTTCAAGCGCCGTTTCATAGTTAGTCTTGGCTTTAGGATTAGCCTTTTTTTCTTCCTCGCTGACAGGATTATCAGGAGCAAAGAAAATTGTCGCTCCGATCTTGGCCGCAGAGACGACTTTTTTGTCAATCCCACCAATATCACCGACCTTGCCCTCTCTGTCAATGCTACCCGTTCCCGCAATCATGCGACCGTCTCGCAGGTCTGGATTGGCCAGCTGAGTATAGATGGCTAGGCTAAACATGAGGCCAGCACTGGGACCACCGATACCTTCGGTCGAAAATTCAATCGGAACACTGCTGTTGACTTCCGTACGGTCAATCAAACTAATGCCAATTCCGTTTTTGCCATTTTCCAGCTTGATGATTTTCCCCGTCGCCGTCTTGGTTTCTCCATCTTCCTCGTAGGTCACCTTGACACTATCGCCCAAGGCCTGAGAATTCACATATTTGACCAAATCTTCTGAGCTTTCAAAGGTCTTGTCATTGACTCCCGTCACCGTATCCGCAATATTCAAAATCCCTTTAAAGGTCGAATTCTGAGCCACTTTCAGAACATAGACACCCAGATAGTTCATCTTGATGTCTTTTCCTGCAGCTTTGAGACCTTGGTATTTAGCCATATTTTGCGACGTTTCCATATAAAATTGGTTAATGCGCATATACTCAGCATCACTTGAGCCACCTGTCATATCCTGAGCTGAATAAATATCCGTAAAAGGCGTCAGCCAAGCGTAGACCAGATGTGCAAAGGTCGCATGCTGGATCCCAACAGTCACAAAATTGTAGGAACCTGGTGCCTGATCTTCTTTTCCATCCACAGTCAGAACCTTCCGAATGTCTTCTGCGCCTCCAGGCACCTCAATGTAGTAAGGCAGGGGAACAAGAATAGAAAAAAAGAAGAAAATCGTCAGGAGAGTAGCTGTCACTACAGCACAACCAACGACTTTTAAACCACGTTTATCTTCCTTCGTTATCGTTTTCGGATTTGTCACGTCATTATTCATCTTTTTTCTCTAACTCCTCAATCACACTTGCTGGTACATAGGCAGAAAGATTCTGCTGAAAAGCAATCAATTCCCGCATCGCTGAAGAACTGATGTATCGGTAGGCCGGCTGACTCAGCAAAAAAACGGTCTCCAAGTCAGGTGCTAAGTCCTTATTGAAAAAATGCAGGCTAGCTTCATAGTCCAAGTCCTGACCGTTGCGTAGGCCGCGGACAAGAGTAGTCACACTTAGTCTTTTTGCCACATCGACCGCCAATTCATTATGGGAAGTGATGACTTCCACATTTTCCAAATGCGCCAAAGCCGCTAGAACCATCCTTTTTTTCGCATGGATGCTAAAAAATCCTTCTTTGTGAGGATTGTAGAAGATGCCCACATACAAGCGATCAAACAGTCGACTAGCTCGCTCAATCAAATCCACATGTCCATTGGTAATGGGATCAAATGACCCTGTAAAGAGTCCGATTTTATCTGACATAGACCGTCACCTTTGAAATTCCATATATTTTTTGCTTCCAGATACCCAAGTCTGCGATTTCCTCTGGCAAATCAACCGACTTGTCCGTCTCGCAAACAACCATAATATCCTCACTCAAGAGCTTGCGCTCCGCCATTTTCTCAATATCCGCGATAATCTGCTCCTTGGCATAGGGCGGATCCAGCAGAACTAGATCAAACTTACCAATCAACTGTCCCAGCGCTCGACTCGACTCCATCTTGAGCAGCTCAAAGCGCGCTGCTTCCTTGGTCATGGCAATATTTTCCGCCACGATAGCTTGCGCTCGCCGATCTTTTTCAACCAAAACAGCCGACTTCATGCCACGAGATACTGCCTCGATCCCCAGACTACCACTGCCTGCATACAAATCCAGCACCCGACCGCCATCAAAATAAGGCCCAATCATATTAAAAATCGCGCCCTTGACCTTATCTGTCGTAGGTCGCGTTGTCTTGCCATCTAATGTCTTGAGGGGTCTGCCCCCGTACTTTCCTGAAACAACTCTCATAAAAAACATTATAACAAAAATATTGAAAAGCTGATAGTAATTGCTAAGGCTGGACTTTATTCTCTAGCAAAAAAACGGAAACAAGGCTATTTCCGTTCTATGTCTATTTTAGAGTCATTTCGCCGAAGACTAAAATGATCCGGTACTGGATCATCCCCTTCCTCGGACCAGGGATGGCAGCGACCAATTCTTGCCAGCCCCATCAACACCCCCTTGGCTCCGTGTTTTTCAATGGCTTCAATCATGTAATTGGAACAGGTCGGCCGAAAACGGCAGGAAGGTGGAAAAGCGGGTGAAATAAAGCGCTGGTAAAATCGAACCGGCGCTATCAAGATTTTCTTAATCATTTTTTCTTAGTCTTGGTCACAGCCAAATTATGCAACTGGCTGACTTCCTTTTTACTCAATCGACGTGCTTCACCTGGCTTGAGCCCCGTCAAGTCCAGATGTCCAAATTGAGTTCGTGAAAGCTTGTCCACTGGCAGCCCCACCGCTTCAAACATCTTCTTGACCTGATGATTGCGCCCTTCGTGGATGGTCAGCTGAACTACTGAGCGATTCTTCACTGGATCGACTTTCAGAATCTCATAAACAGCTGGCTTGGTTTTCTTGCCCTCAATGACCAGACCGCGAGTCAGCGGACGCAGAACTTCCTTATTGGCCACACCCTTGACACGCGCCACATAGACTTTGTCAATTTCATTTCGCGGGTGAATCATTTCATCTGTGAAATCACCGTCATTGGTCAAAATCAAGGCACCAGAAGTGTCCCAGTCTAGTCGGCCAACGGGATAAATCCGCTCCTTGACTTGCGGCAGCAAATCAACGACTGTCTTGCGCCCCTTGTCGTCTGTCACACTGGAAATCACCCCGCGCGGTTTGTTGAGCAGGTAGTAGACCTTTTCTTCATTGTAAATGGGCTGACCTTCTACTTCCACTCGGTCACCAGACTTAATGGTGGTCGCTAGCTCATGCACCACCTGACCATTCACGGTCACTAGCCCCTGCTTGATCAATTCCTCAGCCTTTCTCCGGCTGGCAATTCCCGCATGGGCAATGTATTTATTGATTCTCATCGATATTATCCTTTCACAAGATACAAAGACCATTTTCACAACTTTAACAGCTGGAAAAATGGCAAATAGGGAAAACAGTGCCTCCCTCAAAACTTGGAATCGTTCAGAAAACGTCCCTTTAGGATGAACTTGTCACTCTCCGAAAAGCTGACTTTCCTCAGCAATGAGCTCCGCTTCGTCTACAATTGGCAGCTCGTCCAAATGATTGATGCCCATATAGTCCAGAAAATAATCCGTCGTCACATAGAGATTGGGACGGCCAATGACTTCCTTCTTGCCATCTTCCCGAATCAGCTCAAAGGCTAGTAACTTCGAAATCGCCCCGCTGGAATTGACCCCGCGAATATCATCAATCTCCACCCTTGTAATGGGCTGCTTGTAAGCAATGATCGACAAGGTTTCCAGTGCCGCTCGGGATAAACTCTGGTTAATCGGCGCCCGCGAATACTCTCTTAAAATCTCAGCAAATTCAGGTTTGGTGACCAACTTATAAGTCTTTGACGTTTCCAGCAAGGTCAAGCTGGAGTCAGGATTTGCCTGATATTTCTCCGCCAATTTTTCCAAACTCTGAATGACACCCGTCGGCGGCAAGGAGAGGATTTCTGATAGCTGATGAACTTTCAGACCATCTTCCCCCGCCACAAAAAGCAGGGCTTCAATCTCTGCTAATTTACTCATTCTTTCTTCCTACTAAATAAATATTTCCAAAGTTTTCCTCCTGAATGACCTGCACTTCCTGCACCTTGACCAACTCCAAAGTTGCCAAAAAGAGCGTAATCACTTCATTCATGTCTTTGGTTTCTGCAAAAATATCCTGCAGGGCAAGACGTTTATGAGCCCGACAGCGCTGGCGCACTACTTCCATCATGTCTTCGATCTTATACTCATCTCGCACAATGGTCGTATGACTCTTGGAAAACTCCTCCTGCTTCTTGGTCATCACCTTGGAAAAAGCTAAAAAGAGATCAACGGCTGTCTTGTCGTGCAGGAGCTCAGCGTCTTCATAGACCAGTTCCAGCTTGGGCTTGGAGTAGTAAAGAGCCCGGTCCTCATGCTGGAGGGACATTTTCTGGCCTAGCAGCTTGAACTTCCGATATTCCTCGATCTGACTCAGCAAATCCTGCTCCAGATCATCTTCCAGATCCACCTGATCTACCACCTTGGGTAAGAGCTTACGACTCTTAATCAGCATGAGCTGACTGGCCATGACCATGTATTCTCCCGTCACTTCCAGCCGCATAGCCTGCAAAGTAGACACATAAGCCAGATATTGCTCGATGACCTCGGTAATAGGCACATCGTAAATATCCATCTGATACTTGGATACGAGGTGGAGCAACAAGTCCAGCGGCCCCTCAAAATCTTTTAACTTGATATCCATTCTTATCTGTATTTTTCTAATGTAATCACTGTCTTCAAGCCCAAATCACGAGCAATGTCATAGATACCGACACCCTTTTCCCGCTGGCGCAGGATAAATTGCTCTCGCAGGCTTTGGGCTGACAAGCTGGCCTGCCCCTGCTCAATCAAAAAAGCTTCTAGCTGACGAAAGCCCCATTGGCGTGAATAGGACTTGCCATTCTTTTCAAATAAATAAGTCCCTGTCAAATAATCGCCCAACTCACTCGTCAGACTTTCAGGGATCTTAATAATCCGCTTCTGCCCGGCCTTCTCAATCCGCAAAACCTGAAAATCAAGATTGACATCTTCAACCTTGACCTGCAGGATTTCACTTGGCAAGAGACCCATTTCCAAAATCAAGAGCGCTATCAGCCGGCCTTGTGGTACCGCAGAAGTTTCCCAAAAGGCTGACAAGTCCATCAGCTCGCTTCCCAGTTCCTTGGAAATAGTGACTTTTGGCAGGGTTAAGCGGTGAAATTCCCCAATCATCTTGTTCTCATAAAGATAATAGAGAAATTGATTGACCGCTGAGAGCTTCCGCTTCTGGACAGCTGCCTTGAAATCCTTGATAGAGGCTTGATAAATCCGCAAATTGGTTTCTGTCACCTTGCTATGGATTTCATTGACAAATTGCTCCAGGTCGTAGGAATAGGCTAATTTTGAATTTTCTGAGATATTTTTTTGTTCTAAAAAAGGGGTGATTTGTTCTTTCATTTTTTGGAAATCTCATACTGACTCGTGAAGGTATGCATCAACGAGTTTACAGCTTTTAAAATCGACTTTCTAGTAATGATGCCATAAAAATGTTGTTCTTTATCCACAACAGGCAGGAAAGACTCATCCACCAGCTTGTGCAAAACGTCCGCAATCTTGTAATCTGGCTCGACCGTCAGACCATCCTTTCGTGTCATGTGGACAATGTCCATAGACATAAACTCTTCCTCTGCCAGCTCATGCTGCATCCGATAGGCCATGATGTCCGTCAGAGAAATGGTGCCAACGAACTTTTTCTCCGCAGTCACCACTGGAATGCGTGAATAAGTCATCTGGCTAAGCAAGAGAATAGCATGATCCACATTGTGCGTATCAATCATGACCGCCAGATTCTCCCCCGGCGTCAAAAAAGTGTCTTCCAAATCCAGAAGATAATCTTCAAATTCCTTAGCAATCATCGGGCAAACTCCTTAGACAAGCTTGGATAGAGCTCATGATTTCGCGTATAAAAATCAATCTTAAAGCGGGCATCGTCAATCTCTACCTTAGCATAGAGACGTTCGTTGATTGAGCCACGAGGCTGGCTAATAGAGCCCGGATTGAGAAAGAGAGTCTTGCCTTGCATCCAAGCATCTGGAACGTGCAAATGACCATAGAGACAGATATCTGCCCCTACTTCCTGAGCCCAGAGATCCAGCTTTTGGAAACTAAAGTTGATATTGAAAAGGTGCCCGTGGGTCTGGGCAATAATAGTCCCATCCAAATCTGTCACCAGCCGTTCTGGATAACCAGGATAAAAGTCCATATTCCCCGCTACGACATGGATTCCTTTCCAGACTTCATCCTCAAAAGGTAACTCTGAGTCTCCATCATGGAAAATAGCATCGACTTTTCCCAGATACTGATTTTTAATTTCTTCGACAATGGCACGGTCCCCATGGGAATCGCTCATTACGATGATTGTTTGCTTTGCCATGCTGGAAATACCTCCATTAATTTTTGCACTGCTTGCGCACGATGGGACTGGGCATTTTTCTCTTCGATTGTCAGCTCAGCTGACGTTTTTCCTGTCTCTCCGACTAAGAACAAGGGATCATAACCAAAGCCATTTTCACCTTTTGGCTCATGGGTAATGTAACCCGGCCAATCCGCTTCGACCACCAAGGATTCCTTATCTGGACTTGCGACCACCAGAGTCGTGTGGAAATGAGCAGAGCGGTCTTTAATATCAAAGACCATGGCCAGCTCATGCAAGAGCTTGATATTGTTTTCATCATCCGTCGCACCAACACCAGCAAAGCGAGCAGACCAGACGCCTGGCAGGCCGCCTAAGACATCTACTTGCAAGCCTGAATCATCTGCCAAAACCATTTTGCCAGTCAACTGGCTGATCGTTTCAGCTTTGAGGCGGGCATTTTCTTCAAAGGTCATGCCTGTTTCAGCCACTTCTGGCAAATCAGGATAGTCATTCAGATTTTCCACCTCATAGCCCAACTTCCCGAAAAGCTTGCGAAACTCTGCTGTCTTGCCCTCATTGCGCGTCGCAATCAAGAGGGTGTCTTTGACATCTTTTGCTCCCAGAAAGGCTTGTAAATCCACACCAGTTTGTGGCAGATGGACATAGAGCAATTTGCCCCCTTCAACCAAAAGAAGGGCTCCCTGCCGCTGCAACAATTCTAACTTTCGGTCCGTTTCTTGGTTTAAGATATCCAGCAAGAAGGTCAAAAAGCGAAAGGCTGAGCCATAGCGAATGACCGTGATATTTAAGGGCAGGCCTAGCTCTTCTTCCGCCAAAATACTCTCTAAGCGGTCTAAAATCTCAGAAGCTTCGGCTGGTACTCGCTCAAATTCACTATAAGAGGCACTTTTCCCCCACTCAGCTACATACCAGTCAGAGGCATCTTTGTATTCATAAATGTTCTTTGTCATAAGGTCACATGCTCCACATTGACTTTCAGATTCAGCCAGTTTTCTGCGATTTCCGCAAATCTCTTAGCATTGGCTGTAGTATAAAAACGATGGTTCAGTTCGTGCTTGTCACGGCTACGATTGATTTCAAAATAATTGAGCAGGACAGAAATATCCCGTACACATTCAGCTCCGCTATCAATCAGCTTGACGCTCGGCCCCATCATATTTTGAATAATCGGCCGCAACAAAGGATAATGAGTACAGCCCAAGACAAGGGTATCCACCTTGCCCGCCAGAGGATGAAGTGTCTCATAGACTACCTTTTTAGTCAGGCTAGACTGGAGCTCATTTGACTCCACCAGCGGGACAAACTTAGGACAAGCTAAACTCTGCACCTCCATCTCGGGAGATAGAGCCTCAATCTTTTTCCGATAAATATCGGACTGAACCGTCATAGGAGTCCCTATGACCCCAATCTTGCCACCAGTCGTAGATTTGATGGCAGCGCTGGCTCCGGGCAAAATCACACCGAGGACAGGAATGTCCAACTTAGCCTTGACTTCCTCCCAGACAACAGCTGTGGCAGTATTGCAGGCAATCACAATCATCTTAGCATCCTTGGTCAAGAGAAAATTGACCAACTGCCAAGTATAGTCTCGAATCTGCTCCGCCGGCCTAGGACCATATGGAGCCCGAGCCGAATCACCTATATAAACCACTTCCTCGTGGGGGAGTTGCCGCATCAATTCACGGACAACAGTCAGACCGCCCACCCCAGAGTCTAAAAATCCAATCGGTCGGTTATCCATACAGTCTTCTTTCTAAAACAAGGGATTGGAAGCCTAGCCCAAATCCCCATTTTTTATATAGAAATCTCCGTCTGCCACCAAAGGGCGGCTGAGAGAAGCTTATTTTTTGTTTTTATTTTTAGCAACTGCTGCTTTTTGTTGGTTGATGATTTGACGGTAAACTTGTTGAACACGTGCTTCACTTGGTTTTTGGCCATTGGCACTGAGCAACATCCGCACTGCTTCTACATTAAGACGTGGGTTTTCCGCAAATTCCTTCTCAACCTGACGGCGAAGCAAGTACATACCAAGCAAAATCCCACCAAAGAAAGCCAGCATAATCAATAAAATTGCTAACAATGTATTCATAATAATCCGAACTCCTGTTTCATTTTTTACATTACTCTTTATTATACCAAATTATCTTTATTTTTCAAAATCAAAGCCATAGAGAGTGGCGAAATAATCTTCTGGTCTCTCTGCCCGACGAATCATGCGAGCCTGGCCATTTTCCTCTAGGAGAATCTCGCTAGATCGCAATTTGGCATTGTATTGGTAGCCCATAGAGAAGCCGTGGGCACCGGTATCGTGGATGACCAGCGTATCGCCAATCTGACTGACAGGCAACTCCCGCTGGATGGCAAATTTATCATTGTTTTCACAGAGGCTGCCGACCACATCGACAATCTCCGTCGGTCCTTCAGGTCGATCCATATTGGTAATATGGTGATAAGCTCCGTACATAGCGGGACGCAGGAGATTAACCGCAGAAGCATCCACTCCCAGATAGGTCCGATAGGTTTGCTTTTTGTGAGTCACCTTGGTCACCAAAAGACCGAAAGGAGCCAGCATAAAACGGCCCAGCTCGGTAAAAATCTTGACCTGCCCCAGACCAGCTGGTGTCAGGATTTCCTCATAGGCCTGACGAACCCCCTGACCGATGAGCGCAATATCATTTTCCTCGCCATCAGGCTGATAGTTAACCCCAACACCGCCAGACAGATTGATAAAGTCTAGCTCGACTCCTGTCTCAGCCACGACTTCTACAGCCAGCTCAAAAAGCTGACGAGCCAGTGCTGGATAGTAGTCATTGCTGACAGTATTGGAGGCCAGGAGGGCATGAATACCGAATTTCTCCGCTCCCAGCTCCTTGAGATCTTTGAAGGCCTGAATCAGCTGTGCTTTAGTCATACCAAACTTGGCTTCCTCTGGATGATCCATAATGCTGGTGCCCAACTCAAAGACACCGCCGGGATTGTAGCGACAGGAAATCACCTTGGGAATTCCAGCTACTTCCTTCAAGAAAGCCACATCTTCATAGGCATCTAGATTGATGGTCGCGCCCAGCTCCCGAGCAAGACGAAATTCCTCCGCTGGCGTATTATTGGACGAAAACATAATCTCATCTCCAGCAAAGCCCAGCTTTTGGCTCATGAGCAGCTCCACATAGCTGGCACAGTCCACCCCGCAGCCCTCTTCCTTGAGGATTTTTAAAATAGCAGGATTTGGTGTCGCCTTGACGGCAAAATATTCCTTAAAACCAGGATTCCAAGCAAAAGCCTCATGCAAAGCCCGTGCTCTCGCTCGAATCCCCTTCTCATCATAAAGATGGAAAGGCGTTGGAAACTGCTCGGTCAGCTCCGCCAAGCGCTCACGACTGATAAATGGAGTTTTCATACACGCTCCTACTTTCTCTTTTACTGACAATATTATAACACAAGTGTAGGCTGGGGAGGAGAAAAAATAGGCTCCAGAATTTCTACAATGGTTTTATCCATCACAGAAACCCTAGGGCCTTTAAATCATAAAGTTGCAAAAGATTTATATTAGAAGCTATGACATCAGATTCATTTGTATACGCACTCTGAACTCGTTGGTAGGTTCAAATCCCAATTCAATTCGCCCAAAGCCTGAGAAGAAGGCTGCAATGTTGTACTTCTCAGAGTAGTTCGTACTTGCAATATTTGTTATGTAGTAATATGCTTTCTTAAATATTGACTTTTCCAGTATAACATAAATAAGAAAATTAAAAGGAAAGTATGAAAATAAATATCAAAGCAAAGATTAAACTCTTTCTTAATACTGTCAATGATATTTTTTAGTGATGAATCTCTTAGCCTAACTTCTTCATAGTCACTCATCTCTAAACCATTCTTTCTTAAATAGTAATACATATTTCCATTGTCATATGTGACAGATTTATATTTTGCAAATTATATAGAGAAATAATTTTATTTTAATTCTTTTGAACGATTAAATAATCCTATTAAGTTTGTTGTATCTGTAACTTTTTTAGGAAATACTGATTTATAAGGCATATTTTTTTGCCTAAAAATCAAATATTCTGCTTCTTCTGATTTTTCATATAAAGATTGAGTAATTCGTATTACGTCATCATTACATTTATAGTAATTATCAATTATTTCTTCAGGTTGTATTGAAAGTTTAAAGGAATCATCGTTAAGTGATTTTGTATCGGAGATTATATCGGGAAAACTCCAAATTGCTTTGACTATAACTTTTACATTTAAGTTTTTCAATCCCTTTTCCTTTAATTCAGGTGAGCAAGGAAAATATTTGCCATGAATATCTGGTTCTGAACCATTAATGAAATAATGATGGAGAGCATTTTTTAGGGAAGTTCCTCCCATGATATTGTCAACCAAGATCACAATTGTCTTAATTTCTCGTCTATCATAGTATAGTTTATTATTTTCAATATGTACTTTTCTATGATCGAAATCAGTTTTTGTAATTAATTGCTTTCCTCCCTTTGATCTAGAAACCTCTGTAATATAATTATCTAAGGTTGTATCATACATTTTTTCCTTTCTAAATACAAGATTGGAATCTTCACTAATCATTTCCTCTATAGATTTATACCAACTCTCAACTATATCTTTATATTCTAAAGCGCATCCAATATAATGCCTATTTAATACCAAATCCAAAAAGCTATTAATCTCTTCAGATTCCCACTCCATAATTACAAAGTGCCACATTAACTTAAACCACAATATACTTTCGGATTCTTCCATAGTTCTTACACTGAAAACGTCATAGTTTATATCGTCTAATTTAATGGCAGCCATTAGATTAATTATAGATTTAAGAGAAGTATCACTTTTACTTTCTAGTACGTCGTATGCTAAGTAATTTTCTATTTTTTGATTGAAATCAATTAACTTCTTAGCAATTGCAGTTAATTTTTTGTCATAATATAAAACACTATTTTGTTGATCAAAAAATCCTTCTTTAATGCTCGACGGTACGTCTAAATCCTCTATATCAGCTGGATTTAATGTATTTTTTTCAATATCTTTTATCACAACTTTTTTGCCATTTACTTCAATGTATTTTTCTAACCCACGTTTACATATTTTAAACTGAGAGAATTCTCCTTGAATATCTTCTAGTTTATTTTTATATAAATAACAGATATCAGAAAAACAATCTGGAGCATAGATTTTATATGGAAAAATTAATTTCATATTATCATTCATTTTAATTTCTCCATTTTTCAAATTAAAAACATTATCCTCAATGAATCCTAAATAATTTAAAATTCTGTCTTCATTGAAATACCCATGCCTTTGAAGATACTGCTTAAAAAAAAAGTTTTGAAGAAAATCTAACTCCGAGATTTCCTCTAAATTAAAAATTATAGTTTCCTTATTTAAGTTGGTAAGTTCACTAAAAAAGTCTAGTGTAAGAATATCAAATTGTTTTCTACTCCAAATTATAGATTGTCTTAAAGAATAGTGCTTGGTAGTGTCATTCAACAGTTCAGAGAAGCCGGCTATACTATTATTATATATATTATCTCTTTTGCCATTAGATATGATAATCTTTTCGTCTCTATATCCATACGGGTTTAGAAACTCATATTCAAGTGTTTGTTTATCAAAATATATAGCATCTTTATAGAAATTATTAAAATGCTTTTTTTCATATACTCTTTGAATAAATTCAAATTTTTTAGAACTAGCCTCAGCTTTTTGTAAAAATTCAGTTAAACTTAAAAACTTTGTATCATTTGTTGGTAGGCTATACTCTATAAAATATGCAATTATATTATCTTTTGAATCTTTCTCTTCTTCAATAGTCTCCTTAGTGTCAAAATAATCACTCTTGCTACTTCTAATTAATACTTTTTCATTGTATCGGAAAATCATTGTTCCATTTTCACAAACATTGTGAGAAGATAATAATTGTTTTCCACCTTTACGAATATACTCTAAGCATTTTATGTTATATTTTTTACTTAATCCATCAATTTTTTCTAAAATTTTATCATCATTGATATTATGTTTCACGTAAATTCGTAACAAAAATGATAAATTAAATAAAGTCTTTATATCAAAACAATTACTATTTATGACATCATTCATAATTGCTCCTAAAGGATATAAGAATTTACCATTTTTTGAAAGTGAAAATATCCAATCGACATCGGAAATATCTTCTCCTAATAGTTTATACACTTCGGCAGAATTAGAAGTATCATTAATTTGTAAATTATTCAACAATCTAAAAAATTCATATTCACCGCAGATAAAAGCTTCTTCCTGAGCTTTAGAAATTTGTGTTACAGCAATAGAAGTGATAAGTTCATTGATGATATCAGTTTCATCTTCAGAAGGTATACACTGAAATTTTTTTAGAATATGGAAAAATGTTTTAGAAATAATATCCAGCTTCTCTTGTTTTTCATTATCAGCGAGAGACCAATATACCTCCTTAAACTTCTCTAAGTACGACTTTATCTCAGTATGACTTTCTATAATAGAGACTGTATCATATAATTCATCAATTGTCATTATTTAACCTTTCAAAAATAACATTAATCATCCTTTGTTCATAATCATCAGTGGTAACTTTTTTTAAGAAATCAATAAAAGTATTAAATTCATTTCTCATAGTATCAGATAAACTGATAACTCTGTTAAATTCATAATATAAAGTAACCAAGAAAACTTTAAAATTTAAAGAATGTTTAGGGATTTTCAAATAATCAGCATTTTTAAAAAAATTTATCGTCTGCTTCGGATCCTTTAGTATAATTTTATAAAATTTATAAAAAATACTCCCCCTTCCAATTTCCGAACATAGAATATTATAGTAGTTTTTTGATATATAATATACTAATAACTCAGTATCAATATGGTCTCCTAATAAAAAGTTTGCATTTTTTATATTCCATTCATCATTGCTTTTGGTATACTTATCAAATAGTTCAAAAACCTTATATTGATCTTCCTCAGATAAATAATCAATATCTTCCAAACTTTGTATTATATAATTTTTATAAATATCATCAAAAAAGGTCTCTTTTACTCCATCGGTTAAATTTTTTATCAGTCCAAAATTGAATGTTTTTTCTTTGTTTAATTTTAAACCAACACTTAAAAAAACATTATTTATTTCATCTAGAAAAAGATCTCCGTCATTAATATTTTTGTATATAATAAAAATATCATCTACGTATCTAAATAGTCGGATAATGGCGTTATCATTTCTTGACTTATATTCTTCAATGAAATTACTTAAAAGAGTAGATAGGAAAAATTCTGCTAAAATACGTGCATAGACTGGCCCCTGTGGTACTCCCTTTGTTGTTCCATTTAATTTAATTTGAAGACTTGAATTAAAACTCGATAAAAAACTAAAAATATTCTCTAGCTTTTCCCCATCTTTTTTTGATTTTTTATTAATCATTTCAATTAATTGATCATTAATTGAATGTAAATAGATATTATCATAAAATGACTCTAAATCTAACTTCATAATACTATAATCATCAAAAATATCAAATTTCAAATACAAACTAACATCAATGGGCTTCGGACTCTGCCGGACCTCAAAAAACTGGATCACTAACATATTTTTTCCATGAGGAATAAAAAGGAAAAAATAAAAATTCATCTGACCAAAAATTTATATTATAACTGTAAGAATCGAATTTCCACTTTAATAGATTCACAAATTCATAGCTTAATCTAGTGGTTAACAGCCTGTCAATTGTGGTTAATGATACTAATGTTCGTTCTCTCACTGTTCCATTTTTCTTTTCTTTTCTAATATAAGGATAAAAAGTATCTAAATATTTATGATCATTCCACTGTATTTTGCCATTTATTATTTCTGATGCTCTATTCTCAATTCTTTCAATATCGTAATTAAATATATTATTAAGACCGTGAAAAATATGCGGTTCTAAAATTTCATCATTATATTGAAAATAATTCTTTTCTTTTTCCAAAATATAGTGTGTGATTGTTTTTGAGTCACTTATCACGGACGGTAAACTGATTAGATTTAAATCTAGATTCTTTGAAATGAATTCAACCACGGTTAGATTACCATCAATATGAACCTCTAAATTTTCCCTGTATAAGTCATATAGATAAAACATTGTAATAGGGTATAGACTATTCTTCAGCATTTCAAAATGGCTTATGGTTTTTTCAGCATTAAAATTATTTTGACTACTAAAAATATACATCAGTAAATCTTTGCTAAAATAAGAAAAAGTCCCTACCAAAACCAATCTGTCTAGATGGGTAATGCACCCATTTTGGACTCTGTCCCATAATTTTAAAAATACAATAGAATCACTAGTTTTCTCAACTAATTCATTAAAGTCTATTTCTATATCATTAAACCTTTGAGTTTTGTATTTTTGATATGTTTGGCTTTCTTCAGCAATTCCCAATGTTTTAAATAGAGAAAAACTATTTTTTTTATATCTAGAAATTATCTCTTCTTGTTTTTGAAGATCTATTTCTTTTTTACTAGAATTTATATCTTGTATCAATGATGAATTTAAATCAGATTTTGTCAAAAAGTATGAATGTTTATTGTTATTTTTTTTATGAGCAGACAAAGGTAATTTCACTGCTTTTCCAAATTTATTTTTTCCATATCTTGTAGCTGGAAACCTATCAATAGCATAAATATCGAATAGTCTTTCCTCATAATTGACTTTATCTAATATTATATCCATTAGGTCATATCCAAGCTGTTTCTCAAAAAAAGAGTCAAAAACAATCCATACATGAATTCCACGACGTCCAGAAAATTCAACTAAATAATTAATCTCTAAAGTATCTAAAACTTTACAAAGTGGATTAACCATCAAATTTGCTAATTCATCAATACTTCCTTTCTCCTCTTGATTTTTTAATATATCAAAATCAAAACAGACCCATTTTATTTGGCTAGAAAAAGATTTTTGTTGATAAACTGCTAGCGAGGATTTTTTAACAAGCATTTGGTGAAATAAGGTAAAATCATAATTGATTATTTGGGGAATATAATTGCCATCGGGCATTTGCATTGCAATTACATTTTGATTAGCAACGAAAAGGTTAAATAATTTTCTAGCTAGTCTATATAAAATGTCATCCATTCAAAATTCTCCTTATATTAAAAATAGTGTAAGCGTATCTAAAATCCATTATACCAAAAAAACACGGCAACCTGCCGTGTTTGTATGTTTATTTCACTAGTTTCTTCATCTCATCAATCCGCGCCACGGTCGCATCGTACTTGGCTTGGTAGTCGGCTTGTTTGTCGCGTTCTTTTTGGACGACTTCTGGTTTGGCAT
>OHAS01001362.1_pt1 | contig 19597 bp, 18 predicted proteins | sample 1577131 | NCBI WGS metagenome assembly OHAS01 (sample SAMEA3541566, study PRJEB24748) | human gut metagenome | biome: human gut; feature: human-associated habitat; material: faeces | place: China | collected 2012 | reverse complement strand
TGCACTTTGCTGCGCAAAGATGCATGGCTTTGCCACCGCCAGCTTTTCCCCGGACGCTTCTTTTCCTTCCTTATTTATGGAGGCTTTCTTCCGGCTCTGTTCGCCGGGCGGGTTCAATCTCCTTCCGGCACCCTGCGCACACGCTCGTAAAACTCCTGCTGCAGAGAGGGCAGCACCTTATCTTCCTTAATGGCGCGCAAACGGTCGGCCAGATCCAGCACGCGAGCCTCTATCATACGTTCGCCCTTTTCCTTTGTCGCGTGGGATGGGCTTTCTGTTACATGGAGGGGATATTTCGCATACCACCACAGGCCCGAATGTACCCCAGGCACCTGCTGCGTCAGATCCATGCGCGGGAGTATCGGTTCCTCATAGACCTGCTGCTCCAGCTTTACAACGCCCTCCGGCGTGATGGCCATGATCTGGCTGGTCTCTTCTTCACCTGCATGGCCGTACTTCGTCTCCCACATATCGGCCAGAGCCAGCTGTCGTTTGCCTGCGCCGCGCAGAATATACAACGTGTAGTCCACCTCCCGGTCCAGCTGCGTCATGGCAAAGTAGTCCAGAAAATGGCTGTTTCCGCCGTGGCCGCTGAAAATCACGATTTTTTTAAAGCCGTTGCGGGCGATCTGGTCCAACAGCACTTCCAGCATCTCGTACAGCAGCCGGGGGGGAAAGTTGACGGAGCCCGCAAAGCATGACGCCTCGTGCCCTTGGCCGAACCAATAAGTGGGGAACACCACACACGGCTCCAGTTCCGCCGCGCGGCAGGCAATAGCGTGTACCGAGAGGCCGTCGGTGCCATACGGCAGGTGTTCGCCGTGGCGCTCCAGTATCCCCAGCGGCAAAATACAAATCTGCTCCTCTTTAACAAGCTTTTTGAATTCGGGCGGAGTCAAATATTCCCAACGTACCTGCATGATATCCAGTCCTCCTTTTATTTTTGGGGCATTCCGAAGAACGCCCGCTTTATCCCCTCCATTATATTCGTCCCCAGCGGCATCCAAACGGCTTTTTGTTCAAAAATGTCGGCAAATATCCCAAATCCATACCGAAATACACGCAACGCTGCACAAAAAGCGCAGCCCGTCCTTCCCCTTTGAGGGGTGGACAGGCCGCGCTTTTTCTTTTTGGGCAGTCATTGCCGCATCCATCCGCCTTACCCAAACAGCCCCAGCTTCTGCTTGAGCGTCAGAACGCGGCGCACGGCTTCATCAACTCGTGTCTCAGGCACCACTCCCTGCTCCACCGCCGCCAATACCGCCGGGATCTGTACCTCAAAATCCGTACAGCACAACAGGTCGTTGCCCGCAAGCACAGCCTGCACCGCCGCGCCCTCCACGTCCACAAAGTCCCGGATGCCGTCCATGTAAAGGTCGTCGGTGACGGTCACGCCCGTAAAGCCCAGTTCTTCCCGCAAAATTTCATGGACACGGGGTGAAAGCGAGGCGGGATATGCGCTGTCCATGCAGCTGACGATGTTGTGGGAAACAAGGACAATGTCTGCTCCTGCTTCGATTCCGGCCCTGAAAGGCAGAAAGTCCGACGCTGCAAAGCTGTCATAGGGGCGGTCGTCTACGGCAATGCCCGTGTGCGTGTCGGCGTTATTGCCGTAGCCGGGAAAGTGTTTCAGCACGCTTCCCATGCCGCGCTCACCCATCGCCTCCACCACGGTGCGCACATACTGCGCAGTCTCCGCCGCGTTCCGGCCAAAGCTCCTTTTGTAGATGAAATCCTCCGGGTCGGTGCTTACGTCGCACACCGGCGCAAAATTCACGTTGACACCGAGCTTTTCAAGAAACGCGCATTTTTCCAGCGCATCTTCCCGCACCGCGTCAAAGCCGCCCGCCTGGTACAGCTCCTGCGGCGAAGCAAAGGGCGTGTCGCGGAAAGCCGGATATCCGCTGATACGGTTGACGGTCCCGCCCTCTTCATCCACACCCACCAGCATCGGCAGCGCGGCGGCAGCCTGACAGGCCCGGACCATTTCCGCCGCCTGCACGGGTGTTTTTTCCTCAAAATTTTCCCGGAACAGGATATAGCCGCCCAAATGGTATTCCGCAGCCTTCTCCGCCGCGCCCTGTTCCGGGCAGCGGACGATGAACATCTGGCCCACCTTTTCCGCAAGCGTCATTTTTGCAAGGACCGTATCCACCGTGTCTCCCTCCCGGAACAGCGGCTCCTGCCGCCCGGCATCCTCCGCTCCGCCGCCCAGCGCACCGGAAGCGCCCTGCATGGACGCGCTGCCCGGCTGTGCCATCGTGCGCCTCACATACCACAGTACGCCGCCGCCCGCTGCCGCGCACAGCGTGATCAGCAGCAGCGCAACGCAGCAGCCCGCGGCAAAGCCGCCCTTTTTCCGCCGGTTCACAGGCCGCCCTCCTTTTGCCCGCCGTAAGCTTTCCCGCCGGGCCTTTTGATTCGCCCATTATAGCAGTTCCGCACTGAAAAATCCAGTGCGGAGAAAGGTTTTCGTCCGGGCCCCGGCACGCAAAAAAGCAGGCCGGGCAAAATGTCCGGCCTGCGGATGCGTCTTTTGCGCTTACACCAACGCCAGAGCGCCGTCCTTCACGTCCACCGTGATGGTATCTCCGGGCGCCGGATCGTTTTGTATGATATCCCGCGCCACCAGCGTCTCCACCTTCTGCTGAATGTAACGCTTCAGCGGGCGGGCGCCGTACACCGGGTCGTACCCGCCGTCCACAATCATCTGCTTCGCGGCGTCCGTGACCGCCAGCCTGAGCTGCTTGGCGGCCAGGCGCTGCACCAGGCTTTCCAGCATCAGGTCCACCACGCCTGCGATTTCCGTCTTGGAAAGCGGCTTGTAATAGACGATCTCGTCCAGACGGTTCAGGAACTCGGGGCGGAAGGACGTTTTCAGCAGAGCGTCCACCTGGGCGCGGGCCTCGGGGCTGATCTCTCCGTTTTCGATGCCGTCCAGGATATAGTTGGAGCCCAGATTCGACGTCAGGATGATGATGGTATTTTTAAAGTCCACCGTCCGGCCTTGACTGTCCGTAATACGTCCATCATCCAATACTTGCAGTAATACATTGAACACATCCGGATGGGCTTTTTCGATTTCATCGAACAGCACCACGCTGTACGGCTTGCGGCGCACAGCCTCGGTGAGCTGGCCGCCTTCCTCATAACCCACATATCCCGGAGGCGCGCCGATCAGGCGGCTGACGGAATATTTCTCCATATATTCGCTCATGTCGATGCGCACGATGTTCTTTTCGTCATCGAACAGCGCTTCCGCCAGTGCTTTGGCAAGCTCCGTTTTGCCCACGCCCGTCGGGCCCAGGAACAAAAAGCTGCCAATGGGGCGGTTTTCGTCCGCGATGCCGGCGCGGCTGCGCAGGATGGCCTCCGTCACGCGCTGTACGGCTTCGTCCTGGCCGATGACCCGCTTGTGCAGGATGCCGTCCAGATGCAGCAGCTTTTCGCGCTCCCCTTCCATGAGCTTCGCCACGGGGATGCCTGTCCAGCGGCCCACGATGCGGGCGATCTCCTCCTCCGTCACACGGTCGTGCAGCAGAGTGGAATCCTTTTCCGCCGCCGCCGCGCGGGCCTCCTCCTGCTCCAGCTCCTTTTGCAGCGCGGGCAGACGGCCGTATTTCAGCTCGGCAGCGCGGTTCAGGTCATATTCACGCTCGGCCCTGGCGATCTCGCCGTTTACCTGCTCGATCTCCTCGCGCAGGTGCTGCACCTTGCCGATGGCCGATTTCTCGTTCTCCCAGCGGGCGCTCATGGCGCTGAATTCCTCGCGCATGGCGGCCAGCTCTTTTTGAATGTCCGCAAGGCGCTCGGCGGAAAGCTTGTCGGTCTCCTTTTTCAGGGCCGCCTCCTCGATCTCGTGCTGCATGATCTTCCGGCGCAGGTCATCCATCTCCGCCGGGGCGGAATCCATTTCCGTGCGGATCATGGCGCAGGCTTCATCCACCAGGTCGATGGCTTTATCCGGCAGAAAGCGGTCAGTAATATACCGGCCCGAGAGCACTGCCGCTGCGATGAGCGCGTTGTCCTGGATCTTCACGCCGTGAAACACCTCGTACCGCTCTTTCAGCCCGCGCAGAATGGAGATGGTGTCCTCTACCGTGGGTTCATCCACCATCACCGGCTGGAACCGGCGCTCCAGCGCCGCGTCCTTTTCAATGTACTGCCGGTACTCGTTCAGCGTCGTGGCGCCGATGCAGTGCAGCTCGCCCCGCGCCAGCATGGGCTTGAGGATATTGCCCGCGTCCATGGCGCCGTCCGTTTTGCCCGCGCCCACAATGGTGTGCAGCTCGTCGATAAACAGGATGATCTGTCCCTCGCTCTTTTTCACTTCCTGCAGAACGCTCTTGAGGCGTTCTTCAAACTCGCCGCGGTATTTTGCGCCGGCCACCAGCGCGCCCATGTCAAGGCTGAACACCTTGCGGTCCTTCAGGTTTTCGGGTACATCGCCGCGCACGATACGCAGGGCCAGGCCCTCGGCGATGGCTGTTTTGCCCACGCCCGGCTCGCCGATGAGCACAGGGTTGTTTTTTGTCTTGCGCGAAAGGATACGGATGACGTTGCGGATCTCGGCGTCGCGGCCGATGACGGGGTCCAGCTTCTGCTGACGGGCCAGCTCCACAAGGTCCTGGCCGTATTTGGCCAGCACGTCATAGGTGCTTTCGGGGTTGTCGCTGGTGACGCGCTGGTTGCCGCGCACCTGCGCCAGCACCTCCAGAAAGCGGGTCTTATCAAGGCTGAACTGGCGCAGCACCTCCTTGACGGCGGCGTTGGGCGCATCCATCATGCCCAGCACAAGATGCTCCACGGAAACGTATTCGTCCTTCATGGCGGCAGCGGATTTTTCGGCGGCCGTCAGCGCACGGTCCAGCTCCGGCGTGATATACACCTTTTCGGGGTCCCGCCCGGTGCCTGTTACATGGGGCAGCTCACCCACCTTTTTGGCAAAGGCGGCGGCAAGGTTGCCCGGCTCGGCCCCCATCTTCTGAAACAGCTGGGGGATGAGCCCGTCCTGCTGGCTCAGCAAAGCGCAGAACAGATGCTCCGGGCACAGGGCCTGGTTTTCATACTCGACGGCCAGCGACTGTGCAGCCTGTAATGCCTCGAGGGATTTTTGTGTCATTTTCTGTGCATTCATATCATTTCACTCCTTATCCGCATATTTTGTCGGATGAATCTACGGGGCAGAGCCGTGCGGCGCACGGCACTGCCCGATGAACGTTCCGGCCCGCAGGCGGCTACAGGGCCGCAGTCTCTGCGTCCAGGCCGGAGCGGTAACACCCCTCTACGGCGCGGGGCGCGCCGGCGGGGTCCTCCAAATGGTCAAAAAAAGTTTTCAGGCAGGCGTCGAACAGCGCCACATAACCCGCAATAGCGCGGCCAGCCTCCTCGCTGGCGGCGACATTCCGGGGCAGAAGCAGGCGGCGGGTATACCGCCCTCCCTGCGCCTCGCTGCGGCGCGGCGGGCCTTCCAGATACGCGCGCTCCAACCCGGCCCACAGCTTATAAAACTGGCCGATGTACAGCAGCAGCGAAGGGTTCTGTGTGCGCAGGCCCGCGCGCACCTCGCCCAGCTCCTCGGTGGAATGGGGGTACAGCTCCACCACGTAGCGCATGCTGGGGTTGTATTTATAATGGATGGCGCTGCGCATCGAGAGCATCGCGTCCGACGCATTCAGCATAAGCTGAAGCGCATTCTGCCCGCTGACAGCATCCATGATGGAAGAAAAAATGTCCTGCATGCGCTGCTCCGGCGTAGCCAGCTGCACATATTCCGCCAAAATGCGGTTAATCATATTCGAGCGGTTCGTGCCGGCTTCATAGGCCAGGCGGTCCACAGCGTCCACCACATCGTCCATCAGCACAACACTGTATACGCTTTTGCTCAAGGTCCTGCACCTCCATGCTTTGAGTGTAAATTTATTGTATATCAGATATAATAATTTGTCAACAGATTTATATAAATTATTTTTCAAGTTTTGCGGAGCAAAAAACGGCCGCACACAGACAGGGTGTCCTGCCGTGTGCGGCTTCATACAGTATCAATAGAAACTTCCAGCGCAGCGCGTCACTCGTGCAGCTCCAGCGGCAGGCCGTCCGGGTCACGAAAAAAGGTAAACGGCTTGCGGGAATATTCATCCATGCGAACCGGCTCACACGCAATGCCCTTTGCAGCCAGCTCTGCAACCGCCTCAGCCACGCTGTCCACACGGAAAGCCAGATGGCGCAGACCCGCGGCCTCCGGGTACGACAGCCGCGCGGGCGGCTCGTGGGCGTTGAATATCTCCAGTTCGCCGTCGCCCAGGCGCAGGTCCAGCTTCCACAGGCCGTTGCCCCGGCAGTTTTCACGCACGACGGGCAGCCCCAGAAGATCCACATAAAAATGCTTTGCCGCAGCGTAATCCGAAACGATGACCGCCACATGATGCACGCTCAGGTTCACTCCCGGCCCTCCTGCTCGGCACGGCGCGCCGCCTGCTGCTCAGAGATGTGGAACGCCTGCTCCATCACGGGCCAAGCCCACATATCCCCGATGACGGCCACCAGTGCAGGCATTCCCAGGAACAGCAGCAGAAGCATGATGGGAACGGGCACGAACAGCACCACCCCGATGACGATAACCAGCGTAATCAGCCCTGCGGGCAGCGTGCGTTTGGCGTAGCCGAACATAATGAGCAGGCTGTTCTTGAGCATACCGCCCAGGGGCATGTCGAGATACAGCATCTGCAGGGTCGTGAACAGCCAGCAGATCGTGAGCAGCAGCAGGCTGAACGCCACGAATGCCACCAGCAGCACGTTCATCTCCGACTGCATGAACATATAATACCAGGCCGCGATGCACTCCATTGCCAGCAGCGTGCAGAACAGGACACCCGCGGGCACGCTCTGCTTCCAGTTGCCCTTCCAGCATTTTTTGAATTCATGCCACATATAGCAGGGCTCATCCCGCACTGTTTTTACGGTGATGCCGTGCAGGCACGTCATGGCCGGGCCCACCAGCACCGCACACAGCAGATACAGCACGGCCGCAATGAGCAGCATGCCCAGATACTGGTGGAACAGCAGGCCGAACAGCACCACCGTCACCATGGGCAGGCAGCACAAAAGAAACAGAAAATTCACTTTCAGCAGATGGCCGTAGTCGCGCATCAGTATTTCAAAAAAGCGCGGAATCCCCTTTTTGGGCGGCTGATCCTTGCGCACGCCCGGCCCCTCTTTGGTATATATGTTTGAAAAAAATCCCATATCAACCGCTCTTTCCCCGCATACGGGTAAATTTTCACCGCAGAAAACGCGCTTTTTTGCACCGGATTCCCGGTACACTATCCAGGCGCCGCTTTCACAGCACATCTATTATACTATATCAAACCCGCACAAGGATTACAAGAATGTGAATCTTTTCTCATTTTTTGTTTGTACAGCGGCCGGCCCGCAAATGATTACAACAAAATGACAGGCCGATTGTTTTATGCCGTAAAGGTGCACAATAAACAATAGTTCAATTAAATCAATTTGCCGAAATTGCCAAAACCCTCTTGCAAATTCCTCACGCGTAGGTGTATGATAAGCAACAGAAGGAGCTGGAAACGTTTCCGGGAGCGTTCCCGATAACGGTTGCAGCCTTTCAAAAAAGGGGGATGCAGCTGTTGACGATCAAGGACATCGCAAGGGAATCCGGATACGCCGTATCCACCGTTTCCCGCGCGCTGAACGACCATCCCGACGTTTCCCGGCAGGCCAAGGAAAAGATCAAGGCCATCGTCGCGGCGCATAAATTCGTGCCCAACAGCAATGCCCGCCAGTTGAAGGTGCAGCAGAACCGCAGCATCATCATTGTGGTGAAGGGCGCGTTCAACATGTTTTTCGCCGCCATTCTGGAACGGATGCAGAGCCTTATCTCCTGCTCCGGGTACAGCGCCGAGGTCCATTACCTGGACGAGGACGCCGACGAGGTGCTGGTGGGCGAGCAGCTTCAGCGCGAGCGCAAGCCCCTGGGGTTCATTTTCCTGGGCGGCAACACCTGCAGCTTTGAGGCACGCTTTTCCGCCATTGCCGTGCCCAGCGTGCTGGCTACCACACTTGCGGATCACCTGAACTTTGGGAACCTGTCCAGCGTGGGCATCGACGATACCGCCGCCGGACGGCGCGCGGCCCGTTTTCTGCTTTCCCGAGGGCACCGGCGCATTGCCGTCATCGGCGGCAACCGGGCGGTCTCCTCCATCAGCGACCAACGCTACCGGGGCTTCCTGCAGGGCTTTGCAGACGAGGGCCTTTCCCACGATGAGGCGCTGTATCAAAAGGCGAATTACAATCTCGGCAGCGGATATCGTGCCATGAACAAGCTGCTGGCCCGGGACGCGGGCTTCACCGCTGTGTTCTGCATGTCGGATATCATGGCTGTGGGCGCCATGCGCGCCCTCACAGATGCGGGGCTCCGCGTTCCGCAGGATATCTCCGTACTGGGCTTCGACGGCATCGAGCTGGGGCAGTACGTGGTACCGCGGCTGGCCACGGTATCCCAGCCGCAGCAGGAGATTGCCGACCAGAGCGTGGCCCTTCTGCTGGGACAGATCGAAAAGGCTGCTCCTCCGCAGACGCGCGTGGTGAGCACCGGGCTTCTGGAGGGCGAATCTGTCGCCTCCGTAACATCTGATATTTGACGGCAGCTTCATACCGTCTTTAAAGCCGCATCTGCCGAAGTGAGCGCAAATGCATTGTTTAGAGACGATCAGTTCTGCCGTTGAATGATAAATTTTTTTAGGAGGACCAATATGAAAAAGGTACTTGCACTTGTACTTGCGCTTTGCCTGGCTTTTTCCCTTGCCGCCTGCGGCGGCTCCGGCTCGAGCAGCTCTATGCCCGCGGCTTCGGGCTCCGGCAGCGAACCCGCCGCCAGCACCACCCCCACGGCCGCAGGTTCTGTTTATTACCTGAACTTCAAGCCTGAGCAGGACGAGGCCTGGCAGGCGCTCGCCAAAGCCTACACCGCGGAAACGGGCGTTCCCGTAACCGTCGTGACGGCCGCCTCCGGCGAATACGAAACGACGCTTATGGCCGAGATGGGCAAAAGCGAAGCCCCGACGCTGTTCCAGGTGGACGGCCCCGTCGGCCTCGCCAACTGGAAGGATTACTGCTATGACCTTTCCGGCTCCGACATCTACACCCAGCTCACCAGCGATGACTATGCGCTGAAAGAAGGCGACACCGTCTACGGCATCGCGTACGTCATCGAGAGCTACGGCATCATCACCAACAAGACCCTGTTGGAGAAAGCCGGCTATACCCTCGAGGACATCCAGAGCTTTGAGGATCTGAAGAAAGTTGCCGAGGATATTACCTCCCGCAAGGACGAGCTGGGCTTTGCCGCGTTTACCAGCGCGGGCATGGACGGCAGCTCCGACTGGCGCTTCAAGACCCATCTGGCCAACCTGCCCGTTTACTTTGAATATCAGGAAGATGGCATCAGCACCACCGACGCCATCAAGGGCACATATCTGGACAATTACAAGGCCATCTGGGACCTGTATATCAACAACAGCACCTGCGAGCCCAGTGAGCTGTCCGCCAGAACCGGCGACGACTCCCGCAATGAGTTTTTGGCCGGCGAGGCCGTGTTCTTCCAGAACGGCTCCTGGGAGTACGGCAACCTGACGGGCGAGGGCAAATATACGGATGACGACCTCGCCATGATCCCCATTTATATCGGCGTGGGCGACGAGGCCAACCAAGGCCTGTGCACCGGCACCGAGAACTACTGGTGCGTGAACAAGGAAGCCTCCGAGGACGACATCCAGGCCACGCTGGACTTCATCAACTGGTGCGTCACCTCCGAGCAGGGCACCAAGGCCATGGCCGACGACATGGGCTTTGTCATCCCGTTCAAAACCGCGCAGGAGTCCCCGAACCTGTTCGTAAAGCAGGACGCCGAGATGACCGCCGCGGGCAAGACCCCGGTGTCGTGGAACTTCACCACCATGCCTTCCGAGGAATGGAAAAACGGCGTTGGTTCTGCGCTGACAGCGTATGCCGCCGGCACGGGCGACTGGAACGGCGTTGTCTCCGCTTTCGTGGACGGCTGGGCCAGCGAGGCCGCGCTGAACGCGGCGTAAGCGAATACCGCAGCAAAATGGGGGAGCTTGGCTCCCCCATTTTATAAGTAAGCAAAAGAAAAAGGAAAGGAAGGGACCGCAGCCGCCATGGAAAAGACGCTCAAAAAATATTTCCCGCTGTTTGTGCTGCCGACGCTGGCCGCGTTCATCATCGGGTTCATCGTCCCCTTTGCAGAGGGCATCTATCTCTCCTTCTGCAAATTCACCACGGTGGGCAACGCCTCTTGGGTGGGCGTTTCCAATTATGTCAAAGCGTTTTCGGACGCCACGTTCCGCAGCGCGTTCTGGTTCACACTGGGCTTCACAGCCGTGTCCACCATTCTCATCAACGTGCTGGCCTTTGCCATCGCGCTGCTGCTCACGCGGGGCATCAAGGGCACCAATGTATTCCGCACCGTGTTCTTTATGCCGAATCTCATCGGCGGCATCGTGCTGGGCTACATCTGGCAGATCCTCATCAACTGCGTGCTGTCGCTGGTCAAACAGCCGCTGCTGCAGCTCAACACGGCGGCCGGCTACTGGGGGCTCATCATCCTGATGTGCTGGCAGCAGGTGGGTTATATGATGATCATTTATATCGCCGGGCTTCAGAACGTGCCCGGGGACCTTATCGAGGCTGCGCAGATCGACGGCGCGAACCCCTGGCAGGCGCTGGTGCGCATCAAGCTGCCGATGGTCATGTCCTCCGTCACCATATGCCTGTTCCTGTCGCTGACGAACTCATTCAAGCTGTTCGACCAGAACCTTTCGCTGACAGGCGGCGAACCCAATCACGCCTCCGAGATGCTGGCCCTGAACATCTATAACACGTTCTATACCCGCTCCGGCCCGCAGTGGAAGGGCATCGGCCAGGCAAAGGCCGTCATTTTCTTCGTGCTCGTGGTAGCCATAGCCCTTGTTCAGCTCAGGGCAACACGTTCCAGGGAGGTGCAGCAGTAATGGTCAAGGCAAAAAAAGGCTTCAATCTGTTCTGGACGGTGCTGCTCTCCGTAGCATCTGTCCTGTATGTGTACCCAATCCTCATGATACTGCTGAACTCCTTTAAAAAGGAGACCTCCATCAGTACTTCTACGGCGTTCCTGCCGCCCACGGCAGATACCTTTGCCGGCGCGGCAAACTACGTCAACGCCATTTCTTCCAAGGGCTTTTTACAGAGTTTCTGGTACAGCACGCTCATCACCGTCACCAGCGTGGCACTCATCCTGCTGTGCTGTTCCATGTGCGCGTGGTACATCACCCGCGTCAATTCTCTGATGAGCAAGGCCATGTACTATCTGTGTGTGTTCAGCATGGTGGTGCCGTTCCAGATGGTGATGTTTACACTTTCCCAGACGGCGGACAGTCTGGGCCTGAACAAGCCCTCCAACATTGCCATCATCTACCTGGGCTTCGGCGCGGGGCTGGCGGTGTTCATGTTCTGCGGTTTTGTCAAAAGCATCCCGCTGGAGATCGAAGAGGCTGCCATGATCGACGGCTGCAACCCCATCCAAACGTATTTCCGCATCGTATTTCCCATTTTCAAGCCCACCATGATCTCCGTCGCCATTCTGGAGGCCATGTGGGTGTGGAACGACTATCTGCTGCCCACGCTGGTGCTGGACATCAAAAAATACCGCACCATCCCCATGCTCATCCAGTACTTCCGCGGCAGCTACGGCCGCGTGGAGATGGGCCCCATGATGGCCTGCATCATGCTCACGGTGCTGCCCATCATCATTCTGTACCTGGCGTGCCAGAAGTATATCATTGAGGGCGTCGTGGCCGGGGCGGTGAAAGGCTGATGCGCACCAGCGGCATCCTGATGCCTGTCTCCTCTCTGCCCTCGCCCTACGGCATCGGCAGCCTGGGGGCGGAAGCCTACCGTTTTGTGGATTTTCTGGCGGCGGCCGGGCAGCGGTACTGGCAGATCCTGCCCATCGGGCCCACGGGTTACGGCGACAGCCCGTACCAGAGCTTTTCGGCCTTTGCGGCCAACCCCTATTTCATCGACCTCGATGCGCTGGAGCAGCGCGGCCTGCTGACGCACGACGAGATCGCACGCTTTGATTTCGGCCCTGACGCGCCCGAAGGCATCGACTACGGCGCCCTGTTCCGCACGCGCTTTGCCGTGCTGGAGCTGGCCGTGCGCCGCTTTGATGCCGGGGAGGACGCATTCCGCGATTTCTGCGCCGCCAACGCGTTCTGGCTGGACGATTACGCGCTGTTCATGGCTTTGAAGGCGGAAAACGGCATGCGCGCCTTTTCGCTGTGGCCCAAAGACGTACGCGCACGCAGGCCCGCGGCGCTGGCCGCAGCACGGGCGCGTCTGGCAGGGCAGGTCCGCTTCTGGCAGGTGGTGCAATACCTGTTTTACGAGCAGTGGGCCGCTCTGAAGGCCTACGCCAACGCAAAGGGCGTGGAGTTCATCGGTGACATTCCTATCTACGTTTCGCCGGATTCCTCCGACCTCTGGGCCGACCCTTCGCTGTTCCAGGTAGACGCGGACGGCGCGCTGACGGAGGTGGCGGGCTGCCCGCCGGACGCTTTCGCGGCGGACGGGCAGCTTTGGGGCAACCCGCTGTACAACTGGGATGTACACTTAAAGACCGGGTGCGCCTGGTGGATACGACGGCTGCGCCATGCAAGCGCCGTATACGATGTGGTCCGTATCGACCACTTTCGCGGCTTTGAAAGCTATTACGCCATTCCCGCCCGGGACAAAACCGCAGTGAACGGCGTGTGGCGCAAGGGGCCCGGCACGGCGTTCATCGACGTCATACGCCGAAAGCTGCCGGACGTGCGCATCATTGCCGAGGATCTGGGCTATCTGACGGACGATGTAAAGGCACTGCTGCGCGCCAGCGGCTTTCCCGGTATGAAGGTGCTGCAGTTCGCCTTCGATTCCCGGGAGGAAAGCGACTATCTGCCCCACAACTACACACAGAATTCTGTTGTGTACACAGGCACCCACGACAACACCACCACGGCGGACTGGGAGCTTTCGGCTCCGGCCGGGGACGTGGCGTTCGCCAGGCGTTATCTGGATGTGGAGGGCGACGCCGATTTCACGCGGCGTTTTATCCGCGCAGCGCTGGCAAGCGTTTCGGACACCGCCGTTATTCCCATGCCGGACTGGCTGGGCCTTGGCGCCGAGGCGCGCATCAACACGCCCTCCACGCTGGGCGGCAACTGGCTGTGGCGCATGGACCCCGCCGCGCTGACGGACGCTCTGGCGGCCGATATTCTGGCTTTGACGAAGCTGTACGGCCGCTGCTGATCCGCACTTTCCCCTTTTCCTTTTTCTTAAAACGAAAGCGCGTCCCGCACGGCTGAACAGCCGGCTGGGCGCGCTTTCGCTTTGTGTTTTTCTTTTTCCGAATGCCTGTATACTTTTCCCTGTATTAACAGATAATAGTATCATGCATCAGAAATTGGGAGGCAGCAATTATGAAAGCAACCGGCATCGTGCGCCGTATCGACGACCTTGGGCGTGTGGTCATCCCCAAGGAAATACGCCGAACCCAGCTCATCCGCGTGGGCGACCCGCTGGAGATCTTCGTCTCCGGCGGATTTTTTTTGCTTCCGCAACCTGCGAATAGCCATCCTTGAATACTACATCAAGAATTTTGCCGACGGAAATAGCTTCTTTATCTACCTCGACTTCGGCAGGTTTGTTGTTCAGCGGCTTACTTTCAACAGGAGCCGCAGCTTTGATTTTCATCACATTAGAGCTTAAATGTGGAAATAGTGAGACGCTGTCAGCGGCAAACCCTATGGTAAAGGTAAAACCCGCTGTCAGAAAGATACATGTTTTTTTGATAAATGTCTTTCTAAAAGTATGCATAAATCAACCTCCAGACCTTCACTGCACTTCCAATTCTAACAAATTTCTTAAGAAATGTAAAACAATCACATGATTTCACAAATTCTTAACCGGTTATTCAGCTGCCATAAAATCACTCAAGGCACGGATTATCGGTTCATCCGATGTGTGAAAAGTGCTTATATCAATGGCGCTGGGAAGCAGCCATGCGCCATGGCTATGAACGCTTAATAGGATTTCACCTTCCAGAATCTGACAGGCATAAGCTGTAACGATAAGGGGTAATTCCTTCGTCTTATCCTCAATCGTGCATAGTCTTTTTAAGACTTTAGCTTTTATAGAAAGTTCTTCTTCAAGCTCTCGAATGACAGCTTCCTCTTGACTTTCGCCATTTTCTACCTTACCGCCGGGGAATTCCCACAGACCGGCATCCTTACCCAGCCGCCGAGCGATGAAAACCCGATCATTTTCAATCAGACAGCCGCAGACAATTTGCAGTTGATCCATACTATCACCAAATCAATTGTATCAGGAACCGTACGCATTGTGAAGAGAATTAAATTATGATATTCTATTGTCTATGAGGTGAGGGAATGAAGGCTTCACAATTAACCAGAATCGCGGTCATGGCCTGTCTACAATATGTAGTATTTACCATGTTTTCGCAAATATTATATTTAGAGGCAGTGACCTTGATCACCCTTCTTTTTGCTGTTGTATTTCCTTTAAGAGAATCAATGCTCGCATCGGCGGTTTTTGCTTTGGTCAATATGCTGACCAGAGGAATATTGCCGTGGACGATCATGTATCTTTTATTGTTTCCGTGTTATTCATTTACCGCTTACCATTTACGCAGTTTGCTGATCAGCCGTAATGAATGGACAATCTGTATCTGCTTTTTATTTTCATTTCTGCTTGGTCAGCTGACAGACTTGCCGTTTCTGTTGTTTTCAGGTAAAATTACAATGATCTATATGCTGATGGGATTGAAAACAAGTTTGATTCAAGGCTTCTTAAGTGCCTGTGAGGCAGCTTTTCTATTTGATTCCTTATATCGGCAATTAATTAAAATCAGAGGAGGATTTTCAGAATGAAGAAAAAAGGATTGATTCTCGGCGGTCTTGCGGTTTTGGTACTGCTTGTGATGTTCGCTGTTAATATGCTGATGCCTAAACCACAGGCAGGAATTAAAAATATCACGATTAAGATCGTTGACGAAATGAATGATGAGGTGCTGTTTGATGACGTGATTCAAACATCAGATGAAATACTGGCGACGCTGTTAACTTCAGAGAAAGCCTTAATGGTTGTCGGAGAAGAAGGTCAGTATGGGCTGTTTATTACTTCAATGATGGGAGCCGATGCTCATGATGACGCTTACTGGGTGTTTGAGTCGGATAACAATAAGTCATGCGGTGAAGCAGAAGGCGGCTTCTGTCCGGCGGCGAATTCTGTAAATTTGGCAGACGGTGATGTTTTTCTGTTTAAACTGACAAATCAATTTAACTAGCTTCGGCTAGTTTTTCTTTATCCTGTCAGTAAGATAAGAAATGGGGCAGCCATTAAGCATAACAAGGTGCTCAGACAGACGATTTCAATGGCTTGCGCAGTTTGCTGATTACAGGCAGCGAATAGCATCGTACTGAAAATGGCTGTAAAATTAACTCAGCATAATGTTATCGAAAACAATTCTTATTAGTTCAGGATCAAATATCTTTTTATATGAACAGTTTCCCGCTGCCGATTGTAATTCATATTAAAATATGATATTAAAAAGGCAAGAGAAGAGGGATATTATGAGTAAAATTAAATTGATTGTTACCGACCTTGACGGTACATTGCTGAATGATGAAAAGAAAGTCAGCATTTATACAGTCGATATGATTCAGAAAGCTAAAGCTGCCGGTATTAAAATCTGTATCGCCAGCGGCCGCTTTGAGGGGATGCTGTCAATTTACCGGGATTCAATACTGGGCTGTGATTATACGATATCATGCAACGGGGCTGTTGTTAAAAATGAAAACAGCGCTCAATTCCTGCTGGTGAATGCATTAAGTCATGAGAATACGATCAAGATTCTGAATTATTTCAAGGAACAGCAATTGACCTTTATGTTTTATTCACCAGATACGATTTACTATGAAGAAGGTAAGGATAAGATGGCAAAGCGGGTTACTGATTATGAACAGCTGGCACAAAGTCTGGGCTTCCCTAAGAAGTTGAAGGCAGAAACGGTGGATCTGACAAAACCTTTTGATTCTTATCATAATATTATTAAAATTGTTGCTTATGAACATGAAGAAGAAAAGCTAAGCGCCTTAAGAGCGTATTGTGATACTCTTGAAAATTGCTGCATGGAAGCGACAGGCTATGGCATCTATGGCTTGTTCGAGAAAAATGTATCAAAGCGTGAGGGAATTGAGGTTATAAAAAAGGAAATGGGCATCGGCAATGACGCGGTTGCTGTATTTGGTGACTGGGAAAATGATTTGAGTATGTTTGATTGTGCGGATACCCGAGTGGCAATGGTGAATGGCATGGAAATTGTGAAAGAGCGGGCAACCATTATTGCGGAATCAAATAATGATGACGGTGTGGCTAAAGTGATTGCGACATTTATCGATTAAACGGGCAATGATAAATAAATATAGCGAAGTAAGATGGCAGGCGGCAAGTACCTGTCATTTTTATTTTGTTTATATGAATGTTTTGAATTATTATGACCGATAAAATGGATGCTATTTTGCATTTATGATTGTTAAATGATTGAGAATGCGTTTACATGTTCATAAAATGATAGAATTGTTCATATATATTGATTGTCAGCGTTTCGCTTTCAGTGTACAATAAAGATAGCAAAGATGCACGGCATCTGTACTGATAAAAGGAGGAAATAATGATGAGTCAGGTAGAAGAAATCACAAGAGAAAAATGGATATTAGGCGCGTTCCCGGAATGGGGAACATGGCTGAATGAGGAGATCGATCAGGAGGCAGTAGAAAAAGGTACCTTCGCAATGTGGTGGATCGGCTGTACCGGTTTGTGGGTAAAGACGGAAAATAATACGAACATTGCAGTCGATCTGTGGTTTGGCAATGGCAAACGCAGCAAGAAAACCAAAGAGATGGCACCGTTCCATCAGATGCGCAACATGACCGGCGGCCGGATGACCCAACCGAATTTAAGAGCGGCACCGATCGTCTATGATCCGTTCGCAGTAACAAGTGTGGACGCAGTGTTATCAACACATTATCACAATGACCACATTGATCCCTACTTTGCGGCCGCCGTATTAAAGAATGTAGAAGGTGACGTACCCTTCATCGGACCGCTGAAGAGCGTAGAAAAATGGCTGAGCTACGGCGTACCTAAAGAACGCTGCATCACGGTAAAGCCAGGTGATGTGATCAAGATCAAGGATACGGAGATCGTTGTCCTAGACAGCTTTGACCGTACGTGCTTAGTAACAAATGATGAAGATGTACGCGGTGTATGTCCAACGGATATGGATGAGAAGGCAGTGAATTATCTGATCAAGACACCGGCAGGGAATATCTATCATTCAGGCGACAGCCACTATTCCGTATATTATGCAAAACACGGCAAAGATCATCAGATCGATGTAGCGTTAGGCAGCTATGGAGAGAATCCGATCGGGAATCAGGATAAGATGACGAGTGTGGACATCTTAAGAATGGCGGAAGCCCTGCAGTGCAAGGTAGTGATCCCGTTCCATTATGACGTATGGACCAACTTCAAGGCAGATCCGCAGGAAATCCTGATGCTGTATGATTATAAGAAATATACGTTGGATTACAAATTCAAACCGTTTATCTGGGATGTAGGCGGCAAGTTCATCTATCCAAACGATGCGAATAAACGTCAGTATCATTATCGCCGAGGCTTTGAGGACTGCTTCACGGATGAGCCGAATGTGCCGTTCAGAAGCATCTTATAGGAGGCGGAAAGAATGCTGAGAGAGTTTGTAGAAACGGGAAGATACAGCTTCAGAGAAAAGTTTGAGAGCTGGGAAGAAGCGATCGCGGCAAGCTGTGAGCCGATCATCAAAGAAGGGGTGATCGAACCGGTCTATGTAGAAGCGGTAATCAATTGTGTAAAGAAATACGGACCGTATATCATCATCGCACCCAACATTGCGATGCCGCACAGTACAGAAGGAGCGGAAGGAGTCAATGAGACGGCAATCTGCTTCATGAAGGTGGAAGAGGCGGTACATTTTGATCCTGAAGATCCGGAGAAGGACGCACGGCTGTTCTTCGTATTAGCGAGTGCGGATCATGAGAAGCATTTGGAAAACATGATGCGGTTAAGTGAAATGTTAATGAATGAGGAATTAGTTGAAGAACTGCTGGAAGCCAAGAGCAAGGAAGATCTTCTGGCAATCGATAAGAAGTATTATCAACAATAGTTATAAAGAACGTAAGTTCTAAGGATATAACAAAAAAGAAAGGGATGAATTTATGGATTTTTTATTAAACATTTGGTCGTTTTTTGCGAGCAACATTCTCACTCAGCCAGCCTACTTCATCGGGCTGATCGTATTGATTGGTTACCTCTTACTGAGAAAACCGATTTATGAAGCATTTGCCGGATTTATCAAGGCAACCGTTGGTTATATGATTTTGTCTGTCGGTTCCGGCGGCTTGGTTAACAACTTCCGTCCGATCCTGGTTGGTTTAAAAGATCGTTTTAATCTTGATGCGATGGTTATTGACCCTTATTTCGGTCAGAATGCTGTACAAGCGGCAATGGAAAATATCGGCAGAACATTCTCTGACGTAATGATCCTGCTGTTGATCGCATTTATTTTCAACCTGATTCTTGTTCGTTTAAAGAAGTATACAAAAATGCGTGCCGTATTTACTACTGGACACGTTCAGATGCAGCAGGCATCAACAGCTTTCTGGCTGATCCTGTTCTGCTTCCCAAGCTTAGGCAGCACGCCAATGCTGATTTTGATGGGTGTATTACTTGGTTTATATTGGGCAGTTGCATCTAACTTAACGGTTGAAATTACCCAAGATCTGACTGAGGGCGGCGGCTTTTGCGTGGCTCACCAGCAAATGTTTGGATTAGCATTATTCTCTAAATTATCTGAGAAAATGTTCGGCGGTAAGAATTCAAAAAAACTTGAAGATATTAAATTCCCGGGTTTCTTATCTATCTTTAATGAAAATATGGTTGCGACAGCCGTATTGATGACTTTATTCTTTGGTGCTATCTTATTAGTATTAGGTAAGCCTTATATGGTTGAAGCTGGATTCATCGCAGAATCACAGAATTTCTTCTTCTATATTATGACAACTTCATTGAACTTTGCTGTTTATCTGGCAATTCTGCAATTAGGTGTTCGTACCTTCGTTACCGAGCTGACAAACTCATTCCAAGGTATTTCAAACAGCTTCCTGCCAGGTGCTGTTCCGGGTATCGACTGCGCGGCAACTTATGGTTTCGGTTCACCAAATGCTGTAACCGTTGGTTTCTTATTCGGTGCTGCCGGTCAATTCTTAGCCATTATCGCTTTGATTTTACTGAAATCACCAACGTTAGTAATCGCTGGTTTCGTTCCGGTATTCTTCGATAATGCGACAATTGCTGTATTTGCTAATAACAAAGGCGGCGTTAAGGCTGCTATGCTGATGCCATTCGTCGCTGGTTTATGTCA
>OHAS01001324.1_pt1 | contig 19981 bp, 17 predicted proteins | sample 1577131 | NCBI WGS metagenome assembly OHAS01 (sample SAMEA3541566, study PRJEB24748) | human gut metagenome | biome: human gut; feature: human-associated habitat; material: faeces | place: China | collected 2012 | reverse complement strand
CGTTTCTTTCTGTTTTTTCTTCATTTTTACTGTCCACGAAACCGGGAAGGGCACAGTACTTATAGCCGACAAGTCGCCCATCTCTTCCCAGCCGATTGCAATTAGATTCTGATTCAAAAAAAGAGGATCGTCCATCGTATGGATTCCCCAAACCGTTTTGTTTGCTGCCGCCATCACAGCCACACTCCTATCCGATCTTTCACAGCTTTTCAGCCTGTTAGAGCCTTGTATCCAGAAAGTGGCCTTCAAATGTCAGACCACTTTGTCGAAAGTCTTGCTTATTTTTCTTCCGGGACAAACTCCAGAATATCATCCACACCGCACCCCATCGCGCGGCAAATCTTCTCGATGCTTTCGATAGAAACATACTCGTTGCGCTTTAGGCGGGTGATAATATTGGCACTAAAACCGGCCTTCTCTTTTAGCTGTGCATTGCTCATCTTTTTATCAATCATCAGGTGGAATAAGCGGTCATAACAAATCGCCATTTTAGTCCCTCCAAAGCAAGAAATGTTTTAGTTCATTTTATCACATTATCGTGAAAAATTCAACTGTGAGTCATTTTAGGAAGAAAAAATCCGCCAGCAGCGCATCTTGGGGATGCTGCTGGCGGATCCACCTTGCTGTTAATCCAACAAGTTTTCCTCTGTCACGGCCCTCAGGTATAGTTCCGGCTCACCATTCAAAATCAGCTCAGCATAGGCCAGCGGATCGTTGTAGATCAGCCAGTCCAGCTCCGACCGCTGGTACATACTGTTCGCCACATCATTTTCCACGGCGGTGCAGTCGATGGAGAGCAGCGTTCCGTCATCCAGGCGCAGCTCCATACAGGCGGTGTTCAGATTAAACTCACACGACAGAATCTTCCTCACATTCGTTACTTCCCAATACTTGAATTTTGGTTGATTTTCCGCAGCAGCACAAGGGCCGTTTCGTAAATTTTAGAATCCAGCAAGCAATGCGTGTGGCTATCTACACACAAATCCGTCTTTCAGGCGGTCATGCGCTTTGAAGTATGCCGCTGCTTTCGGGGAACCTTGCAGTCTCCCTCCAACGACTCGTCAATGATGGGGATGTAAGTCCCCAAGACCGGATAATTTTGTGGCCCACTATTCGGCCTGACTTCTTCGTTCCAGTCCGTCCTTTCAGCGTATTTCCGGACGATTTCAAAACTGTGACCAGTTTTTCTGGCGATTTCACAAAGACTGAGCTCTTCGTTTTCATAGAGGTCTTTAATATAATTGATATGAGCCATTCTTGGCACCTTTCTGCTACCCCCTTTAGGTGCTCGTCACTTCTAAAGGTAGCGGATATTTCGGGTGCTGACAATGGCTCACTTCTTTGCCATTGAATTCTCACATTTCGTGCATATTTGACCCAATTTTAGATTACCAAAACATATAGAGCGGATGCTATATCGCCCCAAAAACAAAAATGGATGCAATCAGATACTGTGATCGCATCCATTTTTGGAAATTTATTGAAGAAGAAACGACAGCAAGAAGCAAGCGATTCGTGAGTTGTCCGCTGAAGGTCCAGCGGCTGAAACGGAAGCTAAACTCATCAAGATAAGATCGCAGATACTTCTGCGGCAGACCGTGGTAAGTACCCAGGATAAAGGCTTTGGCATCGCTGACCATAACATGCAGCCGATGGAGCATTCCGGCATTTGTGACATAGGTCTTATGCTCATGGGGATAATCTTTCAAAGCACCGATATAGCTTCGGTAACCCTCATTGCGGATGGTTGTCCTCGACGCAATGGAATCTTGCGCAAAGCATTTTACGGAAGCCTGCTTGATATTTTTGTAATGCTCATTTTTAGATACTGGGGATTGACCCACCTGTCCAGGGAGAATGTAACAAAAATCTTTGCTTTTTCGGTTTCTCTGCCTCCCTTTCCCCCTATTTTTGGTCCTCCCAAATAGGCATCATCAAATTCGAAAATGCCGGAAAGCATATGAGTATGTTCACGCCACCCCCCGCTGAACACACCCCCCGAAGCATTCCCCAGGCCGTTTTACAGTTCACCCCTTGGACAGACAAAGCCCTCCGGCCAGCGCTTCGCGGCCAGATTTGTTTCGGCAGCGTTCTTCTGTCCAGAAACGATCCTGGAACTCTCGCAGTGGAAGTTTCTTTTTCTTCAGCATGATGCTTTTTCTCCTTTTGCGTTTCATGCCTGAATTCTACACCGTTTGTTATACCATATTCTGAGCCTTTGGATGGCTTCTTTTAAAAGGGATAACCGCATTTACAAATACAGTCTGGTCTGCCGCTTATCTTAATGAGATCAGTCTCAACCGCTGGTTTTGATTTGAGTTGACCTACAATCGGAAAATACAGTTATCCACGGGCAATCCTCATAATCTGACCGTGCCACGCAATGCCTGCTATTTTATTTGTCTGCTGCGCGGTGTTGCCCTAAACTAAAAGTTGAAGCAGCCATCGATGATGATGAACTACACCCAGCTTTATCTTTGTAAGAGTAATTCTATTCACCGATAAAATCGTTTAAACCCCTCTGTCCGGAATTGCGCCGTACTTTGCTGCTTTCTTCGGCCAAGTATTTTCATTATGCTCTTCGGTATGCGCCTTGTCCGGCACAATTCCAGCCGAGATATCTATTAAAGCGATTTGTCGGCTAACAGTATAAAAGGGACTTTTTTATGGACAGCGTTGAATAATCCGCCGTAAGCTCTGACATGTATAATCGAGATTTCTACTTTTTCAGGACTCTCCTGTAATTTCTGCCGATGTTGTCCCAAAGCTCAATGGGATCCTTCGCGGCAACAGAGGTACCGTAGCCGCCCCGGTATGTCCAAGTAGCAAGACGGTCGACGCCAAGGCTCTCGTACATGTCGACGACCTTGTCTACCTGAGCAAAGTCGTCGGGACGTTTGTTGTAGCCCATAATCCAACGTTCGGACTCCTTGCCGTACTTCTTTGCGATATTAACGGTTCGTTCGGTAATCTCGCGGAAGAAGCTCTCAGGGAGAGACCAACTGATAATGGTGGAAGAGAAGACATCGAAATAGGGGCAGGCGGCGACCGTTTCCCAGTTGTCGTAGCCACGCAGCTCGGTGACGTAATAGCTCTGCAATGTTGCGTGTACGCAACAGGTGATCTCCAACTCATGGTTATACTCCTTCAGAGCCCTAGAGCAGTCGGCCAGGGTCTTGAGAGCCTCTCTCCAGCGGAACTGCTTTACGTCGTCGTTCATGAATCTGGGCATTTCGTAGCGGTAATAGTCTTGGAACTTCCTCATACACTCCGGGCAACGGCACGCCCAGTCGTCCCCCACACCGCCAGTGATGGAAGCATAGGACCTGGGGTATGCGTAGTGGGGCTCGTCCCAGAAGAATCCGTCTACTTCCGTCTCCTTGGCGAGCTTCATGCAAAGACCCGTGAAATAGTCACGGAACGAGCTGGTGTTGAAGCATGCCGCGTTCAGTACCTCACCGGTATACGCTGAGACCTGGCGGTGATGGATGTTGTTCTGCAGAAACAGCGAGACCTGCTCGCCGCCGAAATACTTGCCGATGCCCCAGGTATCAGCCAGAACGCGCAGGCCCATTTTATGCGCCTGTTTCACGATCTCGTTTATATTGGGGAACCAAAAGTCCATATCAAACTCAGTGATAGCCAGAATAACGGTATCACAGCCATGCTCAATCATCTCCTGAAAGTCGCGTTCTGCGTGCTCCACGTAGCTGAAGCCATAGTAGCTGACTGCGGTATGCTTAATAGACATTGATCCTTCTCCTTACTTATTCAGATACACGGGACTGCCACTGTAAATGGACTCGTAGCAGCATACCATGGCTTCAATGGTCTGGCGGTGCCACGGAAGGTTTATTTTGGGCTGTCTGTTGTTGAGGATATTGTCGCAAAACTCATCCATCATGCCGATCCACTCGTCGAAATAGGTGTACTGGACGGTGTAGCGGTTGTTGGGACCACCGTTGAAGTAAACATTGGGGCCAAAACAGTCAGCCTGAATTACGCCTTCGGTGCCCACGATGGAGAAGTTGACTTCCATCCTTTTGGGGAATACCTCCCATCCGGGACCGGGCAAAGGTAGTTTCTCTTCCAAGCGGCTCCAAGACGGATCAAGCAGAAACTTGCAGCCGTTCTTCATTTGGCCGGTGACATACAGCAAATCCTCTTCCCTGATATCACGGATGTTGTCACAGACATCCGCGAATACATAGTCGTAATCGCTTCCAGTAACCCAGCGCAGTATGTCGAAGATATGGGGATGATCGCTCAACGCACCGCCCCGGCAGCGAGTATCGCCCTCCTTGAGCGGGATTTCTCTACCGTAACTTATGGCGGGGTCGCCCTGCCAGGGGAATGCCCAGACGGGGGACAGGGTGATGTTGGTAGCGTTGAAGGAGATGATATCTCCCACAATGCCGCTTCTTGCCAACTCAACAGCGCGACGACAGGAGGGATTGTAGTGCATCTCAAGTTCCACCTGGCACAGAACGCCCGCGTCCTCCACCATCCTGATCATGTGGTCGTACTCCTCAAGATCGAAGGAGGGAATCTTCATTGACAGCATATGTTTGCGATACCTGCAGCACATTTCCATATCCATGAGATGGCGGGAATTCTCGCTGGCGATGATGACACCGTCGATCTCGGGGTGAGCCCGCAGCATCTCCTCGGTGGACATATAGATGGGAATATCGTAACCGTAAGTCCTGAAATTTCTCGCGGCGGTTTCGTCCGCGGCAGAAACGGCGACCCAATTGATTTTAGCGTTGTCATTCAGGGTCGCATAGTACTTACGTACATGTGCGTGCGTAAGAGACGCAATAGCCAAATTAACCTTTCTCATTGATTATCCCTCCACATCGGTACAGCTGACGCCTGCGTTGGACCTGACAGCGGCATCGTAAATCTTTTCCATATGGGAGAAGTTCTCGCGTAGAGCGTCGATGCGGGTAATGTCAGTCAGCGCCCAGAGGATGAAGCGTATGGAATCTACCTGGGTGTTGTCCATGTCGTAGAGCTCATTGTCGATATCCTTGTAGGTAAGGGTATTCCTGCCCTTGAAAACGTAGATGGGGTACTGCTGAGTCTGGGTATCTACAGCGACGTCAGACGCGATGCCGTTCCTACATACCAACTCATGGAGGAGCACAGGCTCGCTGCCGTTAGGGGCGAAGCCCAACTCAAGGCTTGCCTTGACGCCCCCCTCAGTGGACATGATGCAGTTGGCGTAAACGTCACCGTAAAAGTCAGCGAACACCCTAATAACCTTCTGCTGAGTAATGAACTCAAGAAGGTTTGCCTCAAAGGTTACGATGTCCTTAAGCCGCCGGGTGAAAGTGTCTTTGGAGACGATGTGGTGGATGCGCATACCCAGAGCGGTTTTCACAAGACCGTTAGAGAGCATGTTGCGCATTTCGACGTAGCGGCGCTTCAACTGCCAGTGATAGAGAGGGACATTTTTGAATTCGTCCTGCTTTAGGGGAGTAGCGAAATCATAAAAGAATCGATAAGTACCCTTATCGCAGCTAAGCTTAACTGCACCATCCTCAAGATCGACCTCAACATCGTTTGCGACGCTGTATTTAGCGGCAAGCTCCTTGAGATATGGAATAAATTTACTGTCCATGAAATTATCTCCTTAAAGATCGTAATAGAGAGATCTGTAGTCGCAGTCTCAGATTGTCTGTATTTACAGCATCTTTATTCTGGGGCTGTACTTGTCCAGGTTTTTGCGGTTAAACTCGTCGCCGCCAGGCACATTGGCGCTGCGCCAGAAGGGAGGCTTAATGCCGCGTGCCAAGCACTCCTTAGCGCACTCAATCTCGAGGCGGTGGACGATGTAGAAGTCGGTCATGTTGGAAATCGGTGCGATGGGGGTATCGAAGCCGTCCAGCTTCACTACAGTGTCACCCAGAGGATTGTAGTCGTCTATGCACACATCTGCCAGCTCGAACAAGTTCTTTCCGGAGGGATGGCGAAGCTCGTAATCCGCGGGGATGTTGTTCTGCCAGTCGGAGGAGGAAACAGCGATGATCCTTGCGCCGTGCTCTCTAGCCTCCATCGCGGCGTCGATGGTGGCAGCGTTGGTGCCGATGTTATGATAGATAATCAGAACATCGTCCTTTTGCAGGTTGTAGTAGTCCATGATGTGGCGACCGTAGTTCACGCAACGCTCAAGAGACAGGTACTTCTGCGCCTGATTAAAGACGGAAAGGCCGGTCTCCATGCAGGGGTTGATGTTGCACAGGCCACCCGCCCGGAAAAACATCTCGCCCACAGGCAGGGTGGTGTGTCCGCCGCCTCCATACACGTTGATAAGGCGGTCATTCTCAATAGCGTCGGCCATAAGCCTTGCCGCCGCCTTGATATTGCCATACTGTTCGGTCTCGATCTTGCTGAGCAGCTCGATAACCAGAGAAAGGTATCCGTTGGAATTGTCAGTCATAATCGTTTCTCCTAAACGTCAGAATTCTGCTTGCCGCCAGTTATATCGGCGGGGTTTGGGGCATGCGGGGCGGCGCTCACGGGCGGGTACATACACCCCGGCCATGCAGGCTGCCCGTGGATACTGCCGCTACGCACTCGTCAGTACTTTAATTGCATGGCGTCGATGCAATCCGCTGTACGGCGGAAGATTTCCGCCATTGTGCGCGCTCTGTCTCCCTGCATTTGTGAAAGAGGAGTATCATGAAAGATGGCCCTGTTCTCATCCGCGAGGGCATGCATACGTTCAAAGTCAATGCTGGCTCCGCTCTCGGCGGCATCGAGTACCGCATCGAAGAATATTTGGCACTCTGGAATATAAAGGTAACGCACAAACTCTGCGATATACGATCTGCAGTAGCCGTTGTCGCCGTTATGCTTCAGCGTTACCTCAAAATCGGGATTGGCATCGGCAACGGTTCTGAGCTTGAGAAGCGAGTCGTACATTGAAAAATCATCGTGCAGGCTCAGTATCTCTCCCAACTGCGCAAGAAGCGCCCTGGTCTGTTCGCCTACAACGCGCAGCCGCTCCGTATCCTTGTCGGCATATGCCGTACCCGCCCTCATTATACCGAAATTGATATATCTGCCCGTGACGGTCCTCGCGATGTCGAAGATGTCACGCCTCAGCAGGTCGTCGGTGTTGGCTTCATTTTCAAGGGAGGCCATACTTCGAAGCAGGCTAGAGGCGGTCATCTGAAGAGCGATACCAGGCACAAGGCTGGCGCGGTAATCCGCGATATCCTTCGGGGAGTACTTAATCGATGTGCAGAGATTAAAAAACAAATCTGTTCCCTGCACGAGCGTCGACTCTGTCATGCTCCATGAGCGCAGGCCGATAAGCGGCAGGAAATCCAGCCAGAGGTCCTCCATAACTTGGCGTTGAGCCAGCAAATATCGCTTTTCGCAATATATATGCACCATCTGCTCAGGAGATGGCGTATCCTCATTCCACGCTTGGTAAGCCGTGTATTCTCCACAGAAGGTATCTCCGTGGGATAGCTCCGGCCACAAGACGTAGCCCTTGCACATGGGGTCCGCCTTGGCGACTCTAGTGCGCTCCGTGATGAGATAATAATCCCCGCGGATCTCGTTGTTCGGCTCGTACGCGTTGAAGATTCCGAACACCCATGGAAATTTGCCCATAACACCCCACTTGGTGAAATTATTACTGCTGACGGTATCAGAGGTATAGTCAAAAATCACCGCCTGCTCAGGATCCATTTCCTCGCATAGGCGCCGAACCTCCTCGGGCTTGTAGAACATCCACATATCCCAACTTGCGAGAAGGAGCTTGGAGTTAGGATAATTCGTCCGCAAATAATTTAAAATCCGGTGGTATACATTCAGTTTGAGCCGCAGATTCTCCTCCCGTTTCTCTGAGAAGTTGCGCTCAGCCAGCCCGATAGTATGGAAAAAACCACAGTTCCTTCCGTACGACCTCATATGGGCCTCCGTCAGCTTAAAATACTGCTTCAGGTTGTCTTTATCGCGAATATCCCACACCAGTCCGGTCTCTTCCGAATAGACTGAGGTGATTTGTCCCATTAGCAGCTTTGGCCGAACCGCTTTCAGATAATCCACCGGCGTTCTGGAGTACCAGTGGGTCATGGTGCCGCAGTCCTCAGGATGGATGAGATCCCGCTCAAAAGCGTACTCAAGCACCGCCTTTCGCAGCTCACCGCGGTACTGCAACGACCAGAACAGGTTCCTGTCGTCAAAGCCCTCCCCCGCCTCTGGCAGCGGGAGCCCCGGCTCTGGATAATGTACAATATCGGGAAATGCCTTCTGATAAAGATCATCCAAACCGATGCGGAGCATGAACATATTGAAGCGCTTCTTCAGCAGCCAGTCAATCTCCGTCTTCCAGTCCTCAAGAGACCAGTGCTCTGCTTAGAAGCGGTGCAAACTCCTGTGGGCAAAATAACGCAATCCGCGATACTCAAAGCGCGGGGATTCGCTGCAATCTATGCCTGAAAACCTGAGCTCACATTTTCCAATACGGTCTCCGTCCCAGAACCAACTACAGCCACAGTACAGCTCGAAATATCGGTATACCGCATACAGCACCGCCCGGGGACGCCCTCCGGCCAGAAGCAGCGCCTCGTTATCCCCCATAGTTAAGCTGCGAATAGTATAGCTGTCCGTACCGTATTTAATGCAAAGCGGGTCCATGATACAGCGGAGATAGAGATCAGCCGTTACGGAATTTACGCTGTCATCGCCGAGGATGACCAGCTTTTCACCCGGCCTCATCTCAGTGCAGCCGACATCGTCATCCATCACCACGCACTCAACGCCCGGTGACACCTGCTCCGCTAGGCTGCGGAAGGTCTCTGCGGCAATCAGGTAGGCGCTGTGCTCGCCGGAGGGATATATGATGCGAACAGTCATTCGTCTCACTCCTTTACCCCGGACAAAGCCACTGACTGGACTATATATTTCTGCAGGAACAGAAAGATGATAATCAGCGGGAGAGAGCTGAGCACTATGATGGCCATGCGCGGGCCTATGTAGACGTGATACTCGTCAGCGTTGAGAAAGGCGACGCCCACACTCAGAAGCTGCATTTCCCTGGAGCGTATGACTATCATTGGCCACAGATAGGCGTTCCATTGGGCCACTATCTGCAATATGGCCAGAGCAGAGGCCACGGGCTTGCACAGGGGCAGAATAATCCTGAAAAAAACCTTCCACTCGCTGGCACCGTCGATTTTTGCGGATTCACGCAGAGAATCAGGGATGACAGCTATATTCTGTCTGGCAAAAAACGTTCCGTAAACATACGCAAAGCTTCCCAAAATCAGGGGCCAGTAGGTATTCAGCATATCCATGGAGCGGTACATGAGATACAGCGGTATCATGCGCGACTCAAAGGGGATCATCATGACTGCCAGCATGAGATAATAGCAGACTTTCTTCCCGGCGAACCTGCCCTTGGCGAAGGCATAGCCGCACAGCAATGCGAAGAACACCGTAAGGCCGGTATTGACCAGCACCACAAAGGTAGTATTCAGAAAATACCTACCCAGAGAAATCGACTCCATGGCATACTTGTAGTTGTCAAGAGTAAATACATGGGGCAACAGAGAAAAGTTGGGGATGTCGGTAATAGCCGTCTTGTCAAAGCTCAGCACTAGGCACCACCAGAAGGGCAACAGCAGGATAATGAGCAGTATAAAAAGTACTATATTAAGAATGATCTGATTTCTCCGACCACCGACGGCCCGTCTTTTCGCACATATATTTTTCATCAGTCCACATCCTTAAACATACCGGACATCCTTACGCTGAATATGGCGAAGATCAGCGTGAGAATGAACAAAATTACCGAGCCCGCGGAAGAGAGTCCATATTTTGGCGTCTCGAAAGTATATTGGTAAATATACATCAGCAGGGACTGCAGTGACCCTGACGGACGTCCGGCGCTGGAATTTCCTCCCAAAATATAGAGATCTGTAAATCTAGCAAAGCCTGCGATCATGCTTGTGACAAACAGGAACGCGAAGCAGTCCTTCATCTGAGGGATAGTGATATAAATAAGCTTCTTAAAGCTTGTTGCCCCATCTACTGCCGCCGCGTCGTATGTCTCCCGGGGAATGGACTGCAGGCTCGCTAGGCACATAAGCATGTAGTAGCCTATGCCCATCCATAGATCGAGGATGGTGACGCCTATATGGGAATATCTGGGATCGGAGAGCCAGCCAACGGTGACCGGCCTTCCGGCGATGGCGGAGAGAGCCATGTTCAAAAGGCCATTGTTGCCCTTGAGGACATATTTGAAAATCAGGATAACACTCACTCCGGTAATGATACTAGGCAGGTAGAAGGAGACGCGGAAAAAGGTCTGCCTTCTCCTGTTGATTATATTGTTGATCCCGTCCGCTAGCAGGAAGCCGGCGGGTATTTTGATAAGGCTATATATGGTCAAAACAACGGTATTCTTCAGCGCCTTGAGAAATGAGCCGGAGGTCAGTAGCAACCGGTAGTTCTTTAATCCGACGAAAGAGTAGTCCGTTCCATAGCTCCCCATATCTGTAAGAGAATAATACAGCGTCCGAATAGTCGGGATATAGGTCAGCACGACCAAGCACAGAAGCGAGACGATTATAAACGAATACCATGTCAGGGTTGTTCTGATTCGCCGAATCCGTTGCGTTTTATTCAAAGTATTATTCATAGCAACACCTATATATTTCTTCAATTTCTTTGTAATCTTGAGCATATAAAGCGAAAAAACACACTGATTTCCGTGGCAGTATGCATAAAGCGCAAGTATACCGTTGAAAGCATTCAATCACTATGGACGTCAGAAATATCGCGGTTAGCGCATGGTGCGGAAGAAGCTCGTCAAGCCGGAGGGCTTTGCCAGATAGCGCGCCATCGGGGCTGGATCTGACAGTGGGTGGATCCGAGACAATGTGAGGGTTCACGTATCGACAACCCTCGCGGCAGAGTACGGGACTCCCACACTCTGCCGCTTTCGGGCTCAATTCTTATTTGATTGTCGCAAGGTACTCGTCAATGGCATTCTGCATATACTGCGCGGCCTCGGTAGACGTCATACGCCCGTTAAGGACGTTGTCGACACAGGTCAGCAGGTTACTGGTGACCGGTCCAAAGCTTACGTTATTGAAGTTGTCGTTAGTGGAGCCGTTGAAATTCTCGGGCATGGTGGACATGGCGTGCTGGAAGACACTGATGGTCCTCTTGTCCATAATGCCCTCAACAGCAGTGATGCCGTTGACATTATTGGGGTAGACCAGCTGGTCGGCTATCCACTGGCTGGCGACCTCGTCCGTTGTCATGAACTTTATAAACTCCCAAGCCCAATCCTTTGCGTCGGACTGATTGTACATCGCAATATTGATATCACCGAAGTAGGGGATAGGGTTGCCGGCATACTCTCCCTTGGAGATGACGGGCATGTTGTAAGCGACGTATCTGCCCTCATCAATACCGGCCATCTGCTTTTCAAAGATACCAGTGATGGCGGCGTTGGTGCCCATCATAGCCCAGTTGTTCTCACCGTTGAGGGTGGTAACCACGGATACACCCTCAAGAGCATCTGGGCTCTCATACTTGGCCAGTTCTGCAAGCAGATCAAATGCCTCGATGGATTCATCGCTGAGAAAGTTTACACTGCAATCGGCCATGGTGTCCCCGTAAATGAAGGACTTTGCGCCCATGCCGTAAGCGGCGAGCATGTAGTTGAAAAACAGGTTAGAAGTGCCGGAGAAGGGGAGTTGGATACCATAACATTCCTCGCCAGTGACGGGGTTGGTGCCGGTCAGACTCTTGGCGGTCTCGACAAATTCGTCAATGGACCAGTCGTCATTGGGAAGCTCTACACCAAAATCGGCAAACTTCTGTGTATCAACCCAGATGATAGCGGGCGCGGTATAGGTAGAGATACCGGAGATCTTGTAAACGGAGGGGTTTTCGGTGGTTCTTCTGGCGGCAGTGACATAAATCTGCTCACGGTAGCCCTCAGTATTCTGGATATAAGGCGCCAAATCCTCGGTCAGGTCAGGTAGGCTTGCACCGTGCATTATGATATCGGCCTGTCCGTCAAGGCAGGCAGTGGTGATAGAGCTCTGCCAGTCGCTCCACGGACAGATGTTGAAATTGAGCTTTGCATTGGGATAGAGCTCGTTCCAGCGCGCCTCAATAACATTCCAGCCGGGCTTGAATATACCGGAGGTGAGATCGGTTAGTCCCTCTTCGCCGGTCTCAAACAGGCCGGGGCCCACGATATCCAGTGTCACTGGAGTGTTCAGGTCAAGGTCGGTGTTGATCTGATAACCGCCTTCGGTGACGGATGCGGTTTTCAGATTCTTGTTCGGGGTCTCCGATACCGCCACGGACTCTGCGGGCTTTCCAGATGGGGACGCTTCTGTCTTAGCTCCGCATGCGGTAAGGACAAACACAATAGTAACAGCAAGCAGAATTGCGACTAATCTTTTCATTGATTAATCCTCCTTTTTATTTTAATATCACACGATTGTGTGCAATATTACGATATCAGGCAAAAGGCCTTTAGATTGAATATATTGCTGTATAATAAATACGTAAAGGAAACGCGGGTCACATACCGCAAAGCTCATCTTGGGGTTCCTCCGCATCATACGGACTGTGGAGCACTTTAAATTGCTGCACGAGCCTGCTTAAATACCTGGTTGTCGGTCCAGCCTGCCTCAGTATAATCTCCGTCAACGAAGCACAGCTTCCGTAGCAGTGCCGCGGTCTCTGTCTCCAACTGATTGCGGCTCTCGCCTGCCCAGAGGGAGTGCTTTGCCCCGCATATGATGGCATCGTAGACTATCTGAGCCATCTGCTGGGCAAGAGTATGCCAAGTGGTTACAATGATACCGGCAAGGCCGTATTCCTGCACGGTCTTCGCATGAGCGAGACAGTTATCATAGAGGAACCAAGGCGTGCCCATAACCTCAAATCCCCTGTCCTTCAGATACAGGCTGGTTTTTACGGGGATGTCGGTGTTATCGTAATGCCAGTCGGCAATGATCGTATATCTGGGAAGCGCAGAAATAAGCTTCTCAGAGTTTTCCGGAGTGTCACAGTTGCAGAAATACTCATTTCCGAGCCCAAGCATTTCATGGTTGAGGAGCATATCGCCCCAGATAATCGGCTTTTTGCCCTCGCTGTGTACTGTTTGGACTATACTCACCAGATACTCACGCATCTTCTGCTGATTATCCTCATCTGTGCCATAGGAGTAGACCTCGTCACAGCCCAGATGGAAGTACTCCGAATGGGGGAACAGGTCGTACAGCTCACGTCTCACCCGGGTAAGTAGTGCCTTTGTCTTCTCGCTTTCGATGTTCCAGCTCCAGCCGTCCGGAGAGAACAGAGTGCAGAGTCTTGGGTCCTGATCAAGGACAACATGCTTGCCACCGCTGACTCTGCAGGCAGAGGCGTGGCCCAGATGGTTGAACATAGGGATAACATCCATGCCCATTTCCTTTATTTCGCGCCCCAACTCCGCAGCCTGCTCTTTTGTAAAGGCAGAAGGCCAAGAGAGCGCTCTCTGGCAGTCAAATCTGAGCGTACCCCAGAACTCCAGCACCACATGGGTATACTGCATCAATCCCGCCAAACGAATACTCTTTTTAATAAAGGAGTATGTGGTCTCGGGAAAAACACAAAAATGAATCATTCGAGTTTCAACTGTGTAGCCGCTTTTTATCTCACACTCGGCGATACGGAACCTCTCCTCACCCTCGTCGGCCGACACTGTCTCAATGCGCATCATCAGCACCATCATTGCTCTTGCCAGAGCCTTGCTATTGACTGCACCCACAAAAACTCCGCCGTCCCTGACAGAAATGATGTATTCGCTGTTTTGCGGTATCTGTATGTATCCGGCCTCCCCCGCTGTAAAGCAAAACCCATCACAGCAGAAAATCGAAAGGGTACCGCAGTAGGAACAGCAACCACGCCAGATATCCTTAATCGTATCGTTATTGAGGCATCGGTTTGCCTGAGCGCAAAGTTCACGCCCAAAATAAAAATAACGCCCCTTCTTCATTCAAACCTCTCCCTTTCAAAAATACAATGGCTGCATAAGGACCGTCACCAGATTCGGAGTGTTTTTCCACTGCACAGCACAAGACCGCCAGCGCTTTTCGCCAATACGTGAATGCGGGATGTTGCTGAAGCAGGTGATGCAGTCTTATGTCATCCAACACAAGACTCTACCGATGGTATCCGGCAAAAGATCTTTCGTCAAATATAACATTACTATAACATAAATGCATAAAGCGCTGGTTGCATAGAGCGAAATAACAGTTGTGAATATTTACGATTTTCGTGTATTAACACTATAATATTATTGTCATTTTGTTTATCTTGATATTGATATTATACCTTTCTGCAATGTTTTGTCAATTAAATTATATAATAATATAACAAGTTATTTCCGTGCATTATGTGTCCGGCGGGTTTTCCATGATGCTTTCCCATTCCCGCTGGCGCGGAGGTGGTACTTTCGGTTCCCCTCGAAAGGAGCAGATAAATAGCGCATTTTGTCATTTTCCATGTTTTCTAAAAAAATAGTATTTTTGCTTAATTATATTGCAAAACGCCTGCATTTTTGTTATACTTATTATACTTTATCGCATATCGCGATACAGCTTTTTGTTATAGGTGATTAACATGAACGAAGAGTTTTTTTCTGAGCTCTCCCTCTCCGCTCAGGAGCAATCCGTCATTCAGAAGGATATCCTGTCGGGAAAATACGGACAGCCCGGGGATATTTTTTTCACTACCAGGGCCCTTGCCGAAAAATGCCATGTCTCTCTCGTGACAGCGCACAATATCCTGAAGGGCCTTTGCGCCTCGGGCTACATCGAGCTTAGGGGGAAGCGGTATCATCTTTCTCACTCCGGTCTGATGCAGGAACGCCAAAACGTTGCCAATACCATCGGGTTTCTCCTCCCGCAGCTTAACAATGAGTTTTATTCCTCCCTGTCGGAGGCTGTCGTTGATACTGCCAGGAGGAACGGGCTTCATGTGCTGCTGATGGCCACTTCTTACAACGACAGGGAGGAAAAGTGTGCGTTGCAGGCCATGCTTAATTACAGAGTCGCCGGGCTTATCAGCTGTGTTCAGACCGGGGACGGAAACGAACAGATATACAGAAATTACCCCATCCCCTGTGTGATGCTTGCCCATTCCATTGATAAATGCAGAATTTCCTCCGTTCAGGTCAATAGCTTTTCCATTTCGCAAAAAGTAGCCCGAAACCTTATAGAGGAAGGCTACAGAAGATTCATGTATATAGGCACCGATAAGATTTCCCCGGAGAACGACATACGCTCTACCGCATTTCAGATGGAGATAAAGCAACAGGGCTTTTCATTATCCGGCGAGGACATCATTCGTTTCTCTAATGATGCCGACGCTGATGAGGAGTTGCTCTCCCGGTGTCTTCGCCGTTTGGACACTCCTGTAGGCATCTTCTGCTACCACGACCTGCTGGCCGCCACCGTTTACCGTGTGTGCGATAAGCTGGGCAAAGCCATACCTGATGAGGTCGGAGTCATCGGCTTTGATGATCTTTCCATTGCGAGGTCTCTGTATCCTCCCCTCACGACGGTTCAATACCGTCTTGCGACTATGGCGGATATGGCGATCAATCTGCTGCTTGCCAAGATGAAATCCTCTTCTGCCCCGTATGATAACTACTACATTGAGCCCAATCTTGTTGTCCGCAAAAGCGCCGCTCTCTCAAAAGTGGCGGGTGCGTCGGCTTCTCCCTGATTGTCTGCCGCGCGTTCATCGGGCGCGGTGCGTGAAAACAGGTTAAATTTGGGTGTGCAGAGGGTTTCCAGTTTTTGCCCGTTAAAAAGTGAGATTGCTTGAATACTTTGTGTATGGCCTGATTTCAAGACAAAACGAGCCGGGAAACACACCGTTGGGGGTGTCCACGGCAATTTATTCATCATTTCCATGGGGTGATAACATGCTTATTGACGATTACGCTGAAATACTTACATCCTCAATTGAAAACATACGCCTTTCCCAGCGAAAAAAAATACTCGCCGCGGCGCGTATTGCGGCGGGTGCCCTAATGCGCGGCGGGCTCATCCGTGTTTTTGGTTGCGGACATTCTCACATCCTCGCCGAAGAGACTTTCTACCGCGCCGGAGGGCTTGTACCCATCAGCCCGATATTTTACGAACCGCTCATGCTTCATGAGAGCGCCTCCGAAAGTAGCGTACTCGAGAAGCGGGAGGGCTTGGCTTTGACCGTCTTTCAGCGGGAGAGCTTTAATAAAAATGACGTTTTAATTTGTGTATCCACGTCGGGTGTGAACGCGGTGCCTGTGGAATTTGCAAAGCTTGCCTCGGATGCGGGGCTCCCTGTAATTGGCATCTCTTCCGATGAATACCTTTCTCAGACTCCAAAAAATGTCCTTGGTCTGCATCTCCAGGATGTGTGCGATGTATGTGTAGACAACTTCGCTCCCCACGGCGATGCCTGTCTGAAGCCAGAGGGATTGGAAACGTCCATTTCCCCCGTTTCCACGGTCACAGGAGCTTTCATAATCAACGGCATACTTGCTGAGGCTGTCGGCATTTGCCATGAGCGCGGGTACGAAGTTCCTGTCTATGTCAGTGGCAATATTCCCGGTGGGGCGGAGAAGAATAAAAGGCATACAGCCGAGTACAAGCTCCGTATCCCCTGCCTGTGAGGTATCTGAAATGAAAAAAGCGAAAATTGCGGTGCTGGGGTTGATGGGCAGCTCGGTATTTCTGCGCGTATCCCATTTCCATAGGGCAGGGGAAACTCTCAGCGCCACCGCGCTGCATACGGAGCCTGGCGGCAAAGGCTGCAATCAGGCTGTCGCGGCGGCGAGGTTGGGCGCTGAGGTGTGCTTTGTTTCCTGTTTGGGAGATGACGCCGCCGCCGATGACTGTCTTGCCTTTATGGATGGCGAGGGGATTGTCTGTCATACCGAGCGTTTAAAAAATACGGTGAGTCCCTGTGCCTTCATTCTTACCGACAGCGCCGGGGAGAACCGGGTCACAGTGTATCAGGGCTCCGCTGAACATTTGTCTGCGGCATTTGTGGAGAGCTGCGAGGGACACATTGCCTCCTCGGATATCCTGCTGCTCAATAATGAATGCCCCCTTGAGGCAAATCTGGCCGCGCTGGACATCGCTTTGCGTCGAGGAGTCACGGTGGTGCTCAACCCCGCTCCCTATATTCCCCTTCCCCAAGAGTATCTGGCAAAATTCTCAATCGTTACACCCAATCGCCATGAGGCCGCGATGCTGTGTGGGCTTCCTGCAGACAGCGATGCCCCGGATCTCTTGCGGGGGCTTCTTTCGATGGGAATACGCTGCCCGGTAATCACTTTGGGAAGTGAGGGAGCTGTTATCCCGAGTGGAGACAAGGTGGAACTCTGCTCGGCTATCCAGGTAACGGTGCGGGACACCACCGGTGCCGGAGACTGCTTCAACGGCGCACTGTGCTGTGCCCTGGCCGAAGGGCTTTCCCTTGAAGACGCGGTTAGCTTCGCTGTAAAGGCTGCTGCCTTCAGCGTTTCAAAAAAATTTGTCATGCCTTCCCTGCCGCGTAGGAGGGATCTGATTAGTAACACTGTTTCCTGATTGAAATGAAACTTTTTGTACCGTTCACCGATATAACCGTTTTGGGAAACACAGAATTGATTTCCGCATGCACGCCGCCGTCTGTTCCTCTTTCAGCAGAAGGTGGAACTCGTCCACAAAATACCAGGTGGCCTACTTGATGGCGCAGTTTACCCGTGCCCGGTGGCTTCATTTCGTCACTGCTACAGCGAGTAGCTCCGGTTTAGGAAAAGAGGGCGCAAATAAACAATCACCATCTGAGCCTAATCTCATTAAGATAAACGACAGATCAGACTGTACGTGAGGCAGTCTGGTCTGTATTTGTAAATATTAGAAAAAGCGGCGGCTACACTTTGAGAGCAAATTCAAGGAGGTTACACCAACGATATAAAGAAACAAGTGGGTTGATAGAGTGGAAAGAGTGTCAGATTTTCCACTCTATCTTTACATAGTCGCTGGTTGCGCTGATTGATGAAATCAGGCCGTCAGCGGCTTTTCGTTTGTCCTCAAAGCTGATATGCTCCCAATCGTCCAGATACCCGGACAGCAATTCGATCTGCTGGGAGGACAGCGTTTCAACGGACAGGTCGGCAATCGCCTTGGACAGCGTTTTGCGGCGGTTGTCCAAATCCTCGATTTTCTTGTTGGCGTAGGCAAGCAAGGTTGCGTTGGCCCCGGTCAGCGTATCAAGCAGTTTTTCAATCTCGGCTTCTACCTGTGCAAGCTCCACCTGATAGGCGGTAATCTTGGGATTGACTTTCCCCTCGCCGCCCCGAAGCAGTTTGAACTCCCGGAACTTTTCTCCCATAGCTGTGAAAATGAACTGTTCAAACTCATTCTTGCGGAGTGTGCCGCACCCCGGACACCCCTTGTGGTCGGCCCGCTTGGAACAGCGGAGGTATTCATAGCCAGAGGGATTGTGGGTCGTTTTGAGTGCGTACCCGCATTTCCCGCATTTGATTTTCCCGGCCAACCAAGTGTTGCGGGCCTTGCGCCCATTCTGGAAAGTGATGTTTGTCATCAGCTTCTTGCGGCACCTCAGCCAAATATCGGAGGATATGAAGCCCTCATGGGGAGCGAGCACAAGGATCTGATCTTTCAGGCTCTTGTCCTTGTCCTCCTTCACATCCCGCCCTTGGTAGAGATAACAGCCGTTTGTCCCGGCGAAGTCGGCGGCATCATTGACTACCACAGCCCCCTGACTTTTGAAGAACTCATACATTTCCAAGTCGGCCTGTGCATAGACCGGGTTGCGTAGGAGCTGGGAGAGGAAGGGGCGTGTCAATGACTTCCCATATACCTTGATACCCTGTTCCTCAAAATACCGGGTAATGTCCCCAAAGGAAGTCTCGGGCTCGGCGTACATCTCAAACATCAGGCGCACATGATTAGCAGCTATGGGGTCGGCTACCATCATCTTTGTGCGGATATTCTCTACCACCGTTGGCTCCAAGTCGAAGCCATAGGGGGCTTGGCCGCTCATGTGGAAGCCTTTCAGGCACCGGGAGTAGTAAGCATCCGTGACACGCTTCTGGATTGTCTCCCGTTCAAGCTGGGCGAATACGATACAGATATTCAGCATGGCCCGGCCCATCGGGGTCGAGGTGTCGAACTTCTCTGTGGAGGAAACAAACTCCACATCGTATTCCTGAAACAGCTCCATCATGTTCGCAAAGTCCAGAATGGAGCGGCTTATTCTGTCCAGCTTATAGACAACTACCCGGCGTACCTTGCCTTTGCGTATCTCGCCAAGGAGCTTTTGAAATTCGGGCCTGTCCGTGTTCTTACCGGAATAGCCCTTATCCTTGAAAACCCGGCAACTGCCTCCCTTCAACTCATACTTGCAGAAATCAATCTGGCTCTCAATGCTGATACTGTCCTTGCGGTCTACGGATTGTCTTGCATAAATTACATCTTCTCTGATATTCATGTTGGGCTCCTTTCCTGTGGAATGGAGCTACCAACCTACAAGTATATTATACCATTGATAGCCCCGCAGGACAATGTTGTGGATGGTCAGGCGGGGCTGTCCCCGGCCTTTCTGTACTTGCTGAACACCTCATACAGACACCGTTCAATGTCTTTCTTCCGCTTCTCCTTTTCCTTCGGGGAGAGTACCGGCGTCAGACTTTCCAGCACAATGCTTTTGCCCTGAAAAGGGACGGTCTTGGTTTCACTCTGATAAGTAACGGATTGTACCATTAAAGCCTCCTTTGCGTAGTTGGTTGACGGCCAGCGTTTTCCCGCATTGTCCCGGTGGGGAAAAGCGAAAAGACAGCGCCCGGTAAAAGGCGCTGCCCTTTCGTTCTGCTCCACGCTTCGGGCCAAGTTGGGCGTGTTGACAAAGTCTCGCAACAGCCCTCGCGGTATGTTATAATAAG
>OHAS01001321.1_pt1 | contig 20009 bp, 19 predicted proteins | sample 1577131 | NCBI WGS metagenome assembly OHAS01 (sample SAMEA3541566, study PRJEB24748) | human gut metagenome | biome: human gut; feature: human-associated habitat; material: faeces | place: China | collected 2012 | reverse complement strand
TGATTGCAAGCGCGGGCCGCTGGGTGGCTAGTTAATCAAGTTGTAAAGAGCTATGCACACAATGCAGTACAGGCGGATAAGCTCCGTTACCAGCGGCACGCCGGCAACCATGGCGACGGCACACAATGCCATTTGCTTGATGTCCATCTGCTGCCCCTAATCAGCGAAAAGCTGGTAATCGTGCGGAATGTCTTCGGAGCCGAAACATAGCGGCCACGTCTCTAGACAGTCCTTGAAGTTGGGGCAACTGTCGCATCCGTAGTCAAGCATGTAATCAGCTAGTGCGGGGTCAGTGTACTCAAGAGCCTGATAAGCGCTCTCGATATCGTCGTCCCATACCGGCCAATAGGCCAACGGGGACAGCTCGCGCCACGATTCGTTGCTTGCTTGGATGCCCGGAACAACGCCGTTCCAGCCGTCGCCCGTGAGCCTCACGCGCCCGCCGCCGTCCATAACGGCGAGACGCGAACCCCTGCTTTCCTCTTTGAGCGCGGCCCGCGCCTTGCTAGATCTAGCGAGACCGCCGCCCGCTCTTACGTCGCGACGGCACGCCAACGGTGTTACGGTCTGCTGGATAAACGCTACCGTGTCGCTGATGCCGAGTTTATCGTCTGACGGGTAGGGCAAAACGCCGTTATGGGCGATACCCACGGGGCAAAACAAGTCGAGCGCGTGTAGGTGCTCAAGGTCCGCCGTCACGGGGAACGGGTGCGTTACCTCCGGACCCCTGCCGCCGCTGGTGCCTATGCGCATATGCAAGACCAGCGGAACGTTTGCGGGCACTGATCTAACGGCTCTAAGGTAACTGTCGAAGTCCATATAGCCCTTGGAGATTCGAACGCTTCCGTTCTCGGCATACATATAACCGCCGCCGTCGGGGTTGTTTGTCCAGCATGTTTTTAGTAATTCGTCGGTGGGGCGGGCGTTAGGTGCGCAAGACAAAATAATACACATGTTAAAATCTTTCTATAAGGCGGGGCCGTGCCGCTCGGGCGCGGCCCCTTGTGTTGGATTCGGTTGGGTTGATTGGTTAAAGCCCGCGACGCTCGCAATAGGTCACAAAATCGCGGCAGGGTAGGCCGCTGGCATTCAGCGCCCTGACAATCTCGCTTTTGAGCGTCGGCCACGTCCACGATTCAACCGCGTTGGGGTTAGGCGTCGTGAGCGCGATAGCCGCAAGGCCGTACGACGCGCACAAGGTAGCTTTAAGCGTCTCCTGGTTTAGGGTGCCGCGCCACAAGCGCAATTCAACGGTTGCGCGGTTGTTGAGATTGAGCGCCTTATAGCGGTTGTAGCCCTTGCATTTGGCGCACTTGTCGCGCTTGATCGCTGGCGCGTCTTCGGGCTTAATGCCCATAATCTCATCAGTTTCGATCTCGGCCCATTGGCTCAACTGGCCCGCCGTGCGGCGAGAGAACCTAATCCATTCATCACGGTGCGTTTGGATAAGTCGGTCGATGGTGGTAATCTGCTCAGGCGCGAAGGCGTCGCGTGACAGATGAACATGAAGACCGCACGAGCCGTTATCGTGCGACGTTCCGCCGTGTCGCTTGCAGATACGCGCGGCGCGTCCGATAACGTCGTGTTTGATGAGGTAGCGCAGGGTCATGGGTTGCGTCACGATTTCGAAGCCGTCCGTGAGCGAGCCGTCCTCTTTGCAGCAGACGCGATTAGATCCGAGTTCTTCCAGTACGTCGGTGGCGGCGGCGTCGCGGTCGTCGTTGTCGTCGTATTCGGTTTCAAGCTCTACGCCAAGATAAAGCTTGGGAAAACGCTCCTTGTCCGTGTTAAAGAACTCGCTAGCGTAGGTGTGGCCGTAGCTGTCTATAACGTCGCTACCGCCGCAGTCGGGGCAGTAATAACAGCCGTCGTGCTCGCGCACGTCGTCGCAGCGCACCAGCTCGCCGCACTCGTCGCAGGTGTAATAGTTCTCTTCAAGGCAGTCGGGGCACAAGTCGCGGTAACCGTCGCCATGCACCCAACGGCACTCGATGCTATCGCTTGCGGTGACGTTCCCGCAGTCTTCGCACTCGGTCGCGTGGTTCTCCGCGCAACTGTGGCACCACGTTTCAGTGGTTAGGCGGTAGTTGTGCCAAACGTTCACTGATACGGCGCGGTCTTCGTCTACAAGATCGCCGCAGCGGTCGCACCAAACGGCGTCAACGTCCACACACTCGCTGCACCAACTTTCGCCGCCAACGGTCGTCAAGTTGTCGTTGGCCGTCAAGGTACCGCAGTGCTCGCATTCGGTCGCGTCGTCGTCCGCGCAGTCGGGGCACCATTCCTCTATGGCGTCGCCCGTGTAGACGTCAACGGGCTTACCCGTGTGCTCACACCCGCAGTGGTCGCAGACGTATAAAGTCTCGTCGTTCTCATCGGTAGCGTTCAGGGTCGCGGTAGTGGTATACTCGCTCATCGTTGGTTACTCCATTCCAACACTGGGGCGGCGCGTTGTGTGGTAGCTCGCGCCGTCCCGCCTTATATGTCCGCCGTTAATAACGGCCTTGCCCACGTGCGGGCTAACAATGTGTCTCCTTTCTATCGTGGGTAACGAACGTTACCCGCTTGCCGTGGCTTAACTATACGGCTTGCCGACGGCGTGGGTACCGTTAAACAAGCTTCTCCATAACTTGAACACATTTAGGTTTTGTGTGCGCTCTTTCCCCTTACTTAACGCGCGCGTATACTTAACGTTGACGGTAGACGACGATAGGGGGCGTTTGTGCAGGTAGACAGGGTTATAGCGGCGCTGGTCGAGCGTTCGGCTATGAGCGGCCGCGCCATAAGTGCCGCCCTAGGCAAGTCGTCCGCCTACGTCAAGACGGCGGCCCGCGCTGGTAGGTCTCCGGCTCTAGCCACGGTCGCCGACGTCGCCGACGTTGTCGGTGTTGACGTTGTTCTCATCGATCGCGAGACGGGGGCGACGGTCTGCACCGTCACGCCGCCGCGCCGCGCCGACGATCTGGGAGACGTTACAGGCTTGATAGGTTAGGGCAACGCGCCCGCTGCGACTGATCGCGGCGGGTGTTTTTTGTGTCGCGCCGTGGCGTCGTCGGCGTGGTGCTCGATTTTATACATTTCGCGTTTTAGACCATCGCCGCGCCTATAGTGTGTCCGGTGGACGGGGCAAACAAACGTTCGCTAGTTAGGGGCGGCTCGGGGGCACGGGTCGCGTTCGGCTACACGTGCAAGTTACCGCAGGCAGGCGGGTGTGCGTGGCGTGAGCGCCTGCGCCGACGATCTGGGCGGCGCGGGCGGGCGCGTCGACTTTTGCATATTTTCAGGCTGTTTGTGTATCAACCTATATCCCCCCTGGGTTTGTTTTGTGCCGTCTAGCTGGGGGACCGGCGGGGTCACTGTCTTTTCCATGGAAGTTGAATCTAAAAACCCGTTTTTCGGCAGGGATATAGCGAAGTTGCGAAAAGAATAGTAATTTAAAGACGTATCAGGGTTGCATAAAAGACGCGACCCTATAAAACGACCTTATGGAGGGGCTATGGCTAGGCGTAGGACGCTTAGCGATAGCGCTATAAGGGGTATTCGGCGCCGCTATCTAGCCGGCGAGCGCACAGCAGACATTTCGAGCGAGCTATCGGTAAGCACATCGACGGTAATCAAATACGTGAGGGGCCTGAAGCGCCGCGTGGAGCCAAAGGAGCGGCTCGACGGCGAGGAATGGCGTCCATGCGAGGGGTACGATGGCTATCACGTGAGCAACCTCGGCCGCGTGTGGTCGGACGGCTCGGTTTGCAGGACGGTAGGCTTTATCAAGCCGAAATACAACAAAGCAGGGTATCTGGTTGTCAGCATCAAGACCAAAGACGGGATGGGCTTAAAGCGCGTCCACAGGCTCGTCGCCATGGCGTTCGTCCCAGGTCGCTCGTTAGAGCGCAATCAAGTCAACCACAAGAACGGCATCAAGGACGACCCGAGGGCTGAGAATCTCGAGTGGGTAACGCAATCGGAGAACGTAAGGCACTCGTTCTACGTTCTCGGCAGGGCGGCAACCAACTCGAAGTTCACGCCTGAGCAAGTACGCCAGATACGCGCCGACGAGCGAGGCTGCAAGAAGCTCGCACGCGAGTACGGCGTCGGCCACTCAACCATCATCGAGATACGCAACGGGCGTAGGTACGCCCGCGTCGAGTAGGTGCGCCCATGGATAAGAGGATGCTGCGCGACGGCCTCATAAGGGCCATCAGGATAATGCACGCCCGCGGGTGCTCCAACAGGGAGATCATGGACCGCCTCGGCGCAACCTATTACGAGGTGAGGAAGTACGCCAACGGGGGGAGCGAACGCTATGGCTCGCGACTTCGCTAGGGCGCTCTACAAGAGCAAGGCGTGGAAGTCGCTGCGCGAGGCGTACATGCAGAAGCCGGTTACGTGCCTCGACGGCCGCGTGTGCCCTCCGGGCATGTGCGAGCGCTGCTTCGAGCGCGGCAAGCTCGTCCCCGCCGAGATATGCCACCACATAATCCACCTAAACCGCGACAACGTGGGCGACCCGACCATATCGCTCAACCCAGACAACCTCATGCGCGTGTGCCGCGACTGCCACGCAGAGATCCACTATCCAGACGACTACAGGCCGCGCATGGCGTTCGGCCCGGACGGGAGGGCGGTGCCCCTTGGCGACGAGGAAGACTAAGAAGAAGGGCGAGAGCCTTGACGAGCTGAAGGAGCGCGTGCGCGACCTCGGCGGCTTCACGGAGGTATCCAAGGAGGACGTAATGCGCGAGTACGCCCGCATCAACCGCATGGTGAGCGAGACGGGCGATAAGCTCGAGCGCGAGGGCATCCTCGTTGAGCGCGAGGTCGGCACGGTGAACAACCGCCACATGGCGCAGGTGGAGAACGAGGCGCTCGGCCCCTACAAGAAGCTGGTGGACATGCTCACCAACACCACGAAGGTCATGGAGGCGCTCAAGAAGTCTCCCGTTGTGGCGGACGAGGACGACGAGTTCGATGAGTTCCTCACCAGGTAACCGCACGGGGCGCGAGTGCGCCGAGTACATGGACTCCGTGCTCTCGGGCGAGATCGTGGCCTGCGACAAGATAAAGAAGCTGTGCCGCATGATGAGGCCGAGGATAGACGGCGGCTACAAGTGCTGGCACTACGACGCCGATAGGGCGCTGCGCCCCGTGAACTTCATCGAGCGCTACTGCTGCCTGCCCGAGGGAAAGCCGGGGCGCAAGATAGCCCTCGAGCCGTTCCAGCTGTTCGTCCTCGAGATGCTGTTCGGCTTCGTTGACGACAACGGCCTGCGCCAGTTCCACGAGTGCATGTGGGTGGTCGCCAGGAAGAATTCCAAAACTACAACGAACGCCGCACTCGCCATATACATGCTCATGGCGGACGGCGAGGGTTCCCCGCAGTGCTACAGCGCCGCCACGTCCAAGGACCAGGCATCGCTGCTCTACGGCTCAATGCTGCGTATGGTCGCCCAGTCCCCCGCTCTATCCAAGCGGCTGCACAAGGGCATCATCCCAGCCCGCAACCAAGACGGCCTGCAGTACAGGCGAAACGGCGGCTACTTCACGCCGCTGTCATCGCAGACCCGCAACCTCGACGGCCTGAACGTCCACTTCGCAGCCATCGACGAGATGGCCGCGATCACGAACCGCGACACATACGACCTCATCAAGCAGGCAACCCCGTCCCGCGACCAGCCGCTCATCATCGAGATCACCACCAACGGCTTCGAGCGCGACAACCTGTTCGACGACCAGTACGACTACGCCAGCCGCATCCTCGACGGCAAGGCCGTGGACGACACGTTCCTGCCCGTCATCTACGAGCTGGACTCCCGCGCGGAGTGGACGGACGAGTCGAAGTGGATAAAGGCGAACCCCGGACTCGGACCCATCAAGAAGGTCGAGGCGCTGCGCGGCTACGTCAACAAGGCCAAGCAGGACCCGTCGTTCCTTCCGACGGTTATGACCAAGGACTTCAACATCCCCGAGAACAAGGCGAGCGCGTGGCTGCGCTTCGAGGAGGCCGTCAACCGCGAGGAGTTCGACTACAGGGAGATGGGTTTCCGCTACTGCATCATCGGCTACGACGCCTCGGACACCATCGACCTCACCGCCGCGCAGGCGCTGATGATGAGGCCCGGGGACGAGCGTATGTACGAGATGAGCATGTACTGGATCCCCGAGACGCAGCTGGAGAAGCACATCAAGAGCGGCCTGCGGAAGAACCGCGACAACGTTCCCTATCAGCGCTGGATAGACGACGGGCTGGTGCGCGTGGTGCCGGGCAACACCATCGACCACCGCGTGGTGTTCGAGTGGATGCAGCAGCTCAGAGACGAGTTCGACATCTACCCGTTCGCGATGGGCTACGACCCTTGGCACCTTCAGGACGACAGCTGGAAGGACGGGGCTAGGCAGTTCGTGGGCAAGAAGCGCATGGAGGAGGTGCGCTTCGGCCCCCAGACGCTCTCAGCCCCCATGAAGCAGATACGCGCCGACTACGAGGCCAAGCGCATCGTTGACGGCAACAACCCCGTGAACCAGTGGTGCCGCATGAACGTCGGCATCATCACGGACACGAACGACAACATCAAGCCCGTGAAGGCGAACGGCAGCACGGGGCGCATCGACGGGTGGGCTGCCGAGATATGCGCCTACATCGCGCTCATGCGCCACCGCGAGGACTACATGGCCTCGATATAGCCCCATCCCAGCGACGGGCGCGACCCGAAGATTCCTTCACCGAAGGAACTTTCGGCTTGACGCCCGCCGCCGCCGCCTTACATTTGGGGTATGGGATTTTTGGATATATTCCGCCCCCGTAACCGCGAGGACTCCAAGAAGGTCCAGAGCGCGACGACTTTCCAGACCATAACCGAATACAACCCCGTGTTCTCGACGTGGGACGGCCAGCTCTACGAGAAGGCCCTGACCCGCGCCGCCGTGGAGAAGTCATCGGTTCTGGCGTCCAAGCTCAAGCCGCAGGTTATCGGCTCGGCGAAGCCCCGCATACGCCGTGCGGTGGAAACTGCCCCGAACAAATACATGACGTGGCCGAAGATGATAGGCCGCCTTATGACCATCATGCTCACGGACAACACCGTGGCCGTGGTGCCGTCGCTCGACCACAACCTCGAGGTGACGGGCTTGTTCCCGCTAAAGTTCGAGAGCGCGGAGGTCGTCGAGTACGCTGGCGAGCCTTGGATACGCTTCTACCTTGGCAGCGGCGAGACCATGCCCATCGAGCTGTCACGCGTCTGCCTGCTCACCCGATTCCAGTACGAGAGCGACTTCTTCGGCACCCGGAACGACGCGCTCAAGAGCACGCTGGCGCTCATGGACTTCCAAGAGCAGGCGCAGGAGCAGGCCATCAAGAACGGCGCGAAGATCAAGTTCATCGCGGCCGCGAACGGCAGCATGCGCCCCGAGGACATGGAGGCCAAGCGCAAGAAGTTCGCGGAGGACAACCTCAGCGCGAAGAACACCACTGGCCTCATGCTCTACGACAACACGTTCGACTCCATGAAGCAGGTCGAGCCGTACAGCTACACCGTGGACAACTCCGAGATGGAGCGCATCGAGGACAACGTTTACAGCTACTTCGGCATCAACAAGGACATCCTGCAATCCAACTACTCCGAGGAGCAGTTCGGAGCGTTCTACGAGTCGCAGATAGAGCCGTTCGCCGTGCAGCTTGGCGAGGGACTCACGCAGATGCTGTTCACGCAGCGCGAGCGTGCGAACGGCAACGCGATCATGTTCAGCGCCAACAGGCTCGAGTACGCGTCCAACGCGTCCAAGCGAAACATGATCCGCGACATGCTCGACCGCCGCGTCATGACCCTCAACGAGGCGCGAGAGATATTGCAGCTCCCGCCAGTGCCGGGCGGCGACGTCTTCGTGGAGCGCGGCGAGTACGTCACGTTCGATATCGACGGCAACGTCATCACGCAGACCGGCGGGCGAATGGCCGGCGTGAAGGGCCTCATAGAGCAGCCCGGCTCCAAGAAGAACGACAGCGACTTCGATTTGGGCGGAGACGACCAGATCTACAACGACAACGACACCAAGGGAGAGAAGGAGGCGGACGACTGATGCCTTACAAGCCGATGCAGCGCGAGTACAGAACCTTTTCCAGCGACTTCCACGTGGTCGCCGACGAGGGGGACGGGGAGGAGCGCGGCTACATCGTAGAGGGCTACGCCACCACCTTCGACGTTCCCTACGACTTCTGCATGGGAGCCAAGGAGTGCATCCGCTCCACGGCTCTAGACGCCGCCGACATGAGCGACGTCATCTTCCAGCTCAACCACGAGGGGCAGACGCTCGCCCGACAGAAGAACGGCACGCTGGAACTCACGAGGGACGCGCACGGGTTGTTCGTGCATGCGGACCTCGGTGGCTCCAAGGCTGGCCGCGAGCTTCACGAGGCGATACGCAACGGCCTCATCGACAAGATGAGCTGGGGCTTCATCGTGGCCGAGGACGGCTGGGAGTGGGACAAGGACACCCGCACCAGCTACGTGACCAAGGTCGAGAAGGTTTTCGACGTGTCCGCCGTGAGCAGGCCTGCCGACGAGGACACAGAGATACATGCGCGTTCCTACCTGGACGGAGTGATCGAGGGGGAGAAGCGGGAGTCGCTTCTGCGCGATAAGGAGGAGCGGCAGAGGGCCGCCCTCAAACTCCGTCTACTCTAAAGGAGAGATATGTTTATCAAGTACACAGAGGCGCAGTACCGCGCACTCAGCGCCGAGGAGTTCGAGCAGCGCCGAGCAGAGGTCATGGCCGAACTCGAGAAGCCCGATTCCCTTGTGCCCACCGCCGACCTCACCGCCGAGGTCGAACTCATCACCGCAGAGGTCGAGCGCCGCAACGCGGCCGTAACCCTCCGCAACCAGAACCTCGCCGCCGTGGCCAACGGAGCCGGTGCGCTCATCACCGCCGCCCCCGCAGCCGCCGCGCCGCAGAAGCGCTCCGACGTGCTCATCACCCGCGAGGAGGACCCCTACGACACCGAGGAGTACCACCGCGCCTTCGCCGAGCACATCATGTTCGGCACCCCCATCCCCGCCGAGCTGAAGCCGCAGGTACGCGCCAACGCCTTCACGCAGACCACGGATGTGACCAACTACATCCCCACCACGCTCGCCAGCACAATCCTCGAGAAGGCTCAGGGTTACGGCGACCTGTGGCCGATGCTGTCCAAGACCAACGTGCAGGGCGGCGTGGAGTACAACATCTGGGACTTCGAGCCTAGGGCGAGCTGGATCACCGAGGCCAAGACCTCCGATGACCAGAAGGTCACGCAGGGCACCAAGATTTCCTTCAGCTACCACCAGCTCGAGGTCAAGCTGGCCCAGTCCTTCCTCACCTCCGTCACCACGCTCGCCCAGTTCGAGGCGAAGTTCCCCGAGGTGGCCATGAAGGCCATCGTCAAGGCGCTCGAGCAGGGCTACATCAACGGCACCGGCTCCGGCCAGATGCTCGGCATCCTCAATGACACCCGCATCGAGGAGTCGCAGAAGATCGCCCTCAAGGCCGCCGACATCTCCTCTTGGAGCGCTTGGCACCAGAAGGTCAAGGCCAAGATGAAGAAGTCCTACCGAGACGGCATCTTCATCATGGCGCAGGGCACCTTCGACGCTTATATCGACGGCATGGTGGACGCCAACGGCCAGCCCGTAGGCCGCACCAACTACGGCATCAACGGCGAGGAGACCTACCGCTTCATGGGCAAGCAGGTAATGACCGTCGAGGACGATATCTTCCCCGACTTCGACACCGCCTCCGACACGAATGCGTTTGCCGTGTTCACCAAGCCCAGCGACTACCTCGTGAACATGCAGACCGGCATGCGCGTGAGCAAGTGGACCGACGAGGACAACAACCTCATCAAGAACAAGGTGCTCGTCACCTGCGACGGCAAGATTCTCCGTCCGTGGGGCACCCTCATCCTCACCGCAGACAAGTCCGCGTAGGACCCTATACCAGAGACGAGGGAGGTGGCAGATGGCCCTCCTAGATGACGTAAAGGTGGCGCTCCGAGTCACCTCCGACGCGTTCGACCCCGAGATAGAGGCCCTCATCGCCGCGTGCCAGCAAGATATGCGGGTGCGCGGACTCGGCATGGCGGTGGACGGGGACGACCCGCTCGCCAAGGCTGCGGTGCTCATGTACTGCAAGGCGCACTTCGGATACGACAACGACGAGGCAGCTCGCTTCGACGAGTCCTACCGCTCCATCGTGGTCACGATGCTCAACCACCCAACGACCTACGGGGGCGCGGAATGAGGTGGAACCAGACCATCAGGCTCATAGGCGAGCCGCAGATCTCGCAGGACGAGATGGGAAACGTGGTGTCCACCGAAGCCGTCCCCCGCACGGTCTTCTGCAACCCGTACACGGTCGGCGCGTCCGCGTGGGCAGCGTCCATCGACCTCGGGTTGCGGGCTGACGCGGAGGTCGAGGTACGCACCGTCGATTACGAGGGCGAGGCCACCGCCGTGTACGACGGCACCGAGTACACCGTGGAGCGCATCGAGGTAAAGGGCGATATCACCCGCCTGCAGCTCGGGAGGATGGCCTCCAATGGCTGAGGTCGTCGGCGTGGACGAGTTCGCACGCGCCCTAGAGGACATATTCAGCGACGTGAACAAGGTGTCCGTCAAGGCGCTCGAGAAGGGCGTCAAGACGGGGGCCAGCACGTCGGCGAAGGAATGGCGGGCGACCGCCGCCGCGTCGTTCAACGGCAACAAGTACCGCAAGTCGATTAGGTACGCGGTAGACCGCATGGGCAGCAAGCCCAAGGCCACCGTGTACTCGACCATGCCCGGACTCCCGCACCTTCTCGAGAAGGGCCACGCCACCATCGGCGGCGGCAGGGTTCCCGGCAGGGTCCATATAGACCCAGCCGCCCAGAGCGGCTTCGACGCGGCCATGAAGGCCGTCGAGGACGGATTGGGGGAGCTGTGATAGCCGAGTCGATGGCAAGGCTCTACAAGCTCCTCACGGGGCTGGGCATCAAGGGAACGCACCAGGCGTATCCGAAGGGAGGGGCACCGGCTCCTCCCTTTTTCGTATACGACCTCGACGCGGGCGGCGAGGTGTTCGCCGATGGCTCCAACTGGTGCGAGACGCCGCGATACCGCGTGCAGCTCCTCGAGCGCCAGATGGACGCAGACCTAGAGCAGAGGCTCTCAAACGCACTCAGGGACGAATACGGACCCGTCCTCGTCATGGAGGACTGGGTGGAGTCAGAGCACTCCCGAATCGTCTCCTACTACTTCACAGACACGCACCCAGAAAGGGGTTAATCCTATGGCATCTACCACTGGAAAGGTCCAGTTCGGCCTTAGCAACGTACACTTCACTCCCTTCGTGGACGAGACCGGCAGCTACGACGCTACAGCGAAGGCCATGAAAGGCGCTGTGACCATGTCCCTCGAGCCAGAGGGCGAGTCCAGCACCTTCAACGCCGACAACGTCGCGTACTTCACCACCTCCAAGAACTCCGGCTACACGGGCACCCTCGAGGTCGCCTACACCGAGAAGGAGTTCCTCATGGAGGCGCTCGGCTACGAGTACGACGAGGAAACCGGCCTGCTCCTCGAGTTCGCCGACAACCTCCCCAAGCCCGTCGCCATTACCTTCGAGATCGACGGCAACGTTAACGAGCAGGGCTTCGTCCTGTACAACGTGACGTTCAACCGCCCCTCCAACGAGTTCAACACCACCGAGGACACGGTCGAGCCGACCACCATCTCCCTCGACTTCACCGCAATCGGCCACGAGGTCACCTACAAGGGCAAGACCCGCTCCGTGGTCAAGGGCGTCATCGAGAACACCACCGCCAACGCCGAGAAGTACAAGGACTTCTTCACCAAGGTAGTTGTCCCCACCGCTGCGGCTCCCGGCGCCTAAGGCAAGTTCCTCCTTCCTGTGAGGCCGCTCCCTTCGGGGGGCGGCCGTTTTTTCAGACGCGACAGCGCCGCTCGGGCCGCTCCTATCGGCTCCTCCAGGGTGGGAGCGCCCCGAGCGAGGTTTTCGCAGATACGAAAGGAGCCGTATATGAAGGCGAACATCCAAGGGCTGGGCGAGGTCGAACTCGATACCAGCATCAAGGCGCTAGAGGTCTACCGCGAGCGCTTCTGCAGCGACATGGTATCCGACGTGTTCGGGGTCATCGACCTCACGGGCGGCACCGTTGATACGGTGGACGACGAGTTCGTGTTGCAGCGGCTGAAGGATGCCCTGCCCGACGGCAAGGCGCTCCCGCGAGGCACCGAGAAGCTGGTGCGCGACGCGTTCCCCGCCCCGCGCATCGCGAAGCTCGACTACACGCTCGACAACTGGACGAGCTACCCACGCGCCCTGTGGGCCATGCTCAAGTCCGCTGACGACGATATGGCCGACTACTCGGACTGGGCGGCTGCAACGGTCGGCATCGACCTCCGCGCCCTATCCAACGTGCTGTACGCCGTCATGCGCGACTCCTACCTCGGGGGTGAGATCTAGTGAAGACCATCCACATCACCGAGGACGAGTCCATCGAGGCTCAGGGTTCGCCCATGGCGATCATCGAGTACCAGCGCGAGTTCGCAACCGACAAGTCCGCCCCCAACTGGTACGCGGACTACAAGGCTGCGCTCCCACAGGGCGATCCGAGCATCGCGTGGGTCGATAACGTGTTCCTAGCAAAGACGCTGTGGGCCATGGCGCAGAACGCCGCCCGCATCAACGGTACGCCGCGTCTGCCCTCCTTCGAGAAGTGGTTCGACGAGCACCCAGACCTCGCCGCGCCGATTAGCGTCTGGAAGATGGAGGTCCTCACCGCGATAGGTGAGGAGCTGTTTCGCACCAGAGTCGAGAAAAGCGCCGAAGGGGACGCAGGGGAGTAGCGACGGAATCGCCGAGGGGCAGGTGCTGGCGGCACTCAACCTCGGCTTCACCACGGCAGACATACGCGAGATGACCGTGGCAGAGGTATTGCGCTTCGCGGACGCAGCCCTACCCAGCGACGAGGGCGAGAAGGGCGTTCGCATGGCCACCCAAGCAGACATAAACGCATTCGCCGCCATGTAGCGGCAAGAAGACACGGAGGTGCCGCATGGCCGACGCTTACAGGGGTCTCACAATCCAGATCGGCGGCGACACCACCAAGCTGTCCGCAGCCCTCCGCGCAGCGAAGAAGGCGGCTACCGAGACGCAGGCGCAGCTCCGCCTCGTCTCCAAGGCCGCACGCTTCGACCCAGAGAACATCACGCTCGCCGCCAACAAGCTCAAGCTCATGGGCAACGTGGCCGAGGACCTCGGGGCGAAGCTGCGTACATCCAAGGAAGGCCTGCGGCAGCTCGGAAACACGAAGATGGACGGAGCCGTTAAGTCCATCAAGCAGGTAGCGTCTGAGACCGAGAACGCCGCTCTCGCCGCACAGCACGCCCACGACCGTTACAACAAGGTCGATGCCATGCTCGAGCGGCTCAACACCACGCTCAACAAGCAGGCAAAGTTCGCGGGCGCTGACAAGGATTTCGACGTCCGCAAGATGGGCGTAGACGAAGCGATAGCGTCACTCAAGGAACTCAACGCCATCACCATCGACCAGGCAGACGAGCTGCGGTACCTGAAGGCGCTTTGGCACGAGGCGTTCGACGACAAGGCTATCAAGGATAAGGTAGTCGAGTTCAAGAAGCTGTCCAACGAGGTAGACGCCACCGAGGCCGAGATCAAGAAGCTGTCCAGCGACATGGCATCGCTCTCGGAGCCAACCGGCATATCCAAGGGCTTCTCCTCGCTCGATAAACATCTCGCTCAGGTAGACGCGCAGGCTAAGTACCTATCCAGCGACTTAGAGAAATGCGAGGCCGCGCTCAGGCTCGACCCGTCCAACATGGACGCCGCCCGCCGCAAGATGGCCGACCTCGGCGCGTCCGCAGACCTCGCGGCGCAGAAAGCGGCGCTCCTCAAGGAGAAGCTGGACGGATACGAATCGTCCGGCATCAGCGCCGCCGCGTCCGAGATGGGCGAACTTACCAAGGCCTCCGTTGAGGCGAACGCCGCATACGCCGAATCGCTCTCAGCGCTCAAGACCATGCAGGGCCGTTTGTCCCAGCTCAAGGCCGAGCAGCAGAACATGAGCGACGACCCGAAGACCACGTCGGCGCAATACGAGGCGCTGTCCTCCGAGATCGCCGAGTGCGAGTCCCAAGTCAAGCAGCTCAAAGCCGCAGAGCAGCAGGCCGCATCCGCCCGCGAGACCGCGAACGCCAAGAAGGAGTACGCGGAGCTGGCACAGGAGATGCAGCAGGCCGAGTCTCAGGCCAAGCAGCTCGCATCGTCCATGGAGCGGGTGCAGCGCCCCTCCAACTGGACGCACATGAAGACGCTCGGCATGACGCTCTCCGCCGTCCTCACTCCCGCCATGGAGCGCTTCGGCAGCTACGCGCTGCAGAGCGCCACCGATATCGACACCGCCTACCGCAACATGCGTAAGACGGTCCAGGGCAGCGAGGGAGACTTCCAGAAGCTCAAGCAGAGCGCACTCGAGTTCTCGAGCGTGAACTTCGCCAGCGCCGACCAGATTCTGGCTATTCAGGCAATCGGCGGCGAGCTGGGAGTGGCTACCGAGTCGCTCGACACGTTCGCGCAGACCGCCTCCAACCTCGATATCGCCACCGACCTCGACGCCGAGACGTCTGCGACCGCGCTCGGCCAGCTCGACAACATCCTCGGTGACCTCAACGAGTCCACCATGCCCAACTTCGCCGACTCGCTCGTGCGACTTGGCAACAACGGCGCATCAACCGAGTCCCAGATTCTCGATATCGCGACGCGCATAGGCTCCATGGCGTCCATCGTCGGCATGGCCACGCCTGACATGCTCGCCCTGTCCTCCACCATAGCCTCCACCGGCCAGAACGCAGAAGCCGCTGGCACCGCAATCAGCAAGACCATGAGCTTCATGGAGACAGCCGTGGCTGAGGGAGGCGGCACCCTCTCCGAGATAGCCGCGACCGCCAACATGAGCGCCGACCGGTTCGCCGCCGCGTGGGAGAAACGCCCGCTCGATGCCATCACGGCGTTCATCAAGGGCTTGAACCAGCTCGAGGAGAACGGAGGCTCGGCAGACCTGCGCCTGCAGGAGCTGGGCATCACCGCCGTTCGCCAGAAGCAGGCCATCGAGGGCCTCATGCAGACCGTCAAGAGCCAGAACGGCGAGCTGTCCGTCATGGACGCCAACGCCCAGATGGCTTCGGACGCGTGGAACGGCCTGTCCGACCAATGGGGGGCTGCCGGAGACGCGGCGCGAGAGGCCGAGGCCAAGAACGAGGGCTTTGCAGGTTCAGTCCAGCGACTCAAGAACACCGCGCAGAACGCGGCATCCGAGATCGCCGACTCCCTCGCGCCCGCCATGGACGATATCGCCGACGCGGCCGCAGACCTGTACGATGACTTCTCCCAAGCCAGCGACGGGACAAAGCAGTTCGTCGCGGCGGCTGGAGTGCTCGCCGCCGGCCTTGGACCCGGTCTGTCCGTCATAGCGACGATGGGCACGGGCCTGTCCGACGTGTCGAAGAAGATGAAAAAGGGCAGGGAGGCGTTCAGCTCCCTCACCAAGGGCGTAGACGCCGCCCGAATGGTTCTCGGCCCAATGGCTTCGCAGGCAGACGTGGCGTCACTAGCCACCGAGGGCCTCACGCTCAAGATGAAGGCCGCCAACATCGGGGCCAACCTGATGAAGACAGGCCTTCTCGGGCTGAAGGTCGCCGCTGTGACGCTCGCCGTCGCTGGAATAGGTGCGCTCGTCGCAAAGCAGATGGAGATGGAGCGCCACCAGCAGCTCGTGAACGACGCGCTCACCAGCGCCGAGAGCATCGTTGGTTGGGCTGGCAAGTCATATGAGCAGGCAGCTGGCGGCATCGACACCATGCGCTACGCCTCAGAGGAGACGCTGCGCTCGCTCAAGGAACTCAACGACCAGCTCAAGTCCGATATGGACGAGCAGGCAGCGAGCGAGAGGACGCTCGACAACTATATCGGCACCATCGAGGAACTCGGCAACAAGGGTTCCCTAACCGCCTACGAGCAGGAGAAGCTGAAGCTGGCGGTCGAGGGCTACAACGAGATCACGGGCGACTCGATTACCGTTACGGACGAACAGACTGGAGCGCTGTCCCGCAGCACCGAGGAAATCAAGAAGAACGCCGAGGCGTGGAAGGAACGCGCCCGCGCAGAGGCGTATTCCGATTACGCGAAGGAGTACTACAAGGACCAAGCCGAGGCCGAGGTGAAGCTGGCGGAGGCGAAAAGCCAGCTAACTGAAGCCCAGAAGAACTACAACAAGGCCGTCGCCGACCAGCGGAACGCTTCCATGTCGGGTGATAAGGACGCCGAGCGAGAGGCGGCATCTAGGGCTGGCCAGTACGCGGAGCAGATAAGCAACCTTACCAGCAGCATCGACGAGTACACCGAGGCGAAGGATAGGGCGGCGCAGAGCGGTGACTTCCTCACCACGCAATCCGCCGTCATGGCAAGCGAACTCGACCAGAGCATCAAGGACGCCATCCTCAACCTCGATAGCAGCATGCAGCAGGCTGGCCTAGAAGCCATGTCTGCGCTGTCGCAGGGCATCAACGAGAACAAGTTCGGCGTTGACGAGGCGCTGCAGTTCCTGAACCTCGGAATCGCTGGCAAGCTGCAGGAGCTGCCGCCGGAGATGCTCGCTTCTGGCTACGAGATGGCCAACATGCTCGCGCAGGGCATGAGCGAGGGCAAGGTCAATATCGACCAAGCGCTTCTGTTCATGGACCAGGGCATCGTGACCGCGTTCGCCGGCTTGCCAGTCGAGATGCAGGCGCAGGGCATGAACGCGATCTCGGCGCTCGCTAGCGCTATCGACGCGGGGCAGATAGACATAAGCCAAGCCGCCCAGATACTATCGGCGGCGGCGTCTGGCGACCTGTCAACGCTGCCAGAGGAGCTGCAGGGAATAGGCGGAGAAGCCGTATCGGGGCTGGCTAGTTCCATGGCCGCTGCCAGCGGCGAGCTGTCGGGCAAGGCGTCGGAGCTGTCGTCCCAGGTATCATCGGCTTTCGACGGCCTGCCTGACGAGCTGAGGTCTAAGGGAGACGAAGCGGTAGCCGCGCTGGCCACCGCCGTCGCGTCTGGCGAGACTCTTTTCCGCCATAGACAAAATCCTATGGGCGGCGTATAATATCCCCATACTACATAGATTGGGGAACGGTCATGGACACGAATGCCAACAATAACCGTGAATCCTTCGAGGATCAGCAGGTCATTTTTGTGGATACCCATCTGATTCAGAAGGCGGTGGAGGGACTCCAGCGCGCCCGCGAGGAGTTCCAGACCCTGCTGGAGCAGGCGGAGGGCGGAGACGCCTCCGTCTATTACGACCTTGGCGTGCGCTATACCGAGGGCGACGGGACCGACAAGGACCCAGCCCAGGCGGCCCGCTGGTTTGCCCTGGCCTCGGAGGACGGGGATCTCCGGGCCACCGACCTGCTGGGGCGCTGTTACCAGTCCGGCGCAGGGGTGGAGAAGGACGAGGCCCGGGCGGCGGAGCTCTTTCAGCAGGCGGCGGAGCAGGACTACGCCCCCGCCCAGTGCGACCTGGGCCTGAGCTATGAGAACGGCTCCGGCGTGGAGAAGGACGAGGCCCGGGCGGCGGAGTGCTACCTCCAGGCGGCGGAGCAGGATTACGCCCCGGCCCAGACCAATCTGGCGGTGTGCTACTTCAACGGAATCGGCGTGGACAAGGATGTGGAGTGCGCCCACCAGTGGCTGGAGAAGGCGGCGGAGCAGAAGTTTCCCCGGGCGCTGAACATTCTGGGCGACTGCCACTGGGACGGCACCGGCGTGGAGCAGGACCGGGGGGAGGCGGCCCGGCTCTACCGGCAGGCCGCCGAGCAGGACTATCCCCCCGCCCTGTGCAACCTGGGCCTGTGCTATGAGCACGGGGACGGCGTGGAGCAGGACAAGGCCAAGGCGGTGGAGTGCTACCGGAAGGCGGCGGAGCAGGACTACGCCCCGGCCCAGTGTAATCTGGGCGTGCTCACGCTCCACGGCGTGGGCACCGAGGCCGACCCGGCCGCGGCGGCGGAGTGGTTCCGCCGGGCAGCGGAGCAGAGCTTCGCACGTGCCCAGGATCTGCTGGGCGACTGCTATCTGGACGGCAAGGGCGTGGAGGCCGACCCGGCCCGGGCGGCGGCGCTCTACCGGCAGGCCGCCGACCAGGGCTACGCCCCAGCGCTGTGCGACCTGGGCCTGTGCTACGAGAACGCCAACGGCGTGGCGGAGGACAAGGCCCAGGCGGTGGAGTGGTACACCAGGGCCGCCGAGGGGGGCTATGCCCCGGCCCAGACCAATCTGGCCTACTGCTTTCTCACCGGCATCGGCATGGAGGCGGCGCCGGAGAAGGCCATCCCCTGGCTGGAGAAGGCGGCGGAGCAGGGCCAGGCCCGGGCCCAGAGCCTGCTGGGAAGCTGCTACCGGGACGGCGACGGCGTGGAGGCCGACGCGGCCCAGGCGGCGGAGTGGTATGGAAAGGCCGCCAAACAGAACTATCCCCCTGCTATGTGCAGCCTGGGGCTGGCCTTCGAGCTGGGGGAGGGACTGACCGAAGACCCGGCCAAGGCGGTGTACTGGTACACCAAGGCCGCCGGGGAGGGCTATGCCCCGGCCATGACCAATCTGGCCGTATGCCTGCTCAACGGGACCGGCGCGGAACGGAGCGCGGAGGAGGCCGTAGGCTGGCTGGAAAAGGCGGTAGAGCAGGAGTTCCCGCGGGCCCAGGGGATTCTGGGGGATCTGCTGCTCACCGGCAACGGCGTGCCCGAGGACAAGGCCCGGGCCGTGGAGCTCTACCGGGCCGCCGCCAAGGGCGGCTATGTGCCCGCCATGTGCGACCTGGGGCTGTGCTATGAGAACGGGGATGGCGTGGAAGAGGATCTGCGCCATGCGGTGCTGTGGTACCGCAAGAGCGCCGAGGAGGGCTATGCCCCGGGCCAATGCAACCTGGCGGTGTGCTACCTCAACGGCAACGGAGTGGAGCGGGACGCGGCCGCCGCCGTGCGGTGGCTGGAGAAGGCGGCGGCCCAGGGGAATGCCCGGGCACAGAGCATCCTGGGCGACCTGTGCCGGGACGGGGAGGGCACCGAAATGGATGCGGCGCGGGCCTTCCAGCTCTATACCCAGGCGGCGGAGCAGGGCTATCCCCCCGCCCAGTGCGCCTTGGGCTACTGCTACGAGGTGGGGAGCGGCACGGCGGAGGACAAGACCAAGGCGGTGGAGTGGTACGAAAAGGCCGCGCAGCGGGGCCATGCCACCGCTCAATGTAATCTGGCCTACTGCTACGAGCAGGGCATCGGCGTGGCGGAGGACAAGACCAAGGCCGTGGAGTGGTATGCCAGGGCCGCCGAGCAGGAGCACCCCAGGGCCATGTGCAACCTGGGCCTGTGCTATGAGTACGGCGAGGGTGTGGCGGAGGACAAGACTAAGGCGGCGGAGTGGTATGAGAAGGCCGCCCGGCGGGGGTATGCCCCGGCCCAGTGCAACCTGGGCTTCTTCTATGACCGGGGCGTGGGCGTAGCGGAGGACGCCGCCAAGGCCGTGGAGTGGTACGAGCGGGCGGCGGAGCAGGGCTATCCCCGCGCCCAGTGCAACCTGGGCTACTGCTATGAGAGCGGCAAGGGCGTGAAGGAGGACAAGGCCCGGGCCGTGAAGCTGTACCGCCAGGCCGCCGAACAGGGCAGCTCCGTGGGCCAGTGTAACCTGGGCTACTGCATGCTCAAGGGGATCGGCATACGGCCTGACCCGGCGCAGGCGGTGTATTGGTTCCGAAAGGCCGCCGAAGGCGGCTCCGGCCGGGCCATGTGCCTGCTGGGTGACTGTTACCGGGAGGGCCAGGGCGTGGAGGCCGACGCGGCACAGGCCCGGACGTGCTACCAAAAGGCCATTGACCTGGGCTTCGACGCCAAGGAGGAGCTGGAGGAGCTGGACAAGGCCACCCC
>OHAS01001319.1_pt1 | contig 20044 bp, 12 predicted proteins | sample 1577131 | NCBI WGS metagenome assembly OHAS01 (sample SAMEA3541566, study PRJEB24748) | human gut metagenome | biome: human gut; feature: human-associated habitat; material: faeces | place: China | collected 2012 | reverse complement strand
TAATAAAGATGTAGAATTCCTCGATATACGCGACTCTTCTGGTTTGCGGACGTATGTGCGCAGTCTTTGCTTTGTACTGTACAAAGCTGTCAACGAATTGTTTCCGGACGGCAAACTATTTGTAGAACACCCTGTATCCAAAGGCTACTTCTGCAACTTGCGCATTGGGCGCACAATTACGCTGGAAGATGTATCCGCCATTAAAAAGCGCATGCAGGAAATCATAGACAAAAATATCACCTACCGCCGCACGGAATGTCACACAACCGAAGCTGTGCGCATCTTTAATGAACGGGGGATGACAGACAAAGTAAAGTTGCTGGAAACTTCCGGCTCCATCTATACCTATTATTATTCATTAGAAGATACGATTGATTATTATTATGGTAATCTACTGCCCAGCACCGGCTTTATCTGGCTGTTCGACATTGTGAAATATTACGATGGGCTGTTGCTTCGCATTCCCAACAGGCAAAATCCTAATGTATTGGAAGAAGTCGTCAAGCAGGAAAAAATGCTGGATGTATTTAAGGAACATCTGCGTTGGAATTATATCATGGGATTAAGCAATGTCGGTGATTTTAATCTCGCCTGCGAAGAAGGACATGCCACCGATTTAATCAACGTAGCAGAAGCACTGCAAGAGAAAAAGATAGCTCAGATTGCCGATGATATCTATAATCGGGGCGAAAATGGCAACCGCGTAAAACTGGTACTTATCTCCGGCCCGTCCTCTTCAGGTAAGACCACCTTCAGCAAGCGTCTTTCCGTACAACTTATGACAAATGGTCTTCGCCCATACCCCATCGCCCTGGACAATTATTTTGTAAACCGCGAAGACACTCCGAGAGACGCTAACGGAGATTATGACTACGAATCGTTGTATGCACTCGATCTCAAAAAGTTTGAGGAAGACCTGAAAGCTTTGTTACGAGGCGAAGAAATTGATCTACCGAGTTTCAACTTCTCTACCGGACAACGGGAATACAAAGGGGACAAGTTACGGATTGACGAACATACCATCCTCATCCTGGAAGGTATTCATGCATTGAACCCGGAACTCACTCCGCAGATACCGGCAGAAAACAAATATAAGATCTATGTATCTGCCCTGACTACCATTTCTCTGGACGACCACAACTGGATACCCACAACGGATAACCGCCTGTTGCGCCGTATCATCCGCGACTTCAACTATCGGGGATATTCGGCACGCGAAACCATCTCCCGCTGGCCCAGCGTGCGTGCCGGAGAAGACAAATGGATCTTCCCTTACCAGGAGAACGCCGATGTGATGTTCAACTCCGCACTACTGTTTGAATTTGCCGTATTGCGTTGCCACGCTGAACCGATACTGACCAGCGTCCCACGCAATTGTCCGGAGTATGCCGAAGCATACCGGTTGCTGAAATTCATCAAATACTTTACTCCGGTACAAGATAAGGAAATCCCACCAACATCACTTCTGCGTGAGTTCCTGGGAGGAAGCAGTTTCAAATACTAATCCTTGCCATCTGTCCTACCCGAGCCGTACCTGCACCGTACCCGCTCCGTAGTTGCTCCGTACTCTATAGATACGAAGGAGGTACGGAGCGAGTACGGAGAAGATATGGAGATAACACGGAGAAGATACGGAGATCATACGGAACAGTATATAATTCAATGTACCCTAATCATCAGAAAAATGAGATAAGTCAAGTTTTTAAGCGCTTTTCTTGTACAACCTACAGAAGAATGTCTTAACTTTGTAAGCAAATAAAATGAATCATATATGAGAAAGATAATTACCCTACTCTTCTTAGCCGCTTTCTGCATTTGCAGCCAAGCCTATTCACAGAACCGTGCCGATGAACTAATGAAACAAGCACAGGAAAGTCTCGCAAAAAAAGAATATATCAAAGCCCGCTATCTTTTCCTCCAGGCTTACAATGCTTTTTCCTCTCAGGCAAAGTATGATAAAGCAGTAGAATGTGGTGTCAACGCCAGTGCTCTCTACCATCGGGAAAACTATTATAAAGAAGCTTTTGAACTGTTGCGCGGTGCCGAACTATTGGTTACAGACGGTGAGCAGAAAAGTGGCAAGACGATGCCCGACCTGCGTTTCCGTATCAATAAGGAACGCCTGCAAATGTATATCAACCTCAAGAATCCTGCCCGTGCCAAAGAACAACTGGTCAAATTGGAAGAGACAGCCAAAGCAGCCAAAAATGATTCACTCAACAATGATTTGCTTTACACCCAAGCCAATTACTACTATACCTTTGGGATGAACTCACAAGGAGATGCTTATATCAACCGTCTGATCAGTCAATATAAGGAACAGAAGAATTATGCAAAGGTAGACGAGTCATACAAAACCTTGATCGATATTGCCCGCAAGGCAAACAATGCCGGACTGGTAGCCCGTACGTACGACAAATACATTCTTTGGAGCGACTCGGTAAAAGCCCTTACCGCCCAAGATGAACTAAACGTGCTGAAACGTAAATATGACGATAGCCTGAAAACTATTGAGGAAAAAGACAGTTCACTATCCGCCAAGCAGTACATTATCATCGGATTTTGCATCCTTGCCGGACTACTGGCCACCGCACTGGTATTAGCCGGTATCGTATTGCTTCGTTTTGTCCTTCTTACCCGGAAACAAAAGAAAGCCATACAGATAGCCAATGAGCACAATGAACTGAAAACTAAGTTTATCCAGAATATCTCCTCACAAATGGAGCCGACACTGAATACTCTAGATACTACCTTACCGGGCGTCCGTGCACTGAAAGGCTTTGCTGAGCACATTCAAGAGTTGTCCGATTTAGAAAGCACGCTCTCTGAAGCATACGAAATGCGTGAAATCAATATCAACACTTTCTGTGAAAGTGTTATGGATAAGATAAAAAGCGGCCTGAAGCCAGACATAGCCACTGCCGTGAATGCTCCGAAACTCAGTGTCAAGACCAATCCGGAGCAACTTGAACGTATTCTTCTCCATTTGCTGAATAATGCAGCCGAGTTTACCCCTGAAGGTGGTAAAATCTGGTTAGACTTTAAAAAGCGCGGAGCACACACCCACCAATTCATTGTCAGTGATACGGGAAGTGGTATTGCCGAGGAGGAACAAGCAGACTTGTTCAAACCTTTCACTAAAGTGAAAGACCTTACAGAAGGGGATGGTTTAGGATTGCCCATTTGCTCTCTGATTGCCACAAAAATGAATGGTAGCCTGACATTGGACAGTAGCTATACCAAGGGCTGTCGCTTCGTTCTGGAATTACATACCTGACAAAAAAACATACTTTAATTCAATACCCCCCTATTTATGAACTCAAGTTCATAAATAGGGGGGTACTTATTTTACAGACTGACATTACATTGTTTTATCATTAGAAACGGGTACTTTTGCAGGCTGCAACAACAAATGATAAATCAATGAAATCCAACACATTAGCCATACTAATACTCGCATATTGCATATTAGTGGCTTGTACTCGTACCAGTCCGAACGCCCAACTTGTACAAACCGATTCTCTCATGCAAAAGTTTCCGGACAGCGCTTTACGTTTTTTACAAAAAATTCGACCGGAAGAACTTAACTCATTAGAAGATCGAGCATATCATGCACTACTGTTGACAGAAGTCAAAGACAAGAATTTCATACAGCAAACGGAAGACTCACAGATACGTATTGCAGTACAATACTATGACTCCATTAAAGATATACCTATGCAGGCAAAATCATATTATTATTGGGGATGTATTCGAAGAGATCAAAACAATCATCCGGAAGCTTTAAAGAAATTTTTCACAGCCATTACTCATGCCCAAAGCATTTCTGACAATAAATTAGCTGGATACATATACAGCAATATTGCTAATTTATATTTATTACAAAGATTGAACGAACAAGCCGATTCAATCTATCAAATTACAGAAAGATTAGCCATTCAAGAAAAAGATTCGAATCTTTTGGCAGATGTTTTATCACAACGAGGCATGATTGACATTAACAGAGGGAAAGAATACTATAGTGAAGCAGAACAAAAGATACTCCTTGCATTCAAAATATCACGCCACATTGCTCAAAGAAACTTGATGGCCAAAACAGCTTATTCATTAAGTCTGCTATATGGGCGCATGAATATGGGAAAAGAAGCCGTAGAATTTGCTAAATTGAGTCTTAACAACCAAGATAATGTAAAAATGTTGTATAGGGGATATTTACTTCTGGGAGATGCTTATTACAAAACCGTTCAATATGATTCCGCCTTGATTTATCTCAATAAAGCACTATACAGCAGAGACCACTCCACTAAAGCAGGCATTTATATGCGTTTGGCCGATATTGCCCAAAAGCAAGGAAAATTAGAACAAGCACTCGAAATGGAAAGAAAATATTCCGCCTACCTGGACAGTGCTCAACAAAAGCAACAAGGTGCTGCAATCGTCATAACTGAAAAAAATATATTAATACAGCGCAAACAGTCGGAGTTCAAAACAAACTTAGGACAACTTTATTATTATATAACCACAGGAACAGCGTTTTTTCTTGCATTATTTCTTGTATTATTAAAGTGCTACAAGAAAAAAGTGATCTATTACAAACAAAAAGAAATAGAAATGGGCAAAAAGTTAGAAGAAGTGCTCCGACAGAAAAATGAGCAAATCAGTTTTCTACAAAAGGAGATAGCACTACACCACTATAGTCAAACTGAAAAGCAAACTTTAAAGGAAGAATTACACATCTTAAAAACAGAACGGCAAGCATTATTGAAAGAATCTTATGAGCATTCTGAAGTGTGTGTGAAAATGAAACGTATCATCCAATCATATAAAAAAACCGATAAATCGAATGAGCGTTTTGATGAAGAAGACTGGAAACAGTTGATAGCAGAAACTGATATACGCTGGAATGACATTACCATCCGCTTGGCTGCAAAGTATCCTTTGTCTCAGGACGAGATATACCTTTGTTGTCTGCATTTAACAGACATACCCACCAGCCATTTCAGATATCTAATGGAATGCAGTAGAGATGCCATATATAAAAAAGGCAAAAGAATACTGGAACAAAAGATGAAATGCACTGATAAATCAATCTCACTCCGAGAATTCCTAGAACAATTTCTATAAAAATAAGGGAAAATGGTCCGATAACAAGATGTTCCCCTACATTTCTACACTTTTTATACACTTTTATTGGATAAATTCTCTCTAAATTTGCCACCGTCATAACAAATTAAAAGTATATCTTATGAAAAAGTTATTATTTGCATTTTTTGTATTAACTGTAGTATTGGGCAGTATTTCATTGCAAGCCCAGGATCGTTTTTCATTTGCCGATGATGATGAAAGGGAGATTCCCTTAGACCCGGTAGGATCTAAAGAAGGTGGTCCTATAGCTCGGAGCATCATCATCCAGCCCGCCAGTGCCTATGTCGATAGTGATATAGTCACTGTAGTTTTCAACTGTGATGCACCTACTGCAAGTATTACAATCACAGATGCTTCCGGAGTAAATGTTTATTCCGGAACAAGTATTAATCCTACGCTAATCACTATTGAATTAAACGCAACAGAGCCGGGAGAATACTATCTGGAAATTGAACTGGGAGAAGCCCGGTTGAGCGGATACTTTACACTTTAACAAAGAACCTAACCTAAACTTTAACTATAAATCAAGACTATGCTGGGAGTTGACAATGCCACCAGTGAAGTAGTCCATCACTTTTTACGGTCACTGACCGTAAAAGTGAGCAGGACTACCGTATGCCGTTTGCTCGACAGTCCGTTGGGCAACACGATGCAAGGTATCAGCGATGCCTTAAACGCACTTCATGTAAATAACGTAGTTTACCAACTTCAACCGAAGTATCTGGAGAAGTTACACGGTCCGTTTATCACCCAATTGGAAACAAGCCATTCCACATTCTGCCTTGTCGAAAAGATAGAACCGGACCGGCTCATCATCACGACTGCCGAAGTTAGCCACATGCCCATAAGCAGAAAGCTATTTGCGCACCAGTGGACAGGAACTGTCCTGTTTGGTGAAACAACTTCGAAAACAGTCTGTGAATCTCACTGCTTGCTCAGCAATATTCATTATATGTGCCGGCAACATAGGATACTGATTGCGGGAATTATATCCGTCCTCTTAGTTTTTTCTTCAATCTGGAGCAGAAATTATCCCCCCGGATTACCACTCTATCTCTCTGCATTAACTTGCGGTATTCTCATTTCTACTATCATTCTATACAGAGAAATGGTGGATAATCACTTTCTACACCGCTTCTGCCACATAGGGAAGGTTATAGATTGCAATGAGGTACTCAAATCCAAAGGCGCAAATATTGCAGGAATAGGTATTGGAGAATTATCGTGGATGTATTTCACAACCATGTTCTTTTTCACTGCTGTCTGCCCAAAGGAATTCCATCTTCTGGCAGCCCTGTCTGTTTTCATTGCAATTGCATTCACCTTGTACTCCGTCATATATCAGATATTCTTTATTCGTAAAGCGTGCCTGTTTTGTATGCTCACCACCTTCTCGGTCTGGCTGACTGCCGTAGCACTTTATATCATAAGGAATAATTTCGAATGGAGGTTTTCAATCCGAATTCTTTTCTCAATGATTGCAGTCAGCACTATCTGCGTGATTTTCTGGATACAGGCTAAAGCACTTGTTTCTTCGGACAAAGAGAAACACTTTCTAAAAAACAAGCTATCCGGTCTGCTCAATCCGATCACTTTTCAGAAACTCCTGGCTTTGAAACCTAAAGTCAGAACGATGATTCACCCGGATATAGCTCTGCATAACTCTGCCGATAGCACAAAAGACAGGTTAATGGTAGTGGTAAACCCCAATTGTAAAGCATGCGCCAAAGTACATCGCCATATCCGGGAAATATCAGCAGACATATCCATCTCTTTAGTCATATATACCAATGACCGGCTCAGCGTACACATAGCACAAACCATCCTCTCCGCATACCTCTCGGAAGGCTGGGATAGGGCTATTTACTTGCTGGAAGTATGGTTTGAAGTTCAGGAGATACCGGACGTGGAGAAATACGAACTCAACGATACGGCACAGTTGCTCTGGAGGCAACAGCAGGAGTATTGCGAACGGAATAACATCAGCCATACTCCGGCAGTTGTCATCAACGGGCATTATATGCCAAGTGTTTATCAATTGGAAGAACTGAAGTATTTATTAGTATCCTCGGATAACCGATAAGAAGCAAATAGAAGTTTCCCTGAGAGAATAATCCAGTTGTTCTCCAATAAGCATAGCCTATTTGCTGTTTACAAACAGCATTTTTGCCTAAAAGAGGTCAAAACTCTGGCACAAATTCGGACATGACACATCTATATATCGGATGTGTTGCATCTATATATCGGACGTGTCGCATCTATATATCGAACGTGCAGTATCTATATATCCAACGCCACCGATATATAGACGTTAAAAGTCACGGAATCGGACTTGCCTAAAATTACATTGCTTGTTGTGGATAAGAACAAGCAATGTAATCATTCTCAACATTACTTGTTCCGGATCACATCATTACTTGTTTTCAGATACTATTCAATACATTTAAGTGTTCTTTTTCCTCTTTCAGCCTTCAGTTTTCCCCGGTCCCCCTGTTCATCGGTGTTTCAGCTGAAAGATACCTGAAGCAACTATAAGGTTGGAAGTTTCAGCCGTAATGCCGATGAACAGGGAATTCAGAGAGATCTGAAAGAACGGAAAGAACATTTTCTCAAAAATAGCGGGTGTAAAATGATACTTTATTTCAACCAAGTCGCCCGCTTCCACAAATATTCCAGCGGCCCGTGCGCATGACGGCTCATCCACCACCGGCAGAAAGCGAGCTGCACGATGAAGAGCACCACTCCTACCAGAAAGCTGGCTGTTATACCCAACTGAGAGTGAAGCGCAAGTCCCCAATTATAGAACAACAACGAACCAATGATACTCTGGGTAATATAATTTGTAAGGCTCATCTTACCATAAGGAGTAATCTTCATCAACCAGTCGTGCAGGTTTGTCCGATAGAAAGCAAAGATAACACCCGACACCAATATCAGCATAAATGCAAACTTGGACAGGGAAGTTATGATAAGTAACAAGGGGGTGAGAATAGACTTATTAGCAATGAAGTCCGGTAACATATTGCCCAATCCATACAGAGGGAAAAAAGCGATAAGAGCACCACAAAGTACCTTATTCCAGAACTTCAGATTCTCCTTCAGGAAAAGTCCCCGACGTCCTATCAACAAGCCGAACAGGAAAAGAGCAGCAGTCTGAAACACACGTCCATGCGCCCAAGCCCATGACAGACTGGCAATCTGCCCTTCCCACAAATTCACACGTAGGGTTTCAAGAAATGTACCGTGACTCTGCACCTGGAAAGCCGCTCCCCAGTAACTACCTGTCGGAATAGAAGGAGTCACAAAAGAAGGGTCTACACAGGCATGTATCACATAAAAAAGTGGCAATGGCTGTATCAGAAGCACACATGCCAGAATAAACAGCCATTTATCTTTCAGTCGGCAGGTAAGTGGTAAAATGAATCCGACTAAAGAATAGAGCACCAATACTTCAGCCGTGAAAAAGGCCGCATTTATATTACCAAGAATGAATAATAATATCAATCGCCAGCAGAAACGCAAACGAAAATCATTGCCACGCATACGCTGATTATTATCCTGAATAAAGAAACTAAACCCAAAAAGCAGGGCAAACACAGCATAAGCCTTTCCTCCGAACATGAAAAAGAGTCCGTCCCAAATGGCTTTATCTGAAAAGTTAAGCCACGCGCCCTGAGTGCTCGTATCGGGAAATGAATAGAAATTAAAGTGTTCAATGGAATGTAATACAATGATGCCCATAACGGCGAGTCCGCGCAGCACATCGGCTACGTCAATACGGGTGCGTTTTTCCAATTCCTGTACCATATTAGTATAAGTTCATTAGTAATCTGCTCTTTTTAATGTTAAAATCGCAAATATAGAATTTATTATCCACTTTTGGAGGCAAATTCCCAATTTCTTCCAGAATTGCCCGCCATCTTTGCAATACAATCAGCAATAGTCAAAGAAAACAATAATATTAGTAAACTCTAAAAAAAACAAGTAACTATGAAACTGAAAATGTATCTAGCTCTATTGGCGATGGGCATGTTAAGCCTGCAAGGTTGCAACGATGATGATGACGATCTTCCAAACTCTAAAGTTCCTGAAGCCGTACGCAATGCATTCGACAGCAGTTTCTCCAACACCGCTAATCTGAGTTGGGAAACAAAAACTGTCTCACAAGGACAATACTACAAAGCGGAATTCAACAACAAGAGCGACAACGGGTATAAAACGGAAGTCTGGTATACGGCAGATGGTTCATGGTACATGACTGAAACTGAAATGCCATATAGCGATATTCCGCAAGCAATAAAGACCTCTTTTGAAAGCAGCGAATACGCCTCCTGGAAGAGAGATAACGAAGTGGAGCGTATTGAACGTGCCGGAACTGAGAAAGAGATCATCTACATCATAGAAGTGGAATCGGCACAGGATGTAGATATGGATCTGCATTATTCAGCAGACGGCATCCTCATTAAAGCCGTGAATGATGACGGTGATGGCAATAACGAATCATTGCTACCGGATGCCCCGTCGAGTACGGTTACTGCCGTAACGGAATTCATACAGAAGAATTATCCCAATGCCCGCATTATTGAGATTGAACAGGAAAAAGGTATGATCGAAGTGGACATCGTACATGAAAACCAAAGCAAAGAAGTATTGTTCAACACAAGCTATGAATGGATTTCAACCTCATGGGATGTATATGTACTCCCGATAAAAGTGACAGAGGCCATTAATGCCTCACAATATAGCGGTTATGTAGTGGATGATGCCGAATATGTTGAAACTCCTACCGGAAACTACTACTGGATAGAATTGGAGCAAGGCGAAAAGGAAGTGAAAGTAAAGATCAACGAAAACGGGGAGTTTATTTAATCGATGATAATCAGATACAGCTTGAATCATAACTTTAGGCTCTGTGAACATAGCGATAATCGTTCAAAAGTTATAATTTGCTATTATAAACTTAAAATTTTTATCGCTATGTTCTATTATTCAATCGAATAAATATAATGCTCATATCGAGCCCACGCTATCAATAGGAAGAAAAATTAAAAGGCTTCTAAAGCGGACGGCGCAATGATAAAATAAGCAAATATATTCCTATCAATGTCACAACTAAGCCAACAGCGACAGGTACGACAATGTTTTCCTCCGCAATGAAACCGAGAACTGTAATAAGCACACCGGACAGTCCGAGACCAATGCCCAACACTTTCTGTGTAAACCTGTCAGTCCGTTTAGACTCTTCAGTATCGCCTGCGTTTTCCTGACGCATCCTTACATTCCGTCCTGAAATATAGGCCATATATTCCGGAGCGATGAATTCTTTTGCCTTCAGCACCACCTCAATTCCGGCAAGCAGTATCACAGGAACCGCGGTACCGACTATCATTTCCCATGTCCTATCGAGAGCCAAGCCGAAATGCGGAGTCACAAATTTGAATATCAAGTTAATGGCAAGGCTTATAAATGTCGCTGAGAGTATCGTACGCGCAGTTTGCCGTTTTGAGAACAAAGACCATATTACAGGAAGGTAAACCGGAACTCCCGTCAATGCCGCCACGCTGATTACAACGTTTACAATACCTCCCATAGAGCGTATCAGAAGCGCTACAATAATAGCCATTATTCCGAATCCCCATGTGGAAATCCTCGCCACATTCATTAATGTCTTTTCAGAAGCATTAGGACGCACTCTCTTGAATATATCGTTGGTAACCACACCTGCCGATATATTCAGAGTGGCATTGAGAGAGCTCGCCGTTGCGAAAATCATTCCTCCGAGCATTAAACCAAGCAATCCGTCGGGCATGGCTTCCTTACACATCAGAAGATATGCCCCTTCGTTTTCAAGACCCGACAATGACGGATTATAAACTCGGTAAATCATGGGTATCAACATCCACAGAATCGGACTGATTGTGTAGAGCACCCCGAAAAGCCAACCTGTTTTCCGTGAATCCCTTTCCGTTTTTACTGAAGTATACCTCTGAACATAAGCCCAGTTGCCTCCGAGGAAAAACATATTATAGATAGCAAAGGCTATCACGAACCCGGGAGTGTACTCACCTTCAAAGAGTTCGAAAAATCCTTCCGGAACCTTTTCGAAAAATGTACCGACTCCACCAATCTTGTCGAAAGCAAGCGGAACAGCTATTACTACTGCCGCAAAAAGAATTACAAACTGAAGGACATCAGTCACAACCACTCCTCGCAAACCTCCGAGAGCAACATAAACCATGCTGAATGCCCCTAAAGCGAAGATAGCTGTGGTCAGAGGAATACCCGTAGTAACTTCGACTATTTTAGCTACGGGATAAAGAAACGACCCCGTAGTAAAAACCGACACGGCCAAAAAAATATAGGTATATGTCTTCTGCGTCTTGACACCAAGACGGCCCGTTATGTATTCGGCAGCCGTGAGACTGTGGGTACGATGCCATCGGGGAGCAATCCATGTGCCTACAGCATACCCGGCAACAGCCATTGTAAGCTGGATAATGATTGATACCATTCCATACGAATAGGCTATCGACCCCCACACGACGAAAGTTCCTGCCGAGAAAAATCCCATGAACAATGAAAGTCCACTCATTCCCCACGGTACGTTGCCGCCACCTGAGAAAAAACTTTTCATATCCTTTCCCGTCTTGGAAAAAGACACTCCTGTAATCAACACTCCTATCGAAAATAGGATAATGGTTATGTAATCAAGTATATTCATTTCAGTTTATTTATTATCAGTGTTATCTTAACACACATATACTCCCATAAGCCCCGGGCAGACATCATCGCAAGGACGGACAAAGTTGACATAAATGGCGTCGGTCGTCACCGGCTGATCAAGTTCAAGCACATTGAGTGTCTGATGATTGCCAGTAATATGATAAAGTTCCTTACCCTCTGAATCCCGGACTATGTACTCCCTGTAACAAGTCGGGACACAAGCATCAAAATGCCCCATCTGGACAGTCTCCATTGCCTGATCCGTATCGGTATCGAAGTACAAGATAATGGTTTTAATTTGTTTCCTCCCATTCCACTTGAAACATACTTCAGGTCTTGCATCATCGAAAGCTGCTACCCAGGCATTAGTACCTATATACGGACGGTAATAAGAATTCCTCAAATTTTCCGAGTTGAAAGACGCAAGAGGCGGGGCAAACGACATCGCTATATTCTTGCTCTCCGGACGACGTTTCGGACACCAGAATTCAAATTCCTCCACCCCTATTCCTTCAGGTGGAACCTGCTTTCCGAAATTCGACACGGCAGGGTTTATGTAGTTATATACGGCAGTCAATCCTGTGACTAACCGCCCGCTCATCGGTACTGAAATCTCAGGATTTTTCATCAGGCAGATAAAAGCATAACGCGGAGTCGCGTATGAATAGGAAAAGTCTGCAACAATCTCATTCTCATCTTTTTTCAAATCGAATTCTAGAACTGCATCAATAGTATCCGGAGTGTAGTTCTCACTCTTGGATGAACTTCTCAATTCCATAACAAGCCTTGTTGCATTATCTGCCTTTACATTCATCCTGACCACCGGCACTTTACCATTCACCGGTATGAGTTGAGCTATAGGATAATCTAATCCAAACCAGGTACCATCGGCTGGCAAATCGTCAAGTTCAAGCACAGATGACACCGATATTTCCGCAGAGTCGGCAAGATTGTCCTCAACCGCCACAGCAATACCCGGTATAAAGTTCCCGTTTTTAACAAGAAGTGATTGCAACAAACCTATCCTGTCCCTATCAACAAGGTCTATTGGCTTATATCCTTTTGAAAGACAAATTGACGCGGCACGTCCAATGACTTCTCCACCGAGAGCCGACGTACACATGACACGAGTAGTACCATTTGCCACGTGGCTTGAGGAAATGATGCGTCCACCCACGAAAAGGTTATCAAGATCCGGAGTTACATAGCAACGGTAAGGAATCTGATAGACACCTTTACTGTGCCACTGATGACAGCCATTTCCTCCAGCATACACACCATCCGCAGGATGAAGATCAATTGCCCATCCACCATATGCCACCGCATCATAGTGGATTGACTGGTTGATAACATCTTGCTGCGTCAGAGTATAAAGACCGTTGAACCTGCGACTTTCACGTTTACCCGGGAAAAGCCCCACCCATTCAAGCGTCAGGGTCTTTGCCTGAGGAAATTTCCCGGAATTCTTTATATAATCCCAGACACCATAGACAACTTTCCATAATTCATATTTGATTTCCTCCGTGTCCAGAATAGTATCGAGGCGTCCGCCATACTCAAGCCACCAATATTTACAGCCCAATTGATTTACATTGAAATAATTTGGATTCTGTAACTTCGGTATCAATGTTTCGACATCCTTTAACGCAAAATTTGGAGCGGTATATTCCACCGGCTTGCCAATGTCCTTGATATAGAACAATATGCTGTGCCCGAGCAATTCTCCATACTCTTGCTTGTCTGGTGCAAATTCTTCACCATACACAGTTCTGTCTTCCGCCCCCATTCTGAATGATGCTCCGGCAAGATAACCTAACGTACCATCTCCGGTACAGTCTGCAAACATCTGTCCTGAAATAGAGTATTCTGTCCCGTTCTGCGAATTTATAGCTGTGACAGAAGATATGTTCCGATCATTGCTCTTATCAACCTTATATAAGGTTGTGTTAAGAAGCAAGGTGATATTCTTTTCTGTCAATACCTTATCCATCAGCACCATGTCAAAAAGCACAGGATTCCCCTCCTTATTGCGGTATACATTTTCTACAAGGATTTCGTCGATGATACCTCCTTCACGTGACCACCGGTTGTTGTTACCCATGTGTGAAGTGGCACCTAGTGCCCAAAGGCGAACTTCACTGGAAGCATTGCCTCCAAGTACGGGACGATCCTGTATAAGGACAACCCGAAGTCCTTCACGGGCGGCGGCAATTGCACTGCACACCCCCGTAAGTCCACCTCCAGCTACCACATAGTCCGCATTCAATACTACATTTGTAAAAGTTCTGTTTTTCGCTATATTCTTTATTATCATAATCGTTTTCGTATTATCGGACCCCGATTAGAAACTTTGTTATCATCAAAGGTCGTCCGCATCGGAAAAATATCCTCAAAGGTTGTCATCGATGACAAGGTAACTATCTTTATTAACATTGGTTTCCAATCTTTTGTCTACCTCATTGTATCTGTTGTTATGAATCAGAACACCAGACGTATTAGTGGCATTTCCACCCAACAATACGGCATTCTTTGCGATATCAAACGAGTTGTCTTCGATTATAACGTCCGTTACTGCATCCGGATTGGCTCCCGGGGAAGTACGGATATAACTATATTCACTAAGCACATTCCTCCTGATAACAGTGCCTATGCTCATACCAGTTCCTCCGCTGCCGATTAGATTTATACTTTGGTGACCGGAATGCCCTCTGTCATCAATACCGAACCAATGACTGTAATTACCCTCCTTAAGACGGCAATTGACGATATCGATATACCACTCAGGCTGTTTCCCCCGATACAACAGCGATCCTCTGCCTACAATTCCGTTACACCGTGTCATCGTCATACCGGAAATCACACAATTCTGTACAGAGCCATACAACTGATAAGCTCCTACATCGACTGCCTCATTATTGATGAAATACAAATGATGCCTTACGGTGGTAACACTTATTTCAGATGTGGCATCCGGTTGTACAAGAAACGGCTGATCCAACTCAATTTTTGTCAGAGTATGGCTGCGGATACGTCTGAACTGCCCGGCTCCCGTCCCGTTAATAATATAGACTCCTCCGCCATTCCAGTGGTTTTCAGTCCATTGATTAGTTTCCGCATCTTCTGGGATAGTAATTATATTACCCTCGACGGATTTTATAGGTCCGTAATATCCGCCACTACCACCATCAAGAGTCATACACTCGCGGTCATTGGTATAATCGAACGGAATATAATTGCGCGCTTCATAAAGGTTCCTGCTTTCGTCAATACTTGAAGCATACCCAAAACCGTCCCCCTGCTTATAACAATCTTCGAATATCAACCCTTTGGGATGTACCAGCATATATGGTTGGTTAGTACCTGTGGTATGTCTCTCGAAACGGCAATTTTGAACAAATCCTCCCGCTGCATAGAAAGTGTACATGCCGGCTGAATTGAAGACGCAATTCCTTACTTTAAGATTCTTGCCACGAAGAATTATCCCTGTTTTGCTCCATCTGCTGTGAAACTCCGCTTCGACTTGATCCCTATTCGACTTCACCTGATATATCATACCGCTGAGCTGCCCTGTCTGACGCACAATCAGATTCTCGAGCAATATCGTTCCTTGTTCTTCCACGGGCCCCGTAGACATGATGACTCCCCATGCACGTGAAGACCACATTACTAAGTTTCTCAAACCGAAATGATGAGTTCCGCTAATAAGGCTGTTAGGCAACTCATACAAATCCCAATTAAGAGGATTCCAGAAAATATGAGTCAGTTCCTTTGATTCTCCCTCAATCAATGTGTTTGGAGAAAGAATGAGCTCACCTGTAAGCATATATCTGCCTCTCGGCACATATACCTTACCGCCACCATTTTGTCCGGCAGCATGAAGAGCTGCACGGAAAGCTGCGGTTTCATTATGGACGCCATCGCCCACGGCACCGTAGTCCATCACATTAAATACTTTCACCCCCCACCAGTCAGGAGATTTGGACACCACATCTATCCGCAAAGGTTCACTCCATGCTGTCTTTCCCCCCATTCCGTTATGGTAATACAAATAATATGTGCCTAATGGCGTGTTGTCCGGAATATCAACACTTACGGAAAAGTCGTCAAAAAAATCCGTAACCTTGCATCTTACATTTTTTCCGCCTTTTAGCGGAACAAGTACAGCATGCGCCTTGTCCTTATCCCGTAAAAGATTCTTTCCCTGAACCCTGAGATAATCTCCGGCAACCGCACATTCACCATCCTCGCTCAAAGCCCAACGGACAATCGGAACGTTCAGATAAAAATAAGCCTTTTCATTATTGACATCTGTCATTTCCACACTGAAAACCCCGTTCTTCAAATCCTCGGGTACAATAAACTTAAGAGACTGCTCCTTTTGCTGCAGCAAGTCCACCGCTTTAGCCTTATAGGACGCCAACGGCCCGGTACGAAGGTTGGTACCATTTACATCGGGCAGCCTGTCCTCTACAGGGAGCGGAACATACGCAGGCTCGGCATTGCCGACATTTCCATTGTCGAGGGTAAAAACTTTTACCGACTTTATCTTGTCAAGATATTCACCCCTGATAAGTACTGCATCATTAGGCCTTGTCTCTGCAGTTGTTACCTGAAACAACTTAGGTTCGAATTTACCATCTTGCCTATCGGCAGAATAGCCGTTGCCGGAACAAACCCATAAAAAGGTCAATCCAGATAAAAATATTTTATTCAGTTCCATTATTTCAAATATTGTTTAATAATATAATCAGGGATTTTCGTGTCGTAATAATCCAACAAATAGTTATCAAGATTTCCATTGATTTCATCTTTTATCTCAGTCACTTCTATACGGTATAAGTTTATATCACAGTCCGTGAATTTCAAACCTATATTCCCATAGGTTATAGGTTCTTTGGTATCTGAGCCTTTTATGACGCTTTCGCCATCCCACAAGACTTCGTAATCCTTATCCATTACACGAATCCTAAGTTCGTGCATGCTTCCGTCGTTATACGAATCTACTTTCACCTTTTGGAGCGGCTCTATAGTATTCCCACCCGACTTGTATTTATTCAGAATGATTTCATTACCGTTCTTCAGGCTTACCCCGTAATATTTCAGCATTTTTGAATATATTGCTATATTCTGGTAACGCATCTGCACTGAAAATTCAGAAGTACTCATAGCCGGCTCCGGAAAAGAGAGCCGGACGGCAACTTCATAATCAGCCCATTTCTTGTCGCCTAAATAGTATATACCATCGCCACGTTTTCTCCAATATCTGCTGCCGTCTTCTGCATAAGGCAATTCTGCAAATTTGATACCATTCCAAACCGGATTCACAACACTTGCAGGCACATTGGATAAACTACCATCTGCAAAATTCTCTCTCAAAAGAGTATTCGGCGCAATCGGCTCCTTGTCGACAAAATTATCTTCCGCAGGGATAAAATTATCGCTGTTTTCAATAGTCCAATCCCTGAATGTCACCTGCATTTTACGAGAAGAATCCACATCGTAGCCTATTTGATTGTCATTTCCGGAGCAGGCATAAAAACCGGACAAATGCGTTTCTCCAAGATCGACAAAAACAGCAGGGCCTTTAATCCACTCATCAGCGGCATTTTTATAATGACTCAAAAAAGAATTCCCTTGTCTCGTAAGCCTTATTTCAACAGGAAAACCGATATACCCCACTCGTCTGTAAGAGGTACTACCTCCTTCCTGCTGTCTAAAAAAAACGAATAAATCTCCGGTAGCAGTCGCTTCAAGATGTACATTCGCCGAACTTTGACTATCAGTGGATCTCATCATAATACCGGCAGAACCTTTCTTAATATCGTCAATTTTCACCGTTATCACAGACTTTGAACAATCGTCATGCAAAAACGGCTGTTCCTTATATGCAAAACTGTATTCATCAGATTCAAAGAAGGCATTTTTTGTGTTCTCTGTCTTAATTGTCAGAGTGTTGGAATCCATAGTAACAGATCCCTTAGCAGCTTTTCCATAGCTTGCGAATCGCCATTCATCCTGTCCGGTCTTATCCGCTGCATGCAGAGTTCCGACAAAGATTAAGACTGTGAGCAAAACAAGCAGTTTCCATGTAATTCTAATCAACGTCATTTTGGGGTTTAATTATTAATGGTTGGTTATATATTATGTCTTTCGCACTCACTGAGCACGTACAAATATATGTTCATAAGTATCAACACACAAGCATTTTATAGTATAAATCATCGCAAACGTTCCCGGGAACGTTTTAACACGTGAAGAACAGAAATATGTTGATTTACAAATAAGCGGAATCCAGTCGTGTCCGACTAGATTCCGCTTGCATTCAACGTGGAACATTTTTTAGTGGTTCAATATGAATTTAATAATAGGAGCTGGTGCGTCAAGACTGTGAGGATGATGATCGCAACCTTCTTTGATGATTACCTCAATCTCTCCCCGAAGTTTTTTATAACGTGCCGCCAAAATTTCAAGATTCTCATCATAAGGCACAGTTTTATCGCTGTCCCCTGCTACAGCTATAATCGGAATCTTCGCTTTTGCCAAAGGTTTCAGATTGTCGATAGGATTACCCTTGAAATTTTTCATATCCTCTTCCTTGATATTCCACTCCTGCAGAAATTCCTGCCATAAGTCAGTCCTTTCACGACTGGGCCAGCTCGTAATATCGCACACCGGAGCATCAAGATAGATACACGATACTTTCTCCGGATTTGCTGCTGCCCAATCGACTGCAAAGAGTCCGCCTCTACTAAATCCTTCAAGGACAACTTTTTCCGAAAAGCCGTAATACTTAATCATGGCATTGTAAAACAGGGTTCCGAGTTCCTGAGATCTCGGGCTTCCATAAAGGAATGCCAAGTCATAATGCACTACATGGTAACCCAATGCTAGCATTGCGATATCTACAGCAGGAAAAGCGCCGAAAGAAGCAGGCCTCCAAATCCAAGGCTTACCGGGAAGAGGCTTGGCAGGGGCTACTATATTAGCCTTTCTCCCGTTGAACTCGAAATCATATTTATCATAACCCCTCCATTTAGTCTTGACCCCGGGGAAATCCTGAAGCTGGAATTCTTTGGAATTTCCGGTCATCGCCCTATACGCACATTTTGCCATCTCCAAAGATGCCACCCTGTCCGGATGCAGTTTATCAGGGAAATGTTCTCGCATTCCGGAAGTCGCGGCATGCATGTCGACTATTTCAAGACGGTTTTTCTCTGCAACCTCCCTAATGCGAGGGATTACACCATGAACTATAACGCTATCTTTAATCGAACCTTTTTCAATATAGCATGTAGCCGGGAGACACAAATAAATTTTAGGTTTAGAATCCATACCCGAGAACACGTCAATCATAGCCTGCATGTCTCCTTTAAATTCATCCTTATGCTTCCAATTACCACCCTTTGAATCATTGGTACCGAATTTAATAAATATTATATCTGGTTGAAAATCAAACACCTGTTTATACACACGAGTATTTATATAGGGACTGTCTCCGGAAGAAAGCACAGTGGTGCCACTAACTCCGAAGTTTCTCACGTCATAACCGGAACCGAGCATCTGCCCAAGCACCGCAGGATAGCTGTCCCTTGCCTGATTGGATAAACCTGCACCGAAAGTGATGCTGTTGCCAATACAGGCAACCTTGATTTTTTCTTTTTCCACAGCAAGGCTGGCAGGAGCAAGCATAAACATAAGCCAAACTGCCAATAACAGAGTTCTAATCATATTATAAAATTTAGTTGTTCTGTTCTGCAATCCACCGCAGAACAGTAGTTTTGAATTCATTGAAATAAGGGAAAGGAGCCCCCTCGATAAAACCCCAACCATGTCTTCCTTTCGGATAGACATGCATTTCAGCAGGAACAGCATTCCTCAGTAATGCCTGATAGAACACGATGGAATTTTCCGGTTTTACCGCCGGATCATCTGAACAGTGAAAAAGAATGGTCGCAGGGGTATCCTCAGCAACTTGCTCTTCCGTAGAGAATTTAATTACAGTATCTTCAGATGGACTTTTCCCCATAAGGTTAAATCTTGAGAACTGGTGGGTAATATTCTTTTTCATAGATATTACCGGATAAACCAAAATACCGAAATCTGGCTTCAATTCACCCTTCAACGTCACAAGCCCCGTTGCCGCAAGATGCCCTCCTGCAGAAAATCCCATCAGACC
>OHAS01001292.1_pt1 | contig 20209 bp, 16 predicted proteins | sample 1577131 | NCBI WGS metagenome assembly OHAS01 (sample SAMEA3541566, study PRJEB24748) | human gut metagenome | biome: human gut; feature: human-associated habitat; material: faeces | place: China | collected 2012 | reverse complement strand
AAAAGCTGATGAAATCAGCGTGGTAGAGCCCACTCAACCACTGCGTCTTGCTCGATAATCCAAAGACAATTGAGAGGCTAGGACTTTTGTCCCAGCCTCTTTTATTCTGCATTTGTCCGAACGTAAGCTGCAATCACATCTGCTGTGTACTGGGCAGTTCCTGCCCCAAATTTGTCAATGTTTTCCTTAAACTCTGGGTTATAGACATAGCCTTTACCGATATAGCCGAATACCTCAATAGAGCAGTCAAAGCCATAAGTGCGGATGGCTTGTAAGAGATGCGCTGCCTGTTCTTGATTTTCTGCTGCGTCAATTGACAAGCCTTGATTCATATTCTCTGCTAGACTTTGAAAAACTTGATTGAAGGCTTCAACAGATTCTTCTTCCCGTCCATTTTGACGAGCTAGTGCTTCCGCCATGACTTCTTGACCGTATTCTTCTACAGCTTTTTGCTGATATTTTTGATTATCTTCGTAGGTAAAGCCTGCGAATTTTTCTTTCATTGTCATCTTTCTTTCTCCTTTTTCTTCTTGGATGGTTTTTCGCAAGGTAGAAATCAAGGTATCCAAGCGGTCTCTTTCCTGCTGCAAATATTCCAACTGCCTCACCAGATGTGGCAATAAGGTCTGATCGTCCTGACTCAGTAGCTCTGCTATTTTCTCCAAGGAAAAGCCCAGATACTTATAGTAAAGGATGACCTGTAGCCGCTCTAGATCAGCTTGGCAGTATGTCCGATAACCATTTTCTGATTTTTGAGGGACCAAAAGACCGATTTTGTCGTAGTGATGCAGGGTTTTGACAGAGACACCCGAAAGCTGCGCAGCTTCTTTGATATGATACATAAAAAACCTCCTTGCCCTTATAGTATAAGCCCTGACCTTAGGGCAGAGTCAAGCTTTTTATGAAATTTTTTAAATCACTTTAAATTTTCCAAAGTAGCTAGTATTTATTTGCGAGAAACCATGGCTATGAAGCCCAGTTTTTCTTGATTCTTTTGGAACATCTTAAACATCTTCATAAATTGGCCGTAATTTTCTTTCTTGAGGGCATTAAAGCAGATTTTCAGTGTGCCGCCCAGTCCTTCGTCATATATCATCCCTCGAAGGCTCATCAAGGTCATTTCACCGACAAAGGTGTCCACACGGTCAAAAGCATGAGAACGTGCCAGCTGAATCCAAGAACCTTCAGTTAGAGGCCCCACATTGACATTAATCGCACGAGATAGCTCTTCTCGGACATTCTCATCTTTTTGCTTGAGCATGACGTCGTGGGTGAGGAGCACTCCACCTGGCTTCAGCACCCGGTAGTACTCATCCATACATTTAGCTTTCCCCTTATCCGTCTGCATAGTCAGCATGGCTTCATTAATAACAATATCAAAAGAATTGTCAGCATAAGGCAGCTTCATGGCATTTGCGAGCTCAAATGTGACGAGCTCACCAACACCAGCCTTGTCTCCATTAAGCTTAGCCTGAGCCAGCACAGCCTTATCCAAATCAACTGCAGTAATCTGGCAGCCATATGTTTTAGCCAGCTCGATTGTTGTGGTCCCCATATTGCAGGCAACTTCTAGAACTTTCTTATCGCTGGAAAACTGCCCCTGCTCAATCAGCCAGTCGGTTGCCAGCTTACCACCGGGACGAAGGCGTTTCTTTCCTAATTTTGCTAAAAATTTATGACCTGCTTCTGCCATTTCCGAACCTCCATGATTTTTATTGCTTCCATTATAGCATAAAATATTATATTTTCAGATAATTCTTAGAATTTAGCAAAAAAACAGACCGAATCGACCGATTCAATCTGTCTTGTATCTTCTTTACAAGCCAAGAAATCCAGCTAGATAGCGCAACAAGGCCACCAAGACTACACTAAACACAACAGTTGCAATTAAGTTCTTATACTTAAAAGCCACATAGCTAGTCGGAAAAACAGCCAGTAAATCCAACCATTTAAAACTTGGAAACTGGCCCGTTTTAGCATTGGTGACGCTGGATAGGATAAGGGCAAAGATGATGGAAACTGGCAGATATTTGAGAAAACGCTCTACCATGGGCGGAAGCCCCTTGTACTTGACTAGGATAAAGGGCAAAACCCGCGGCATCCAAGTGACCAGGGCTGACAAAAGAATAACCAGTAAAATATACTTACTTATCATCCAAGATCACCCCCACTGTACAGCCTAGCAAAGTTGCAAAAAGCACCGCCAACGAATTTTGAAGCAACATGGTTAAGAGCAAGTAAGCAAGACCCACCACGCCCAAGACGAAAAAGAGCTTCTTTATCTTGACTCGTCGCAGCATGATTGTAAACTGAGAAGAGAAAATGCCAATAAACATGGCGACTAGGGCAAAGTCCAGGCCAAAGCTCTCAGGATTGGGCAGAAGGGCACCTAAAATCGTTCCCAGCACCGTTCCAAGGAACCAAGCACCATAGCTCAGCAGATTATTTCCATGCATCCACTGTGGCAAAATCACCTTCGAGTGAATCTGCTCTCCCATCAAAACACCGTAGGACTCATCGGTAAGGAGACTCCCCATCGCAATATTTTGCCCCATGCTGAAGTCTCTAAAAATGCTAGAGGCATGTAGCCCTAGCAAGAAAAAACGCAGATTGATCAAAAAGACAGTCAAGGCAATGGCCAAAATTGGAGCACCTTGCGCAATCAAACCTATCATAGCAAACTGGGCACTGCCTGCATAAACCAAGAGGCTCATCAGGCCCATTTCCAGAGGATTCATATAGGGCGCCGCCATGATACCGCAGGCTAGGCCAATCCCAATATAGCCCAGAGCTGTTGGCACTGCCGCTTGTGCCCCCTGTTTAAATGTCTGTCCGCGCATTCTTCTCCTTTACTCCATGGTTTCAAAAGCTAGACTTGGCTTAGCATTCAGATCCAAACTGGCAAAATTTCCCTTATTCCACTCACTGACACTGGCATAGGCAATCATACCAGCGTTGTCACCGCAAAGGCGAAGAGGCGGAATGATCACCTTAACATCCTGAATCTCAGCTGCCAAGCGTTCTCTCAAGCCTTGATTGGCCGCAACACCGCCCGCCACGACCAAAGCCTTGACCGGATATTTTCCCAGCGCTTTCTTAGTCTTGGCCATGAGAATATCCATGACCGCCGCCTGAAAGCTTGCTGACAAGTCTTGATTAGACAAGACCTCTCCTTTTTGCTGGGCATTGTGGTGCAGGTTGATAAAGGCCGACTTGAGACCGGAAAAAGAAAATTCCAGATTGTCTTCCTTGATCATAGCCCGCGGAAAATCATAAATATCCTGTCCCTCATGAGCCAGCTGATCAATCTCCCGGCCCGCTGGATAGGTCAGACCCATGACTCGACCGACCTTATCATAAGCTTCACCGACCGCATCATCGCGAGTTTCCCCCACAATCTTATAGTCACCAGCCTGACTAACATAGACTAGCTCAGTATGACCGCCACTGACCAAGAGAGCCAGCAAGGGAAACTCTAAGGGTTCCACGCTCTGGGCTGCCATCAGATGCCCAGCCATATGATTGACTGGAATCAAGGGAATATCATGAGCCCAAGCAAAAGACTTGGCCGCTGCCAAGCCGACCAGAAGCGCCCCAACCAGACCAGGACCGTAGGTAACGGCCACCGCTGTGACCTGCTCCTCGCTAATCCCTGCTTCTGCCAAGGCCTCCTCAATGCAAACCGTAATGACCTCCACATGGTGACGGCTGGCCACTTCCGGTACCACTCCGCCAAAACGCTTGTGGCTCTCAATCTGGCTGGCAATGACATTGCTCAAAAGCTCCGTCTCATTCTTCAGAACCGCCACACTGGTCTCATCACAAGACGTCTCAAAAGCTAAAATATATCTATCTTTCATGGATCTCTCTTTTCATGACAATCGCATCTTCCACCGGTGCATGGTAGTAGGCTTTCCGCCGCGCGATTTCTTCAAATTTTTCTTTTTTGTAAAATAGCAGAGCTGGCTTGTTGGACTCCCTCACTTCGAGGAAAGTTTCTTTGTCAGCTGGCAAAAAGTCAAACAAGGCTGTCGCGATTTTCTGTCCCTGATAGCTAGGCAATACAGCAATCTGCAGGACTTCTGCTTCAAAGTCTGTCTCCTGCCAGACTAAAAATCCGACAAGCTGACTTTCATCTTCTGCTAGCGCACAACTATTCACATCCGAGCACAGAACCTCTTCCAATTGACCCACAGTCCAAGGGCTGACCTCATAGACAGCAAATAAGAGCTGTTCCAGCTCTTCTGCCAGAACTGCCGCGTCCGCATCCGAGCTGGCGCTCCATTTTCTCAACTTAATCATAGGCGCTGAATGTAAGAATCACTGGATTCCTGATGGGTCTTGAGCCAATTTTCCTCGGCCTCTACCCGCTTGAGATAGTTAGGAACAAAGTCATGAATAGACTGGGCTGGTAGGTCTAAACCGATACGACCAATAGCTGCCGCGTCTGGCAAAGTCGGCTGAATGGCAGCCTGAGGAAGAGCCGCTTCAATCTGATCCGCAAAAGCTGCTGTCTCTCCGACAAAGGTGACTGACTGGTTAGCAGCGACAGCCATTTCTAAAACCTCTGCCAAAGGCAGATGAGCTTCCGGCCGTACAGCCTGACCAGACTGGTAAAAACCAGCATAGACATTATTGCGGCGGGCATCCATGATGGGAATAACCAAACCTTCCACCTGCTCTGGGACTAGCCCCAGTAAACTAGACACACCAACCAGCTCAATTTTGAGAGTATGCGCCAAAGTCTTGGCTGTCGCCACCGCAATTCTCAGACCTGTGTAGCTACCTGGCCCCTGCGCCACCACGATCCGATCCAAATCCGCCGGCTTCATATCCAGACTATTCATCAGAAAATCGATAGCCGGCATAAGGGTAATACTATGATTTTTTTTGATATTGAGCGTCACCTGCCCCAAGGTCTCCTCATTCTCTAAAATCGCTAGAGATAGAGCCTTATTTGACGTATCCATCGCTAAAATGTTCATCATTTTCTTCCTTACTCGAGTGTTTGCTTCTTATTATACTACAAAAGCAGCGACAAGGGTAGAGAGAGGCAGTCATTTGATGGCCCAGGTTGTCCTCAAAAGTTTTTCTGAAAATCTCCACAAGATTTTCTCGGCTATGTCTTTTACTAAAAGCTGGTTTTATGATATAATTGGTTAGAATTATATCGAATCAAGGTCAATCTACTACTCATAAAACTGAATAAAAGAAAACAGCTGATTAGCTGTCGTTTTCTGTAGCTTGATCGTGAAAAATGGAAGGAAATAAAATGATTTACAAGGTTTTTTATCAAGAGACAAAAGAACGTAGCCCACGCCGTGAACAAACACGTGCCCTCTACTTGGATATAGAAGCAACTGATGAATTAGAAGGCCGCATCAAAGCCCGCAAATTGGTCGAAGAAAAGACTCCTTACAATATTGAATTTATCGAACTCTTGTCTGACAAACATTTGGAATACGAAAAAGAGTCAGGCGCCTTCGAATTGACGGAGTTGTAACCTATGGCATATAACTTAAAGAAAGAAGAAGTTGGTGTTTTCGCCATCGGCGGTCTGGGCGAAATCGGTAAAAACACCTACGGAATTGAGTATCAAGATGAGATTATCATTGTCGATGCTGGGATTAAATTTCCAGAAGACGACCTCTTGGGTATCGACTATGTTATCCCCGACTACTCTTATATCGTGGAAAATATTGACCGCGTAAAAGCTGTCCTCATCACCCACGGGCACGAGGACCATATCGGCGGCATTCCTTTCCTGCTCAAGCAAGCCAATGTTCCTATCTATGCTGGCCCTTTGGCTCTGGCCCTCATCCGTGGCAAGCTAGAAGAGCATGGACTTTTGCGGGATGCCAAGCTCTATGAAATCAATCAAAATACAGAACTGACCTTTAAAAATCTGAAGGCAACTTTTTTCCGCACAACCCACTCGATTCCAGAACCTTTGGGGATTGTCATTCATACGCCGCAAGGTAAGATTGTCTGTACCGGTGACTTCAAGTTTGACTTTACACCAGTCGGTGAGCCTGCAGACTTGCACCGTATGGCTGCTCTGGGCGAGGAAGGCGTCCTCTGCCTCCTGTCTGACTCGACCAATGCTGAAGTTCCGACCTTCACCAATTCCGAAAAAGTGGTCGGACAGTCTATTATGAAGATTATCGAAGGCATTCATGGACGGATTATTTTCGCTTCCTTTGCTTCAAACATCTTCCGCCTCCAGCAGGCAGCAGAAGCTGCTGTCAAGACAGGGCGCAAAATTGCGGTCTTTGGCCGCTCTATGGAAAAGGCTATTGTCAACGGGATTGAGCTAGGCTACATCAAGGTTCCCAAAGATACCTTCATCGAGCCAAATGAACTCAAGGACTATCCAGCTGGTGAAGTGCTGATTATGTGTACCGGAAGTCAGGGTGAACCCATGGCAGCCCTGTCACGGATTGCTAATGGTACCCACCGCCAAGTTCAGTTGCAGCCGGGAGATACGGTCATCTTCTCATCCAGCCCAATCCCTGGAAATACGACCAGCGTGAACAAGCTGATCAACATCATTTCCGAGGCTGGTGTAGAAGTCATTCACGGTAAGATCAACAACATCCACACCTCTGGACACGGTGGCCAGCAAGAGCAGAAACTCATGCTTCGCTTGATCAAGCCTAAATATTTCATGCCAGTCCATGGTGAATACCGTATGCAAAAAGTCCATGCAGGTCTAGCCGTTGATACTGGAGTACCAAAAGACAATATCTTCATCATGAGCAATGGTGATGTGCTGGCTCTGACAGCTGACTCAGCTCGTATTGCCGGCAGCTTCAACGCTCAGGATATTTATGTTGATGGGAACCGCATTGGTGAAATCGGAGCTGCAGTCCTGCGCGACCGTAAAGACCTGTCAGAGGACGGTGTGGTTCTGGCTGTCGCGACAGTTGACTTTGAGTCCAAGATGATCTTAGCCGGTCCAGATATTCTCAGCCGTGGCTTTATCTACATGCGCGAATCAGGCGATCTGATCCGCCAAAGCCAGCGCATCCTCTTCAATGCTATTCGCATTGCTCTCAAGAATAAAGATGCCAGCGTTCAATCTGTCAGCGGCGCTATCGTCAACGCCTTGCGTCCTTTCCTCTACGAAAGCACCGAGCGCGAACCTATTATCATTCCGATGGTGCTTACACCAGACGAAGACAACTAAAAAATAAGCTTTGCTAGATTTAGCAAGGCTTATTTTTCTGCTTTATTTTTTGTTCGAGAAGCATGCTTGATAATCCAAGCGCAACTCGGACTCAATTCTTCCTTTTGCCAAGCTTGAATCATACACTCAAAATTTTCAGGAGCTTCTTTATATAAATCATTCAGATTATTAGCGACGCTTTTTTGGATTGATTTATCCCCATCATCCTTTAGATTCCTTAAAATAGCGCTAAATTCATCAAAATAATCTAAGACCACAGTCTGCTTCTTAGCCCAGGGCAGTCGGATACGCATACACTCGCTAGCTAATCTACGGACGCGCATATTCTCATCTCGGCTCCAGACTAGCAGTAAATCCATCGTAGCTTTAGAAAAATTAGCCAGTAAGGGCCGCATAGAAAATTCTCCAGTAAATCGCTTGGTTAATTCCTTACTGAAGGTGGCACTCAGCTCGAATTCTTGACTTCCGTAAAGTTCCACGTATTTGCCAATCGGCCACAACCAGTATCCCTCTGAGAACATGCCCAAGCCGCCCTCTAACTCCGGACCAAGTATCTGCTCAAAAACCTTCAGAGAGGCAGCATAAGAAAGCGGCAAGCATTCTTTGATACTCTTTGCCAGCAGCTCTTGACGCTGAGTAAATTCCAAAGACTCTAAGTCGCTTTCAACTAGAGACATAAAGTGCTGAGCATCAAATTTATCTGTTACTTCTTGCAAGCGACGACTCAAATCCTCCGCATAAACCAAATCATAATAATCTTTAACTTTTTTTGCCATAATTTTTAAATCCTTTCAAAAGACTGCTCACTGCTCCTCTGACTTCTGCTTCTTCCTCTTTCTCAGCCAGAAAAAGAGACAACTCATTCAAGGCACCTGAAATCATATGAGCTGCCATATCCAGATTAATAGAGATAAGTCTTCCTTCTTTAGATAAAATGTCTAATTGTTCTCTCAAATGAAAGAAAGAATTAGACTCGTCCTGACGACGCCACTCTTTCCACTCAACGACATTGGGACCATCAAGCAGGAGAATACGTTTATTTTCGGTCAAGGTCGCAAAACGAACAAAAGCAACACAGCCTTCCACCAACTGCTCCCAAGAATCGTGTGCTTCCAGGGCGTTTTTTTCTACATAAGATCCCAGTTCGGATTGAATTTGTGCAAGTACGGCGGTAAATAAAGTTTTCTTATTCCTGAAATGATGATAAAGTGCGCCTCTTGTCATTCCCAACTCATCGACAATTTCTTCCAAGGAAGTTTCTGCATAACCCTTTAAAGAAAAATGTTTTCGAGCGATAGCTAATATTTTCTTGCTTGTCTCTAGAGAAGCCTGCTGTTTTTTATTCATTCTCACTCTCCATTTTAAACCGTTCTAACACTCTGAAGCAAGCCTTTCTGAAAATCAGAAATAGCCCCTTGTACTGAGCCAGCACATCTTTGTTTATTAACATAAAGTTTTAATTCTCAAAAAACTATTTCGTCCTTAATTATAACATACATGCAGTATGTATGTGAAATGATATGAGAAATAGAAGCCAACTTGACTTCTATTCTAAAAACAATTCAGCCTAGTCGCTTGATGAAATGGTATTTAGTCACACCTCTTTGGGGCACATCTTCCAGACTGGCATAGATTTCATAACCTTGCTTGACGTAAAAATCCTTGGCCTGATAAGATTTAGTGGACAAGGTGATGCTGTTGACTCCTACTTTCTCAGCCTTTTCTTCTAATTCTGCCAGCAGACTAGCTCCCAAGCCTTTTTTCTGATGTTCTTTATCTACCACTAAGGCCTTTATATGGATGTTTCCCAACACCTGCTGAGCATGGAGCAAGGCGATTAAGCGCCCTTCCTCTTCACGTGTCAGATAATAATCCTTTGGCTCCAGTTCTTCAAGCCTAGCTGACCCAAAAGAAGCCTCATATTGCTCCCTGAAAACTTGTTCGATAAAGTCATGAAATTCTGTCATTTCTTGCTCCTTTCAGAATCCTTATCGCATTTCCCTGCACTGGTATAGGAAAATCCTACTTGTCAAATCAAGTATAATCGGGCTCAGCTATTAACACGCCAAGCCCGAATGGTAGATCATCGATAATCCGTCAGAAGGATTATTGTTCCTTTTTCTTGCTTCCAGCTAAGCCAAGGAAAGCCAAAATAGTACCTAATAAAGTCATCGCCCAAGCTGATGATGTTCCAGTTTGAGGAAGTTTAGCGGCCTTAGAAACAGCTGCCTCTGAAGATTTAGCAACCTTTGTCTCAGCTACTTTCTGCTCTGCTGAAGGCGCTGAAGTAGTTGGAGTTGCTGGGGTTACTGGGCGCTCAGCTGTCTTATCTTTGACAAGAGGAGTCACTGATGGAGCAGGCTGAACGATTGGCACTTCGATTTGACCAAGACTAGGTTTCGTTTCTTTAGTGCCCACTTCTACTAGCTCATCCACTGGTGCTTTAGAAACGGAAGATTCAACAACCTTTCGGCTGCCATCTAGTGCAGAAACTTCCACCAGATTCATTTTTTCGCCCTTGCTTCCTGTCTGAACAACTTTTCGTTGACCTTTTTCAAGCTCTGGATTCAATATTTCTTTTGTCTCAAAAGCAAGCTCTTCTGTTTGGATATCCAGATATGGCTTATCTTCAACTAAAGCAGCTTTCTCATCCTGGGCTGTGCTGCCATTGTGGCTAAGTGGCTTCAGATTTTCACGCGCAGCTTGAAGTTTAGCGACCAGCTTATCTACCTCAGCCTGTTTATTCCGATTCAATTCCCAGTCGATATCATTTTGGGCAGCCTTCAGACTAGCAACAGACTCTAGCGTATAGATGCTCAAATCGCTAGGAACCTTGGCCAATTCATCTCGGACAGACTCATAGTTGGCCTTGAAGTAATCTTTATTGTGATCAGCAAATGCTGTCATCAATTTGAAAATTTCTTCTTCCTTGTACTCAGCCTGCGGTCTATCTGCCCAGATAGCAAGCATGCTGCCAACTGTTGGGAGAGATACTTCTGGATACTTGGTAGACGCTAGTTGGTTAAATGGTGTCTTTTCAGTATTTTCAAGTGCCTTCTGTAAGAAACCACCACCATCTTCCGGTTTTTGACCTAAGATATAGTACCAGTCCCCATTGGTATTGAGGAATTTATAGCCCTTGCTTGCTAGATACTGAGGTGAGGCAAGGTTATAACCCCACCATCCCTTAGACCAGTAAGAAATCAAGACATCCTTGTCAAACTCAACATCATCCTTGTCTTCGTAGTAGAAGCCATCGTTGAAAGCCATTGGTTGAAGGCCTCGCTCTTTAGCCATAGCAGCAAGCGTGTTAGCATATTCTGCAAACTTGCCATAGAGGTTGTAGTATTTCAGATAATACCAACCCTGTGCATTGGTCGCATCATTGGCATACTCATCTGTACCATAGTTGAAAATCTTTGATTTTCCTGCAAAGTAGTCCATGTACTTGCCAATCAAAGCCTTGGTGAAAGCTTTTGCTTCTTCATTTTCCAAGTCCATAGTGGTCTTAGAAAGATTGTCAAAATAAGCCTGCGGGTTCTGAATGCCTAATTTTTCCATAGCCACCAAAAGAGCGTCCATATGACCAGGGCTATTGAGCGCTGGAATCACCCCGATGCCCTTTTGTTTGGCATAGCTGATCAACTCATCCATTTCTTTCTGGTTCAGAGCATTTCCATTTGGATCATCGTAGTAGGATTTAGTTCCTTCAGTGATAGCTTCCTTGACTTGGTCACTCTGGTAAGTCTTCCCATTGGCCTCGATGGTCATATCGTCCAGCATGAAGCGCATCCCGTCATTTCCGACCAGCAAGTGCAAATCAGAGTAGCCCAACTCACTAGCTTTGTCAACAATTCTCTTGAGCTGATCTAATGAGAAGTATTTGCGGCCTGCATCAATGGAAATAACCTTGTTCTTAGCTACTTTTTCACGTTCTGCTTGTTTGTCCAAAATCTTTTGATAAGCTTCTGTTGGTTTTAGATTTTCACGGGCTGCTTTTAGCTCGGCAACAAGCTGATTGATGGTGCCTTGTTGCGCGCGGCTCAGGTTTTCATCCAAGGCTCTAACCGCTTTTTCAGCTTCCTTGAGTCGAGCAATACTTTCCTCTGTATATTTAGCTGCCAAGTCACTTGGAATAGCTTCTAACTCTGCAGCTACATCTTGATAATTGGCTGCAAAATATTCTGCATTGCGATCCGCAAAGTGACGCATCAATTTATAGAGTCGAGATGCAGAAAAACGAGCAGAAGGCTCATCAGCCCAAGCAGCTACCATGCCTCCCATAATCGGAATATCTGCCCCTTCTGATTTAGGAACGTTGGTAATTGGAGTGGAGGCAATTCCTTTCAAGCCTTGATCCAAATTGTACCAGCCTTGGCCATCAGCATTGCGTCCCAAGACATAATACCAAGCATCATTGGTATTCAAGATTTGGTGCCCTTTTTCAGATAAGAGTTTAGAAGAAGCCACATCATAGCCACCCCAGCCACCAGTCCAGTAAGAAACAATAATATCCTTGTCAAACTCGCCGAAAGTTTGGTCAGAATTATAATAAATACCGTCATTGAAGGCCATTGGCTTCAAGCCATGACTCTTAACAATTCTAGCCAAGTCGTTGGCATAAGTGATGAATTTTTCGTAGCCCTTTTCTGGATAACCTTCTCCTGGATAGTACTTGTCTGCTTGTAGAACCTGCCACCCCTTAGCATTGGTCGCATCATTGGCATACTCGTCCAAACCAATATTGAAAATGTCCGTTTTCCCTGCAAAATAGCCTGCATACTTGTCAATCAAAGCCTTGGTGAAATCAATAGCAGTCTGATTGTTTAGGTCAACTGTCCGTGCAGATTCCTTGCCAAAATAGTTAAAGTTTGGATTTTGAATGCCCAACTCCTTCATAGCATGCAAGATAGCATCCATGTGACCAGGGCTATTGATGGTCGGAACGAGACCGATACCTTGCTTTTTAGCATAGTCAATCAAGTCCGTCATTTGAGCTTGTGTCAAGTGATTACCATTTGGATCATTGTAATAAGCATTGGTTCCTTTTTCAATGGCTTTCTTGACATCCTCGCTGGCATAAGTCTTATCACCAACAGTCAAGGACATATCATCCAATTGGAAGCGTAGACCATCATTCCCCACCAGCAAATGCATGTCCGTGAAGCCAAAGCGTTTCGCCTTGTCTACGATTTCCTTCAGTTGCTCAGGGCTAAAATACTTACGGCCTGCATCAATCGAAACCATTTTCCGCATAGCCAGCTTTTCATCGACCTGACTAGCTTTCTCCGTTTTAGGAGTTTCACTAGGCAGGGTTGCCTTAGACTCATCAGAATTCGTAGAAGCACTTTCCGTTATAGTCACTAATTTTTCAGCGACTGTATCCAGTTTTGGCTCCTCTATTACTGGTTTTTCTGCTGGCACAGCTTGAGGCTTAACTTCCTCACTATTTTTAGCAACTGCTTCTGGCAAGGTCTCACTGCTAGCCTGGGCTTCCACAGGAACAACTTCCTGCACCCCTTCTCCTGCACTGGCTACAGCCGGTCCTGTCGTAGCTACAAGACTTGTAGGCGCTGTTTGTACCTCGTCAGCTGAAACGACTTGTCCTGCCAAACAAAAGCCGACCAGGACAGATGCTGCCCCGATTGAAAGTTTCCGAATAGAAAAACGTTGCTTTCTATTAAAGATCATCATAAAATCTCCTTTTAAAATGTTCCACTTTATTATGTAAGCGATTTCTTTTTCTTCTATTATAGTGTATCCCCTGCCTTTCATCAATATTGTCTCCACAAGATTCTATAGTTAAATGACAAATAGATTAAATCTAGAGCCATATTTTTATAAGGTGATTTATCACTAAAGCTGGGGGCAAAACAATCGAGCCATTTTGCTCTATTCATCTCGTTTGAAAGCCTGAGGCAAACTAGATAAGCCACCAAAATCAAAAAAGAGAAGACTAAATAGTCTTCTCCAAGTTTTTGATTAAATTGTCCTGCCACCGCTGCCAAGAGGAAATTCTAGCTTCCTTTCAGGGCAAGAACATTTAGATTAACGATTTGTCTAGCTTACTTTTCTAAACTGGACAAAAGCGCTAAATTATCGGTCTTCTTTTTTTCGTGTGAATAGAAGCCAGCTAGCAACAAGGGCTAAAAGTCCTGATACAGAAGCCAAAAGGCTAGTAGATGTACCTGTCTTCGGCAGTTGAGGCGCCTTAGGAGCCTCTGCCTGCTCTGGTGAAGCTGTTGCCAAGCCTGATTCCTTAGAATGTGCCAGTGGTTCTTGCACTTTCTGACCTCTTTCAGATTTTTCAGCTTCAGCACTTGGTTTTATTTGACCTAGCTCTGGTTTTTCGACTTCATCACTTGGTTTTGTCTGACCTAGCTCTGGTTTTTGTCCTTCAGTTGCTGGTTTATTTTCCCCTGCTGGCTGAGTAGTTTCTGGTCCCTGTGGTTGACTTGGTTTTGGAGTTTCTGCTGGATTATCTTGTCCTGGCAAATCACTCTTTTCAGCCTTGTAAATCACAGCATAGTGAGCAAGGTGAGACGCTGTGAAGACAATTGTATCACCGACACGCTCAAAGTCAAGAGGCTGGCCTGGCTGATTGTCTACGAAGGAAAGAACTTGCTCGACTTCCTTGCCAGCTTCTACAGGGATTTTAACCAGACTAGTGTATTGAGTAGCAAGGTCGTGCCCGGCTTTATCCACTCCTGCCACATCATAAACCTTACCAAGTCTGCTACCCAAGGCTTCTTTTTCGGCAGCATTTAGCTCAACAACTGCTACTTTCAAGCCCTTGATCGGAGTTGGCTCCTTGTTTGAGAATTGAACTTCCACACCCGTAGATTCATCTACAAATACAGCTGGCTTATCTTCCTGAAGCTGGGTAATAAGAGCTTGCAGAGAGGCTTTAGCAGTTTCAAGTGAGGCTGGTGTCACTTCAGCTGAAGCCAACAAGTCTTTATTCTTGCTCAACAGGCTGAGGAGGGCATCGCCTGATGGATGGTTTGGTTTTTGCTCCAGCAAGGCTTGCGCTTCTTTGCTCAAAGTATCCAATTCAGCCGTCTTGTCCGCAAAATTCTTGCGTCCGTCCAGAGCCTTAAATGCCTGAGTCAGTTTTGCTAGACTTTCATCGACTTGGTCTTGTGTGCTTGTATCGTGATCTTTTAGAATCTGCTCAGCAGATGCAATTTCCTTGAGCAAGGCTTCTTTGACTTCTGGAGTCGCAAAGCTAAAGTCGATCTTATTTTGAACAGCCGCTGTTTCTGCTAGTTTTTGCTTCAGATATTCATCGTTCAAGGCTGGTTTTGATGATACAAACACATCGTACGTTGTCGTCACACCACGATAGTTGACCGAAATAGTTTGACGGCCTTCTTTGTGACTATCATAGCCTGAGACTTGGACATCGGCTTCATCAAAACTATGCTCTTCGGTCGTTTCATCATCAAAGACCAGACGGAAACGTCCTCCTGTAGTCTCAAGGCTTTCTCCCACGATATATTCTGTTTTAGGTTTTTCGATCACTTCTAGGCCTACAGGAGTCTTTTCGCCTGCTTCGCTATGACTAACAACAAAGACCGTCAGCACTTGATCCAGTTTTTGTCCCAGATAGGACAGTTGCAAATGCTGCTCTCCTAGCTTAGATGGATCATAGCCCGTCACTTCCACCCCACTGTTTGAAAGCTGAACCAATTGATCTGGCTGGCCGTCCTTAAAGCTGACACGAATTGTACCGCCTTTCAGAGACAGAGCATCTCCTTGACGATAGACTTTTCTTTCTGGTGCTGTTTCCAGCTCAACCTTCGAAATTTCCTTGTCTTCTTTAGGCACTTCAATAGCTAGTACATTACTAATATCTTTACCAGCTACTTGTGAGCGGTAATACAAGAGGCTAGGGAGTTTAGCAAAAGCAAGTGGTTTGAAGATGAGATTGCCGTCTTTATCCGCCGTCATAGTTGCAATCGGTTTTGTCGCATCGCTGCTGTCATAGAGGGATACCGTCGTCTTAGCTGGCACATCTTTGAAGCCTACTTGGACATGTCCATTTCCAAGAACCCGCGCAGCAGCATCTTTCATCGGCACGTTAGCTGTTTCCGTATCCAAGCTTTCATACATCTTCCAGTTGTAGATTCGGATTGCCCGCCATGGAGTTCCATTGTCGGCTGTAATGACATCCAAACGCCAGTCTTGTGCTCGAATTGGCTTATCCAAGACGATATCTGACACATGGTCTTTATTGCCACGAACGGCCTTGGCTAATTTCCATTCGCCCGCCTCATCCTTATAATACAGGTCAAAGTCGCGTGTATTCATCTTGCCGTCGTCAACAGACTCTCCGCCTGCTCCAGCATGCTCCATAACCCAGCGAGTCACTGTCCGAGGCTGAGTCAAACGAATATCTACCGTACCACTGAGTTGGGCAGAAGACCACTTGTCTGACAGACTGGTAATGGTGCCATTCAGCATTCCTTCGACGCCTTCGCTACCATCCGCATCAGAGAAAGTTGTACCAATTACTTTTGCACCCAACACCACATTTTCTGCCAAAGGTTTTGGCAAGCTTGTATCAGAAACCTGCATACCCCAGTCAAAGTCAACTGTCCCAGCCTCTGAACGCAAACCATTCTTTCCTACTGCAACGACTTTCAACTCTTGCTTGCTGCCCTTAGCACTAGCTGAACGACTCACCTTAGCCAAATAAGCGGATGTGCTAGAGGTTCCTGTCACTAGACGCCATTGGTCGCCGTCTTTTTCATAGATTTCGTAGTAATCCGCATCTGCACTGCCTTTAAACTGTAGTAAAGCTTCTGCTTCCTGCGCATTTTGAAGACGCTTAGCCTTGACCACCACATCTTTTGGTGCAGCTGGCTTCTCTTGATTGGCATAGATGGACAATTGACCTAGGTTAAACTTATAGTCCTTGACATCCTGGTCAGGGTCGAAGTACATTTTCACGCCATAAATGGTTTTACCTGCTAATGAAGATAAGTCAAAGGTCTCTGTCTTCCAGTCCTTGCTCGGACTGAGTTCTTTCCACTCGTACTCAGAATAGTCTGGCTTCGTCGCAAGAGCCACCCAAGTGCTTGTTCCTTGGCCACCCTTATGGGTCAGGGTCAGCTTGGTCTTGTCACTAACTGGAATCTTGGTCGAGTAGAGCATGACATTCTGGTTGCTATTGGCAGCCAAATCGCCCTCAAAAGCCAGTGAATTTCCTCCGTTATACGCTTCGTCAAAGTCATAGCGTCCTTTGAGCGGTGCACTGCCTTCCGCATGTCGAATCCACCAGCGCCAAGTCGGCAAGAATCCAGACACAGAACGATAGTTCCATTCGCCATCTTTTGAGACTTTCCCATCTACAAACCAACGTTTTCCGTGTCCTGTATTAAAGGAAGTATTAAAATCAGGCTTGGTGATAGCGGTCTTATCAACCACCAAGTTGGACATCCCATACCAAGACTGGTCTGCTGGTTTACCCTTGCTAGGATCGCCTTGAAAGCCTGTCCAGAAGTAGTTTTCATGAGTATGGTAGCCCTCACCCGTCTTACCTAAACCAGTGATCGTATCAGGCGCATATAGACCTAGAGACAGACGAAGTTTGCCATTTTCATCCAAAATCGCATCCCAGTCCACATTAGTCTTGTAAGAACCACCCTTTTGCAGCTCTATCCCCGCCAAAACATCGTAAGGATCCCGTTTGATCCATTTTGCCGTACTGATGGAATAGTCTGTCTCTGCCTTGCCCCAGTTAAAATTGGCAAAGAAGGTGTCCACTGGATTTTCTCCATCTTTAGGCTGCATAAATTGATAATTATATTCGCCAAGGGCATTTTCATGGTAGCGACCATATTCGTAGGTCATGGCATCATACCAAGAATATTTAACGGGGTAATTCAAAGAACGTGCGTACTCTTTGGTATAGAGCAAGAAGTCACGCATTTTGGGACCAAGTGGCTCTACTTGGCTACCTGTCGTTTCCTGGTTGATAAAATAGCCATCATAGCCATAATATTTAGCCAATTCGACTAATTTACGGGCAATTGGGAAGGTCTTTGAGCCTTCAGAATCTTCTTTCAAGGCTTCTGCAAAACGTTCTTGATCCTTAGCACTTGACGACCAATTGAAGAAGAGAGTCCCGTAGATTGGCACACCATTTCTATGGGCCGCATCAATAACATCTGGCGTCGGAACTAAACCATCCCAGTACACCATAGAATGCAAATATTGCCAGTAATCGAAAGCATAGGCCTTGAATTCTTCCCCACCAATAGAAGCATGATCCTTAGCTTTAGAGTTCATATTAGACAGAGCCTGTACTTTCGCTTCTGGATTGGCTTGTTGGTTGATTTGGTGTCCCTGATAACGCTCAGCCAGAGGCACGCTAGCCCGGTTGATTTCATCATCTTCACGAGCTCCTGGCTTCCAGTCAAGCAGTTCTTGCCAAGTATCAAACTTGATTTCTTTGGGTTTGAGCTTTTTATCTTCTTGACTTGGTAAGTCCTCTACGACTTTTGTCTCTTTGCTGGCAGGTGCTTCTTCCTTGACTTCTTTTTCCTTGCCAGCCGTTACTTCCTTGCTCTCAGCTACTGGAGTCTCAGAAGCAAGAGCTTGCTTTTCAGCTTCTGTCGCCAGACCTTGGACAGCCTCGACAGGTGCTTCACTGACTTTCGTCTCTTCAGTTGCCACTTCTGTCTGAGCTTCCTCCTTGGCAAGGACGCTAGTAGTAGCTTGTGAGGCTGCTGGGCTAGTTTCTTCTGCTAAAGCATGACCAGCTCCAAACAGCGCTATTCCGACCAAAACAGAGCAAACGCCTAAACTCAACTTACGGATACTAAATCTTTGTTTCTTATCAAATTGCATTTTTACCTTAACTCCTTCTCTTCTTTTCTTTTTTCGTGCACTTGCTGCCTCCTCCCTGGTCGCTCCTTTCAAAAGGTAATCGCTTACACTTTTGCATAAAAAAAGAAAGATTCACTTAAAATCATTCTACCTTGCGCGAGCTTGCCTTGTCAATTCATTCTATCTTGTCCTATAAATAGAGATTAAATCTCTAAAAATAGTACAAAAAAAGAGAGATAGTCTCTCTTTTCCCTCTTTATTCCCCTTCAAAGACATCTTTCATCTTATCAAAGAAGCCTTTCTTCTTAGGGCTCACTGTGATGTCTCCAGCTGCCGCAAAATCCTTAAGAGCCGCCTTTTGACGGTCATTGAGGCCTGTCGGCGTTACGACATTGACAGTGACATATTGGTCACCTACACTTCCATCGCGCAGATTTGGTGCTCCCTTGCCACGCAGACGGAAACGTTTGCCCGTCTGGGTTCCTTCTGGGATTGTCAGTTCAACATTTCCATGGACAGTTGGGATTTCCACACTGTCACCCAGAGCTGCTTGCACAAAGTTGAGGTTGAGCTTGTAGTAAATGGTAGAACCGTCACGTTCAAATTTATCGCTTGGCTCAACGTTCACCACTACATATAGGTCTCCGTAAGGACCGCCATTAAAGCCTGCCTCACCTTGTCCCGCCAAGCGAACTCGTTGACCTGTTTCCACACCAGCTGGAATTTTTACATGAACGCTATGCGCTTGCTTTTCATGTCCTGTTCCATGGCAGGTTTCACATGGACTTTTGATTTCTTGTCCGCGACCATGACAGACGTCACAGGTTACTTGACGACGCATCATACCTAGTGGTGTCTGAGTATCGACGTTAATAACACCAGAGCCGTGACAGCGACCACAAGTTACTGGGCTAGTTCCTGGCTTAGCACCTGAACCATGACAAGTCCGACAGCTAGCTTCACGATTGTATTTCACTTCTTTTTCTGTACCGAAAATAGCCTCTTCAAAGCGGAGATTTACCCGATACTGGAGATCGTCTCCTTGACGCGGAGCGTTTGGATTACGAGTCGCGCCACCGCCAAAGAAGCTAGAAAAGATATCTTCGAAGCCACCAAAACCAGAGCCATCAAAGCCACCGAAGCCGCCTGCACCGCCGCCAAAGCCACCATTGGCACCCGCCGCGCCATATTGGTCATAGGCCGCCCGCTTTTGCTCATCGCTCAGCGTTTCATAAGCCTCCTGGACTTCCTTATATTTATCTTCCGCCCCAGGCTCCTTATTGATATCTGGGTGATATTTTTTAGATAATTTCCGATAGGCTCTCTTAATCTCATCCTGAGAAGCATTCTTAGAGACACCTAAACGATCATAAAATTCAGTATTGTTCATACAAGATACCAAGACCGTAAAATTCGACTGAAAAATAGGAAATCTGACGCTGGAGCGATGCTCCTAGACAGATTTCTCTTTTTTCCGAGAATTTAGGTCGGGTTCAATTCCTTTCTTTTATATTGTTGAGACAAAATCCAAACAAATCAGGTTCAGTCCCTTTTTACCGAAAAACAGAGGCTGGGTTACAACCTCTGTAATTTGATTAGTTCTAACTTGGAATTTCTCTGAATCCACCATCTTCATCTAAAGGTGTCTTATAGTCTGGACTAGTCCATTTGATTGGTAAACTATCTACATCAGTTTCAAAGCCGTCTTGTTTTAAACTTTCTTTTAGAAGATTGTATTCTTTTTTAGTCCATGTTCCAAGAGGTCTTCCATTGGTCTGAAGTGCGACAAGTAAATAAGGATTCCCTTTCTCGTCTTTCTCAAGGGAGACTTCATACACAGATGCCCTATTCCCACTTTCAGAAGTTCCCTTAGCTGGAGCTAAATGAAAATCATAAATCATAATTATTTTCTCCTATAAATTTACTTCTCCGTAAACTCTCCGTCTACGACGTCATCGCCTGCATTTCCTGTTGCTTGTGCGCCTTCTGCTCCTGCTTGTGCTTGAGCTTGCTGAGCTGCTGCGGCTTGTTCGTAGAGTTTAACTGCCAAAGCTTGCGCTTTTTCACTGAGAGCTTCTAGTTTTGCTTTCATGTCGTCCAAGTTGTTGTCTTCTTGAGCTTTCTTAAGGTCATCAAGGGCAGCTTGTGCAGCATCACGTTCTGCATCGAAGCCTTTGCCTTCAG
>OHAS01001290.1_pt1 | contig 20226 bp, 15 predicted proteins | sample 1577131 | NCBI WGS metagenome assembly OHAS01 (sample SAMEA3541566, study PRJEB24748) | human gut metagenome | biome: human gut; feature: human-associated habitat; material: faeces | place: China | collected 2012 | reverse complement strand
TCCTCGGGCTCCAGCACCTCCGTGGCGTTTTCCTCCGGCTGCGCCGCGTCCTCGGGCTCCAGCACCTCCGTGGCGTTTTCCTCCGGCTGCGCCGCGTCCTCGGGCTCCAGCACCTCCGTGGCGTCGCTGTCGCTGAGCACCTCGGTGGCGTCGCTGTCCAGATACTCTGTGGGTTCAAATCCGATTTTCTCGGAGCCGTCCCGTGCCGCATCCGACAATCCCATCGTACCGGACCGCCGCCTCTGCGGCTTCTGCTCCAGCTCGCCGGACGTTCTGTCCAGACGTTTGGAGGCATGGGCAACCCCCTTGTTCTTTGCTGCTTCCTCCATGACCTCCTCAGTCAGCTTTCCCCGGGCCAAGTTCACCGCGCTGGGCCGGAATCTCTTGTCGCCGCCGGAGGCATTCATATCCCGCAGGGCCTTGATTTCCCGGGCCACCGTCCGCCCCGTCAGGTCGCCGATGATGGCCGGAATGTTCAGCCGGATGAACAGCACGACCGCTGCAATCAATGCGGCTCCCGCAAGTGAAAACCCAACGATTGCGATCACTAACCATGTATTTGCACTCATTCAATTTTCACCTACTCTCTGTATGCATCGTCGATTGCCGCGCTTACTTTATCGAATCGCTGCGTCAGCTCGTCCTTGAGCTGCGTTGTCTTGTCCGATGTGGTGGACACGCGTTCCGTGGCCCGTCTGGCGCTGTTAAACACAGCTTCCATATCCGCCTTTTGTACCCCGTTCGCCTTAAACTTTCGTCCGTAGTTCTCGATGGCATTCATCGTCAGACGGTACACCTCAAGCTCGATGATCTCGCTCTCGTCCTTTTCCCCGGAGACGGTGGCCACCAGCTCCTTGATGTTCTCCCAGTAGGGGGCGTACTTGTCCTTATCCGACGCCTCCTCAATATTCAGGTTGATATCCCGGTTGAACTTGCCTATATCCCTGTACACGGTGGCCATCATATAGAAGCTGTCGGAGGGGTCGCCGTAATCCACAGCATCCTCAAACCACTGTATGGCGCTTTTCATCCTGGTGATCTGGTTGTCGGCGGAGTCGGTTTTGCCGTAATCGTAATAATACCAGTACAGCTTCCCGGTCTCGAAGGCAAGCTCCGCATAGCCCGGCTCGCTGCGCAGGGCCGTCAGATGGGCGTTGATCTGCTTTTTGAACTCGGCCTCCTCCTCAATGCTGAAGGCGGCGTCGTCCTTGAAGGCATTGATCATGCCCATATAGGCCTCCTGGCTCAGGGGCTTTATATCGATGGCCTGCGAATAAAACCGGATCTTATCCTCTGCTGTGGCCGATTTCTCGGCCTGCATGATATTCTGCGTATAGTCCGCGTTGTTCGTCTGGGTTCTCATAACCAGGCCGAACACGCCGATCAGTGCGCAGATCACCGCAGCCGCAGCCGTCCCGATAAACGCGTTGAGCTTGCGCTTCTGCCGGGCGCGATATACCACGCCGTATTCCTCGTAATGGTGCAGGGCATACAGCAGCTCGGCGCAGCTCTGATACCGGTCGGCGGGGTTCATCTGCGTGCATTTCTGGATGATCGCCTCAAGCCCTGCCGACAGCTGCGGATTCCAGTGCCGTATAGGATAGATCTCATAGGGGGGCTCGCAGGGATTCTGCCCTGTCACCAGGTGATAGAGCGTCACGCCCAGGCAGTAGATGTCGGTTCTTGCGTCCGTCTGTCCCCTGCCGCCGAACTGCTCCGGAGCCGCATAGCCCTTGGTGCCGAGGCTGACCGTATCGGCCAGACTCTGATCCTTGTACTCTCTGGCAATGCCAAAGTCGATCACCTTGATATTGCCATCCGGCTTCAGCATCACGTTGGCCGGCTTCATGTCGCGATAGATGATGGGGGGCTTCCGGGTGTGCAGGTACTCAAGCGCCTCGCAGATCTGCAAAGCCCACTCGATCACCAGCTCCTGGGGCTGGGCGCCGTTGTTTTCCAGGATGGAGCTGAGGGTCTCGCCTTCGATATAGTCCTCAATGATGTAGATCACATTGCCGTTATCGATGATATCGACTATTCTGACGATGGCCGGGTGGTCCAGCTGCTTGATCAGATTTGCCTCGGCAATTGCGCTCTGGATCACGATTTCGTTGTTTCTGTCCCTGACCCGCTTCTCGATCTCCTTGATGGCCCACTGCTTGTTCAGGCGCTTATCCATTGCCAGATACACCTTCGACATGCCGCCCCGGCCGATCAGCTTCAGAATTTCGTATTTATCATCAATAACCTGTCCGATAGTAGCCAATATCTCGCCCCCTAAAAGGTCCGGATGAGCAAAGCCGTTATGTTATCTGTTTCGCCGCGGCTTTTGTTCAGCTCGATCAACCGGACAATGTTGTTTTTCATCTGATTCTTCTCGGTGTTGACAATGGGAGAGAAGGCGTTTTGTATCTCCGCCTTGCTCACTTCATGGCGAAAGCCGTCCGAGCAGAGCATATAGCACACGCCCGGCTCCGCCGTTCCCTCGATAAAATCGGGTACAACAACCCGGGACGCTCCCACGCATTGCAGCAGAACGTTTCTTCTGGGATCCCGTTCCGCCTCCTCCGGCGTAAGTCTTCCCCGTCGGACCTCGTTTGCAACCACCGTCTGGTCCTCCGTCAGGATCGACAGCTCCCGGTTATCGATCCTGTAAGCCCGGGAATCCCCCACATGACCGATCAGATATCTGCCGTCCTCAAAAAATATCATGGCGGTTATCGTGGAGCCCAGTTGGAAATGGTGGCGCCGGCCATAGTCGGCAATGGACCGATTCTGGGTCTTGATCATCCTGTCCCAGTCGTATCTGACATCCTCGAAATAGGTTTCCGACGGGAGCGTAAACGGGAGGTCGTTGCAGAACCAGTTTCTGAACGTTCTGATAATGGAGGCGCTTGCCACCTCGCCGCTTTCAAGTCCGCCCATTCCATCGCACACAACCGCCAGCAGAATATTTCCTCTGTTTGTCTCCGCCTGCAGCACGCAGTAGCTATCCTGATTTGTATCTTTTTTTATTCCCACGTCTGTGTGAGTTGCCGTATAGAAATTCATAACATCATCGCCCACTTATTCTACATAGAATACAAATTCTTCGTTTGCCAGCTTAAGTCTGGTTCTGGAGAATATCTCGACTTCCTTTTCGATCGGTATCACTCTTCCGTCGACATAAGTCTTGTTTGTGGAGTTCAAATCCTTGATAAAATAACGCTTTGAATAGCGGTCGCTCTCCGTTATGATATCGGCATGACTCCGGCTGACGGCGTTGTTGTCCGACACAAAATAGTCGCAGTACTGCTTTTCCTTCCCGATTCTGAACACAGGCTTGTCCACGGGGATTTTCTCTCCGTTCTTGTTCCGGATCAGGTAAGGATACACCGGCGCATCCAGCTCCTCGGAGCCCAGCACTATGGTTCCGCCCATCGGATCGCCCAGAACCATTGTTTCGCTGCTGAGGCCCTGTGTGCTGGAATGGGCGTTTCCGCCTCTGTCGGGGCGGACCGGCGCCGCATGGGAGTCCTCCTCCAGCGGATCGTAAATATTTCTGCCGGAGCCTCCGGTGGTGCCCTTGACCTTTGCCCCGCAGAAGGGGCAGAAATTTGTGTCCAGGTCGATCTGTCGGCGGCAGGCCGGGCACTCCATGGTCTGGCCCTCCGGCTGGGGCGGCACCCCGGTCAGCCGGTTGACATACTCCTCCAGTTCGAATATGGAGAAGTTGATGCCGCTGTTGAGAATGGTAATGTACTCCCTGATATACCCGCTGTCCTCACCGGGAATGAAGGTGCAGTGCTGAATGATGTTCAGCAGGAACACTCTGAGCGATGTTCCGGTCTCGATTCCCTGTATGGGCACGCAGGTGAAATAGATGCGTCCCGTGGCCGGATTGACCAGAACATGCTCAAAGTCCAGAAGCAGCATTTGCTGGTTGATGTACCTCTCCTGTGCCGATTTCAGATTTTCGAGGATATTTTTCAGGATCTGTGCAAAGGCTTCTCTGTTCAGGGCTCTTCCCAGATACTCCCCAAAGGTCATAAACCCGGTAATGTTATATACCAGCTTGAATGCTCCGCCCTTTGTGACAACATCAAACCGCAGGAATCCGCTCACCTCATTGCTGTTGATGGCGTAAACCTCCCGTTCGCTCAGCTGCTGTCCCTTCTGGCTTTTGATAATCAGTTGGGATACGCCCAGCTTAGAAACCACCTTGCACTTGTTCATATACTTCATTACCCTCTTGCTGCGTTAAGAGCGTTTTTACACGCATCGCATTTCTTTTCTGCTTGCTTGATGTCTGCTTCGAGTTTTTTCAGCTCATTTTTGTATTTTTCATAGAGGCCCGGCGTCTTCTTGAGCTTGTCCCGGATCGCCTCATACCGTTTGGTCAGCTCGGCAAGATCATCGCAAGCGGAGTTATAGGCCTTCTGAGCCGCGGCAATGCGCTGCTCTCTCTCGGCCCTGGCCCGGGCAGCCGCCGCTGCCGCGTCGTCCTCCCGCTTGATCGCCGCCGCCGTATGGTCCACGTCATTGGCGATATTCCGCAGCTCCCGCATGGCGGCGTCTATCTGCGCAATGGTCTTGTCCACGCCCTGCAGCATATAGGGAACCTCGCTGCCCTGCCAGCTCGCTGCCAGAGAAGTCTTATAGCTGTTCAGTTCATTGGCGGCCTGCTGCAGCCTGTCCGCGTATCTGCGCAGCTGCGCCGCCTGATAATTTGCAGCCGAAACATTGATCGCCACTTTGACACCTCCTTTTTACCGGTATGTCCCTATTGATTTTGCTTAATGAATGCCTTGTCCAAAAATTCTCGTTCCTCCTCACGAATCGATATATACTTGCCTGCAGACGGATCAATAATCTGTCCCTCTGCATTGGAGGTCACGTTCATCACAGTCTCAGAAGCTAAAACCATCAGCATAAGCTCTGTTCGTCCTTGATCCTCCAGATAGATTTTCGCTCTCGCTTCCATTGGATTAGCCTGCAATCTCTCTATAATGCCAACCGTTAGCTGCGTGTCGGCATCGATCACGCAATAGTAGTGTGATTTTCCCGCAGGCAGCCCCACCTTCACCATGTAGTACACATTGTTTTCGTATTTATAGATCGTGAAGCCTATTTTCTTGCTGAACAGAGCCCGCTTCTCAACTATAGCACTTTCTCCGTAGTACTCGGCTATAACGCTACCATTCTTTATAATTTGGTACCCAAGCCTCTTACCGCTGGATGAAGATATGGGATACTTAAACGAATACTTAGGCGTTGATATGGTTTTTATCGCAAACGGAAACTCATATGTACTATCGTCGTAATACAAATGTGTCTTACTCTTCTCGTCTTTCTTTAATTCCGCAACAAGAGCATCATTTGAATCAAGCACTCTGAAGAAAAGGCCGTGTGAATACGGGTCTAACCGCTGCATGTAAACTGTATATACCATTTCACTGCGCCCCTACGCCCGGAAGCCCGCTAAATGCGACTTGGTTTTTCTCGACAACAGTAACCGCAATCGCAGTCTGGAACTTGCCGTCCTTTGTTTTGACTATAATCATAGTTGTCCCTGCTTTATCATATGTGTTGATTCTCCCATACCTTATATCAATTGTTGCAATGGTTCCATCTGCTGATACAGCATAGATATCTTCGACTTTGTATCCCGCAGGCAAACCTGTAATGGTAACCGTTCCGGTCTCCCCTTCCGTCAGAGTCACTCTGATCTCAGAAAGCGTAATTTGATCCGTTGTCAGAATATCCGCGCTGTCAATAGCAGCGGGTTTATCATCCATAGGCAAAGTATCCGCATTATCATCCCACGGTTTGAAGTCAAAAGAACACTCCTTGCCAACGCCCAGCGCCCCAACAAGATCCACTCCGAATACTCCCGGCTTAAAAAGTCCTTGGAGAAAAGCGGCACTCTTTCCTGTAGTACGGTCAAAATCGATATGTCCCGTAAGCTTTGTATTCTTTTCTCCCAAAAAATCGACTGTAAGGCTAAGCTTACTGTCCCTGAGCAAATTGGGAAGCAAACCGTCTCCCACGCTCAGCCTTACAATTGGGTAAAGCTTCCATTCAAGGCAAAAGCCCCTGATTAATTGAATATCTCTACCCTCATCAATCTTGGCAGTTCCTCCCTTATCTTTTGCAAAAGCCTCCAATTCTTCGGGAGACACATAGGATTCGACTTGATCCATCTCCTCTATGTCTTCTGCCGTTAATGTGCAGTTGGTTTCTGTGTAGATGAGGTGTTTTTGCTCGTCAAATAGATGAGCCTTAAATGTGACGGATGTCCCGGCGCCAAGGTCGAGAAGAACTTCACCGATCTGAATTCTATCCAGCAGCGTAATCGCGAAACCAGGGGAGAGCGTTGTTTCGATCCTTCCCTCCAAGGCAAGGTCAATGCTGTTGTTATTCGCTTTAATATACCTTACCTGTCCATTCTTATATTCAATACCCTGGCAGCCAGCGAACTCTATAACAATCTTTAACTCTCCGGTAACAGTAACAACGCCTTTAACTATAAAATCTACCGCTACTAAGCCAGCTGGAACCAGCTTGATTCTGCAAATATAAACACTGTCATTGGTATATTTTGTTTCCTTTACGCTCTTAGTGACGTTCTTCAGCGCGTCCTTATATCCGTTAACTATGCTATTAATAGAGCTGGTAACATTCGATCCATCGCCATCCTGCACTCCAACCTTATTGTTTGTTGTAACCTTCACGCCGCCCTGTATTTTCATTTTATAGTCAAATTTTATTAGAGCGGACTTAATCTTGCCCCAGCTAATGTCTATATCCTTTGTCAGCATAAAATCGCTACATTCGGCACTTATATAAGTAGTCTTCTTTGTATCCCTATACTGATTGTTTTTCTTGTCGCTATCCTTGCTCCATTTTACGCCAAAACTCTTCCCCTCAAGGGTTATCGTAAACTTATTGTCTTTAACCGTAAATGTGTACTCTGTCTTTGCACCATCAAAAATCCCCGTATTCACAATGCGGGCATCAGAAGATTGCATTGCGCCAAGGTGAACAGCTCGAGCTTCGCCATCCCGGCTTGCAGCTTGGTCAACATTCGCTGTTGTGTCATCCAGCACAATTGGATTTCCATTTTCATCATATATGCCAACCACATTGGAAAAATCGACCTCCGTGGTATCTCGCACCACAATGTTTTCGGCATACTGAGCCAATTCCTCATCCGAAAGGTCCTCATATTGGATATACGCATTCCCACTCTCATAAGTTATATCTGTAACTTTTTTTATCATGGCAGCGCTTTCACCGCTGCAAGGCAGCGCAAAAACATCCCCGACATTGAGCTGTTCGACTGCGTTCGAATCTACTTTTATTCTCCCGTTTTCTTCTGTATACTGAAGATCCGTGTCGAGATAATTTTTTACGCTGTCCGCTAGTTTTGCTTCATGCACAGGATTTGAAATCTGTTTTTCAGCCCACTGCTTCTGGGCTGTATCAAGCAGTGTAATAGCCTCGTCCATTCTTATATCCCGATTCATCCAATACTTTCGGATAGATGAGTCAAATGCATTTATTGCATAATCGATTTTTTCTTCCTCTGTAGCTCCATCCGGAAGAAATCCGCCTGCATTTACGAGACTAACCAATACATCCTTATATTTAACAGTAGTAGTATCCCGAATTTCTTCAGAAGGCTCAAGGATTTCCCACTCGGCAGCCATCTGAAAAGCCGCAAAATAGGCGTTGTCCTGCGTAATATTTTTGAAGTATGGCTTATCCGACAAATAATTTTGCATGCCAAAAGAATCAGCAAGCAGAGAAACCCACTGTCCCATCGAAAGCGCTGTATTTGCATTTGCTGCGCTGCACCCCGTAAGAGTGCACGTCATCAGCATTGTCACCGCCAACAAAAGTGCAATAATTCGTTTCATCATCGCTCTCCCTCAATTCATTCTCATTTTATCTATTTCAAAAGGAAATCCTTATTGCTTTCAAATTCAGGCAGGTGGGCGTGGACTGCACGCCCACCTGCGGTCATTTTTGCATTATCTGAATGCGCTTGCGTTGGTCTGAACGGCGCCCTCAGTGGCCTCATAGTTCTGAGCGGTATTTACCAGGAACTTTGCGTAGGATTCGACAACGTTTTTGTACTCCTCGAAGCGGGGCTTCAGAGCGTTCATGGCCGCTCTGATATCAGCGGCAGCATCGCTCTTCCAGGTCGCTTCAAGATCGTTCATGTTCTTGTTGATCTCGGCCAGCTTCTGATCCAGGGTCGAATTGATCGATCTGACCCTTTCTGCGGTGTCAAGCAGCACTTGTGTGCTGATCTGAATGCCTTCTGCCATGATTATCTTCCTCCTTGTCAGTTAACCAGCTTGCGAGCCTCAGTCGCCACGGTGTTCTGCGTATCGCGGTACGCCTTGGCGCTCTTTCTGAGGAATTCCGCATAGTTGAGCATAAGGGTCTGCATCTTCGCGAAGTCTTCCTTGAAGCCCTCGATCTGATCGACAAACGCCGTGTTGTCCTGCCCCTTCCAGGTCGAAGCCATTGCATTCGTCTGGTTGTAGAGAGCCTCGTACTGCGTCTTGTAGTCACTCGCCAGGCTTTCGATTCTGCCCGCCGCGGACTCCAGCTGTTCAGGCGTCACCTGAATTGTTCTTGCCATTTTTAACAACCTCCTTAATATAATTTGGGATCTGCTATATTAACATCAGCTTTGAACCGTTGCGGATTCCCAGTTCATAAACTGATAAGTTAATATTGATGATCGTGCCATCCTCTCTGTTGCAGATGGTAGTGTTCGCATTCGCCACAAACCGTCCATCGGACATTTCGCTGACCGCCTTTTTAATCAGCTCCAGCACATCATGCATGGGGGATGTCAGGGGAATGAACATGTCAAAGGCGCGATCCAACACCGGGACATATACCTCGATCAAAGCCTTATCCATATTTACATCGCCCCCTCATTTGATCCGTGCGACAGCGTCTTCATCAGAACGGGCCGGTTCCTGCTGACTAGGTATCCGTATTCCGTGCCGACTTCCTCATACAGCTCGCTGGTCACCTTGTTGACCTTCAGGAAATACTGATCGGCAATGCCGTCTCCGATCCAGACGCCGTCTGCGCCGGTCAGGTGGCGCTTATACCAGGCGTCATAGGAGAACGCACCATGTCCGGAAATCGACTCCGCCACAACGAAATGCAGCTTATAAACCGCCTCCGCCTTCTCCAGCAGCGTGCGAAGCTTATCCTTTCCGTCGTCCGACAGCAGCTCCAGCAGGCGCTTCATTCCCACGATCACATATACCCGCTCATCGAAATCCTCCAGCGCGGCGGGGTCTGAGCCGGCATCCTTGTAGGTGTTGTTTCTCTTAACCATCTCATGGAACAGGTCGCGGACAAACGCCTCATAGTTTCCGGTCACAAAGGCAGCGCAGTCCTTCAACTCCGGACTCAGCAGCTGGGCCGCATCGATGATGACGGCGGGACTTTCGATGGAAACCACCCGCACGAACTCCTCAATAAACGGAACCATCTCATACATTTCCTGCGACACGAAGGGATACGCAACGCGGCTCTTCAGGTTGATGCCAAGAATGTTCAGCGACTTCTTCCCAACACCCACCGGCACGCTGCGGATCCCATCCGCAGCCTCCGCCACATAGGCAAGATCCACAACATCCGGAAGGATGGGGATGTGCTTTGCAGACGTGCGGCTGTCTTCCTTCAGCCGGGCGCAGAACTCGCGCAGATATTCCTGCATATCAGCCGCATCCTTGCAATACGCCGTCTGGAATTCATAGACGCGGTCCAGGGCCGCGAGGCCCCGTCCCTTGTACTTGGAGGGGATCAGGCCATCGGTCTTGCCCACAACGATCGAATAATCGGTGGCATCGTTGAGCTGCATGGTCAGCATGGTCTTGAAGTTCTGCTGGGTCTTATACCGCACGGCGTTGACGCTGCTTGCCGCAACAACAAAATAGATCCCGTACTTCACGCCGTCTCTTGAAAGCAGCGTGAGCTCGTCCTGGAGCTCCTCATACTGCTCTGCAAATCCGGAATAGTTGTTCAGCACCACCACGATGTTGGGCTCGGCTTTTCCGCTGTTCTTGATATAGGCCTGATAATCGCCGCCAAAGCCGGAGAACAGGTTGCGTCTTCTCTCCACCTCTTTGTACAGCATTTTCATGAAGTTGACGGTTTTCTCCTCATCGGCGGAAACGATTACACCACCGACCTGCGGAGCCTCCTCAAACACCTTCAGCGTCTCAGAGCCGAAATCCATGATATAGAGGTTCAGCTCCTCTGCCGAGTGATTTTTAATCAGCGAATAGCAAAGAGACGTCAGGAATGTGGTCTTGCCGTTTCCGGTGGAGCCATAAACCAGGCAGTTTCCGTCCCTGGTCAGCGGGACGGTCAGAACGCCCTGCTTCTGGTTGAAGGGATCGTCATATTCACCGATAGCCGGGTTGAGCACAAATCCCTTTTCGGACACCCTGTACTTGCTTTCGATGTCGTCCACATAGATAAACGGCGGGATAGGCTCCAGCCAGAGGGGTCTGACCGCGATTTTCTCCTCTGCGGCAAGGTCCGACAGATATTTGACGATTGCAACGATCTGCTTGATTCTGCTGCCGCCGCTCTGTTTTTTCTTGTTGGGCTTCACGTTCATGATGACCCGGCCCAGATTATCCACCACCTGGATGCTGGAATCCACGCTCTTTTCCACGGTTTCCGTCGGCGTGTATTCAGCGCCGCACCACGCGGACTGTCCCAGGGCGAACAGCTCGTTGAAGCCAACCTGCAGGTAAAATCTGCCGGTCTGGGACAATTCCGCCGCATCGGGGCACTTGATCATATCCTGGCTGTCGGACTTTTCCTGCACCTTGAGGCAGACTCTGAATTTGCTGTTGCTCCAGATCTGGTCATCCACGACGCCGCTGGGCTTCTGGGTCGCCAGAATCAGGTGCACGCCAAGGCTGCGCCCGATGCGGGCCGCGCTGATCAGCTGCTCCATAAACTCCGGCTGCTGCGATTTGAGCTCCGCAAACTCATCCGAAATGATGAACAGGTGCGGAACCGGCTCCGAAACGATCTTATCCCGGTACAGCTGCTGGTACTTATAGATATCCATGGTGCCCTCGTTGGACACCTTCCGCGCCTCATTAAAGATGGCCTGCCGGCGCCGCAGCTCGCTCTGGATCGAGATCAGTGACCGCTTCACGGCGGCGCCGTCCAGGTTCGTTATGGTTCCAGCCAGATGCGGAAGCTTGATCCCCCGCTCATCGTCCTCAAACGCACCGGCCAGTCCGCCGCCCTTATAGTCGATCAGAATAAACGCGACCTCATCCGGGTGATAGTTCACCGCCAGGGACAGAATGTATGTGATGATAAACTCCGATTTGCCGGAGCCGGTCATGCCGGCCACCAGGCCGTGGGGCCCGTGGAACTTCTCGTGCAGGTCCAGATTGAAAGAGCTGCCATACGAGTCAACGCCTATGGGCGTCTGCAGCGAGATGGTGGGATTGTTCTCCTTCCAGCGGGTCAGGGAGTTCAGATGCTCAATCTTGCTGACGTTGAACATCTCCAGGAACGTAATCATGGAGGGCAGGGCATAATGCTTGCTCCCCAGGTCCAGCTCGATATTCGCGATATCCTGTGCCAGGCCGCCGATAATGGCCTCGTTGACGGTATCCGCCTTGAAGACAACGCTCTGTCCGCTGGTATCATCGCGGGCAAACATCTTGGAATTCTCGCCGCAGGCCGAGATCACCAGCTTTGTCTCCTTGGGCAGATCGCGAAGGTCTCTGCCCGAGAGCAGAATGCTGAAGCCCCGGTTGTTCTTGAATTTGAGCAGCTGCTGGATTGCCTCGCAGTTTTCGGCCAGCTTCTTGCTGGTGGAAATGATCACATAATAAGGCGACAGGTCGGCATAATCCTGGTGCGGCGCATCGGTCCGGCTTACGAGATTCTTCTCCATATAGGCGGACAGCTCCTTGACCTCATCTGCATTGGAGGCAAAAAAGCGCATCGTCTTGTCGTCGTTCCAGAAGTGCTGGATCGGCCGGATAAAGTCCCACTCGTCCTTATCCGACTCATCCGTAATGAGCATGATCTTCAGCTCATCATAGCTGTGCAGGGCAATCATCTGCAGAACCAGCGACTTGAGCATGTTGGAGGCCGCGCCGTGCTCTCCGCAGATGCCGATGGTGGTGTTGTCCACCAAAGACACGCTGATCGGCACGGACACCAGCTGCTTCGGCTCCGCGCCCAGGGACAGCATGGCGTCCTGCAGATTGTCATCGTCCATGGTGAATTTCTTTTCCGGATACTTCACGTCCGCATCAAGCGGCAGATTCCCCAGGCCCAGCCGCAGCCGCAGGAAGTCGTCCTGTCCGGCGACCCTTTCCCACAGATTCTGCTTCCGCTCGGCAATCCGGTCGGCGCAGTTTGCCGGTGAGACCAGATTTTCGCTCAGGATGTCGCTTTGCTCCTTGCACTTGCGCTTGATCTCGTCGCGGATTCCGTCAAGATAAGCCAGATACTTGTCCTGGCGCTTCTTCTCGTTGATCAGCCGCTGCTTTTTCTCGTATTTCTTGGTCAGAATGGGCCAGAGCACGGTTCCCAGCAGCATGCTGAAGGACATCAGCAGCGTGGGCAGTGCCTGCGTGATCTCTCCGCCGTTGGACAGGACATTATTCAGCGCCAGCAGGCCGGTGCTCAGCGAGGTCAGGCCCATGGTCAGAGACGGCCCCAGCATAAGCGCCAAGGGAACCGTGTCCATTTTCTGCAGCTGGGGCGGGGGATCAATGGTGATCTCCGCATGCTCGATCTCGCGATGGAATCTCGGGGAGCGGAAAAAATAATCCTTTTCCGGAAGCTCCGCCGACTCGCTTCTGTCCGCAATGCGCTGCGGCCTGTATTCGGCCAGGCTTTTGGACCGGATCTGCAGCAGCTGGTCCGGGTTGTTGATCGCCAGGAAATTATTTCCCACAATGATCTTCAGACCCATTATGTAGATGTAGTCTCCGGCATTCAGATTGCCAGCGGATACCCTGTAGCCATTGACATAGGTGCCGTTGGTGCTCCCCGGGTCCATAACGGACCAGGCGCTTCCGTCATAGGAAAGTCTTGCGTGCTTGCTGGAAACAAACTTGTTTTCATAGCAGAGGTTGTTGTCGTTGGTTCTGCCGATAGACAGCGCGGTGGGTTCCCTGACCACTACCTTGCTGAAGGTCTGTCTGCTGGCGTCGATCTTCTCTGCAAACAGGATCACCCGGTCGCTGCTGCCGTTGATCCGCAGGTTGAAAAAGCTCAGCGGCTTGAGCACCGTGTTGGAGATCGTCTCGTTTTCGGCGTTGAGAATCGCCACCGTCTTGTTGCTTTTAACGATCCATTCACCCCGCACCGCTTCGATGCTGATCAGCTCCCGGGGTTCGCCGTTCGCATCGATGTCGGTGAGCCAATACTGGCCCTTCACCTTATGCGGAAGCGTCAGGCTGAACATTTGCTGGGGTTTAATCAGATTTACAATCATCCCAATGTTGCTCCTTCACTCAACGTTTCTGTCTGTGCCGACCCTCTCCCGGAATTATGATCCATATTTCCTGCGTTTCGGCTCATTGTCCCCGAACGGCCGCATTTTTTCCGCAGTCAAGCGCTTGCTTGGCGCTTTCTCAAAAAAATACGTATCCCCTGCGAGAGCACAAGTCCCCCACTCCCGCAAGCACCGTCCCATTTAATCCTATATTTCTACTTTAGTCTACTACTTTCTCCCTCAAAAGTCAACGCAGCAAAATAAATTAGTTTAAACTTTTATACGCAATATTTTATGTATTATATCGTTTTTTCGTATGATCGGAGTTGCATATGCCGCTCACGATCTTTCATTTGCGGCCGGAAATTAAGCATTTCAGCCATTTTCTCAGATTTGCGCAGGATATACCGCACCTTTCGTTTTATTTTTTTGCATAGCGATATATATATATATATATATGGAAAACATTTTGAAAAATCGTTCATCAGAGAACAAGCGGAGTCGTGAAGCGAGATGTCCTCAAGGCTTCGGGACAAGAGCCGATTATCCGTTCAAAAATAAAGTCCGCACTTTTCCGGGACATGCAATTCCCGCTTGCTGCATCGTCCCTTCTGTGTTATCCTATCCATGGAGAATCGGGTGACACCCGCCTTTTGCGTCCGTTCTGTCCCCCCGCCCCACTGAACAAATTCGCTTTACCAGGCAAAAACGGAGGATTCCCATGAAGGTTCTTGATTTTCAGGCCGTAAAGGCCATTGCAGCCGAGACTCCGGACAGCGAGCTCATCCGCTGGGTGGACGCCGCCCTGCGGGAAAAGTCCAGCTACACCCTGCCCCCCCAAATCCACATCTCCCAGCAGGACGGCGACTATTACAACGTCATGCCCTGCATTTACGAGCGGGGCAACATCGCCATGGTGAAGATGATCGGCCGCCACGGCATCAAGCGGGGCAAGGAGCGCTCCAGCATGATGGGCGACATCCTGCTCTACGAGTCCGACACCGGCATCCTCAAGGCCCTGATGGACGGGGAGTACATCACCACCCTCCGCACCGGCATCTCCGCCGCCCACTCCGCCCGGCTGTTCACCCGTCCGGACTTTGAGACCGTGGGTCTCATCGGCCTGGGGAACATCATGACTGTGTGCATCCGGGCGTTTATCGCTTCTCTCCGGGCGGAGGGGGACCGCCGCGCCATCACCCTGAAGCTCATCCGTTACCACGGCCACGAAAACCGCATCATGGACCTGTTCCGCCAGGACCCGGACGTGCACTTTGTCCTGTGCGACACCTATGAGGAGGTCATCGGCGGCTCTGACCTGGTGATCTCCGCCATTACCAAGGTCACGGAGAACTTCGTCACCGACGAATACTTCAAGGAGGGCTGCACCGTCATCCCCATCTGCACCATGGGCTTCCAGAACTGCGACCTGTTCTTCGACCGGGTGTTCACCGATGAAATGGAACAGATCCGGGGCTTCAAGTATTTCGACCACTTCGCCCCCGTCACCACCAACGTCACCGACGTGCTCAACGGCGTCGCCCCCGGCCGCACGGATAACGTCCAGCGCATCCTGGTGTATAACTACGGCATCGCCATCCACGACCTGGTCTTTGCCGCCAACCTCCTGGCCCGGGCCGAAACCCCCGACACGCCGTACCACTACTGCCGGGAAAAGTATTTTATCCGATGCTTTTGACGCACTATATTGTGCAAAAACGCTATAAAAAGGCTGCGGCGAAATGCCCTCTGCTGGTAAGACAGTAAAATCAAATTTCTTGGAACAGGCATGATTTCGGTCATGCCTGTTCCGCTTTTAGCAGCTCGTCCAAGGGGATGTAGCCTACGAGGTCATGTTCGATATGTACCCTCTGCCTGCTGCTCCTGTTCATGGATTCGCTGTTGCAGACCCTTGCCCCGCCGCCGGTGTCAAGGTTTACAAAGTCGTTTTTTTCTGCTACAATAGGGGCCGTAATCCCATACCAAATGGCAATTCATCCGAAAGGAGATCATTTTATTATGAACAACGAGCTCAAATCCATCCTGTCCCGGGTGGACCATACCCTGCTGGCCCAGAGTGCCACCTGGAACGAAATCAAGGCCATCTGCGACGATGGCGTGAAGTACGGCTGCGCCAGCGTGTGCATCCCCGCCTCCTATGTGAAGCAGGCGGCGGAGTATGTGGCGGGCAAGATCGCCGTGTGCACCGTCATCGGCTTCCCCAACGGCTACGACACCACCGCCGCCAAGTGCTTTGAGGCCACCGACGCCGTGAACAACGGCGCGTCCGAGATCGACATGGTCATCAACATCGGCTGGGTAAAGGACGGCCTGTATGACCGGGTGCTGGACGAGATCCGCGCCGTGAAGGACGCCTGCCAGGGACGGCTCCTGAAGGTCATCATCGAGACCTGCCTGCTCACCGACGCCGAAAAGGTGGAGCTGTGCCGGGTGGTGTCCCAGTCCGGCGCGGACTATATCAAGACCTCCACCGGCTTCGGCGGCGGCGGAGCCACCCGAGAGGACGTGGCCCTGTTCAAGGCAAACGTGGCCTCCCATGTGAAGATCAAGGCCGCCGGCGGCATCGCCAACCTGGACGACGCCCGGGACTTCATCGCCCTGGGGGCCGACCGTCTGGGCACCAGCCGCATCGTCAAGGCCGTGAAGGCCCTGGAACAGGAATAAACACAATTAAACACAATACAAGGAGGAACTCAGCCATGTCTACCCCCCATAACAGCGCCGCCCCCGGTGCCTTCGCCAAAACCGTCCTGATGCCCGGCGACCCCCTGCGCTCCCAGTTCATCGCCGAAACCTTCCTGGAAAACCCCGTGCTGGTGAACAACGTCCGGGGCGTCCAGGGCTACACCGGCGCCTACAAGGGCGTGCCCGTGTCCGTGATGGCCTCCGGCATGGGAATGCCCTCCATCGGTCCGATCTGTTTAAACAAAGCCGCAGCCGGCGTGATCGTACCAAAAGCCGCTCTTTCATCCGCCGGAAGAGAATTAAGGTCGATACTTAAACCGTCGATCAAAAATGCGATCGCGATCAGGATTCCTCCTCCTACTACAAACGGAAGCATATGAGAAACGCCGTTCATAAGCTGTGTATAAATTTTATGTCCGATTCCTCCTGATTTTCCTGACGAAGACACCGCTGTCGAAGAGGACGTTTCGTTTCCGCTGTGATATACAGGAACGTTGCCGGACATTGCCTGATCGATAAGCTGAGGCGCTTTACTGATTCCGTCTGATACCTGACAGATGATCACTTTCTTTCCGTCAAAACGATCCATCGGAACTTGCGCGTCTGCCGCTACAATAATACAGTCCGCTTCTTTGATCTCTTTCTCTGTAAGAACGTTTTTCGCTCCGCCCGAGCCTCTCGTCTCGATCTTCACGAAACAATCTTTTTCCTTCGCCGCTTTCTCAATACCTTCCGCCGCCATATAAGTATGGGCAATTCCTGTCGGACAGGACGTTACGGCAAGAATTTTAAATCCGTTTGCAGAAGCTTCGTTCATATCTGCAAGACGCTCGTCAATATCGCCCTGCTCCGCATCTGCCTTATCGATAATATCAAGAAATTCATCGGCGCTTTTTGCATTTCTCAGCGCATCGGCAAATACTTCATCCATCATCAGTACCGACAGCTTGCTCAACACGTCCAAATGTACGTTATCTTTCGTATTCGGCGCTGCGATCAAAAACATCAGCGTAACCGGCTGTCCGTCCAATGCGTCGAATTCTACTCCGTCTTTTACTACCATTGCCGCAAGACCCGGTTTCGTTACCGCATCACATTTTCCATGAGGAATGGCAATTCCTTCTCCGATTCCTGTGGTGCTTTCTTCTTCTCTTGCGTATACTTGTTCTCTGTATGCTTCACGGTCGTTGATCTTTCCGCTTGCAACCATAAGATCAATAATCCTGTCAAGCGCTTCACTTTTCGTTTTCGGAGTCTCGTTTAACGAAATACTCCTTTTATCAAGCAGATCTGTGATCCTCATTCTCAAAACCTCCTGTTCATCTTCGTTTTCTTCCGTTTATTTTTTTGCTTATTTGCTTCTGTTTATTTATGTTTGATTCTGTTTGCTTATGTTTGGCTCTGTTTGTTTCTTTCTAACTCTGTTTGTTTCTATTTATTACTGTTTACTTCTGTTTGTTTCTGTTTACTTTTCTTTTCTGCTTACATCTTTACTGTACATAGTTCGTTTTTATTCATTTTGAAACCTTTTCGTACAGATCCATGATTTCTTCTTTTGTTGCAAGATATTCAGAAAATGCACTTGCACTTCCTGCGGATACCCCCATATAAAATGCGTGTCTATAATCTTTCTTCTCGATCCATCCTGCCGTAAATCCGGCAACCATGGAGTCGCCTGCACCTACTGCATTTACCAAAGTTCCTTTTGGCGCCGGAGCTTCATACACACTGCCGTCTTCCGCTACGAGTACCGCGCCTTCACCTGCCATAGAGATCAGAACGTTTCTCGCGCCCTGCTTTTGAAGTTTTTTCCCGTAAGGAATCACCTCTTCTCTTGTCGTCAGTTTGACATCGAACAATTCTCCCAGTTCATGATTATTCGGCTTGATCAAAAACGGCTTGTATTTTAATACATTAATAAGCAAATCTTTTGTAGCGTCTACAATAAACGTTACATTTTTATGCTGAAGCCGTTCCATGATCGTACTGTACATGTCCGCCGGCATCGACGCCGGAATGCTTCCCGCAAGAACAAGAATATCTCCCTCTCCCAAAATATCCAGTTTCCTCAATAGTTCTTCGATCTTCTCTTCGCTTATTTCCGGCCCTGAACCGTTAATTTCCGTACCGTCAATATTTTTCAGTTTCAGATTGATCCGTGAAATCCCACTGTCGATCTTAATAAAATCAGAACGGATTCCCATCGCTTCTACTTCTCTGATAATCTCTTCTCCCGTAAATCCTGCCGCAAATCCAAACGCTGTACTGTCAATTCCGAGATTCATTAAAATTGTCGATACATTGATTCCCTTTCCTCCGGGAAGGATCAATTCCGAATCCGTCCGGTTCGTAAGTCCAAGCTGAAAATCATTTACAGAAACGATATAATCCAAGGACGGATTAAATGTAACTGTATAGATCATCTCCATTCCTCCTTTTCTTTTTGCGTCTTTTTGTTTTCTTGATGTCATTATATAATCATATTCAGTCAAATTCAATCATAATAATTCACATAGTTTTCATTTTATTTTCGTTGAATTTGCACAAATATAATCTTTTTTGACTTATTTTGACCGAATTAAATATAATAACCGGACAGAACACAAATATTTATCTGCATTCTGCCCGGTTATTTATAGTTATTTGTATTCATTTATATCTGAGCAAACAGATCTCTGTCGCGTCAGACATCCTGCTTGTCCCATGACATGTCTATCTCAGACGATCCGAAATTTTTCTCGATCAAACCGCAATACTCTTTATACTCTTCCTCTTCGGAAAAGTTTTCTTTTAAAGCGTCCCGAACCCCTTTATAATACCACTCCAACGCCGCTTTGCTTTTCATCCGAAAACGCTCCCATAACTTCTCTCCTACAACCGGATAATCTCTGTCGATATCCCGCATATTTGAAAGCTTATCTGCAAGACCGATCAACTGTACTTCTCTTTGTGCGTCTTTTAATCTGGCGATCGTCGCGCTCTTGCGTTCTTTCCAGCTAAGCGTCTTATCCTCACTTTCCTGCGCTACAAGCTCTGCAACTATGTCTCCGAAACGGAGCTTCAAAACGTCTTTTGTAATCCCCCTGCAGTCTTCAATCGTATCATGCAGCACCGCCGCACATATCACTTCTTCATCATCTGTCATTGCCGATACAATCTCTGACACCTCTATCGGATGAACAATATAAGGTTTCTTCGTACCTTTTCTCAACTGTCCCTCGTGTGCCTTTGCCGCAAATTCGATCGCCTCATTTATCATACCGCATCCTCCGCTTTCTTAATTTTCGCACAATTCACTTTTCTCGATAAATTTATTTATAAATTTTAGCACAACCGTAATCTAAGTACAAGACAATTACGACGTTCAGCTTTTCCTCATTTGCGCCTCTTAATTTTTCCTGATATACTGTTCTCTGACAATCAATTATTTTGAAAGGTACGAAAACAATGAAGAAAAAATATGTCCTTATCACCGGATCTTCCAGAGGAATAGGGCGCGCCTGCGCCGTCGCCTTTGCCAAAAACGGTTATCATGTATTTATAAATTGTAAAAACTCAGTCGAACAACTGGCTGAAACCGAACATGAAATTCTTGCTTCCGGCGGCGGCTGCACAGCTCTCCCCGGCGATGTAAGCGATCCCGACGTTGTCCGCAGCATATTTTGCAAAATAAAAAAAGTCTGCCAAGGCGTTGATGTCCTCGTCAACAATGCCGGAATTTCCCATTTCGGCTTATTAAGCGATCTTTCCGACTCGGAATGGAAAAATCTGATCGACACAAACCTTTCTTCTGCATTTTACTGCTGCAGAGAAGCTATCCCTCATATGGTATCTGAAAAATGCGGGAAAATCATCAATATTTCTTCCATGTGGGGAACGGCGGGCGCTTCCTGTGAAGCCGCTTATTCTGCTTCCAAATCAGGACTCCACGGCCTGACAAAAGCTTTGGCAAAAGAGCTTGCGCCAAGCGGCATTTCGGTAAACGCCGTTGCCTGCGGCGTCATTGACAC
>OHAS01001289.1_pt1 | contig 20232 bp, 18 predicted proteins | sample 1577131 | NCBI WGS metagenome assembly OHAS01 (sample SAMEA3541566, study PRJEB24748) | human gut metagenome | biome: human gut; feature: human-associated habitat; material: faeces | place: China | collected 2012 | reverse complement strand
CCGTCCGCTGGCCGTACCGGCGGCGTCCTCACCTGCTTAACTAAATCTCCATAGTGTTAACTAAATGACATTGCTGTCTGAACAGTTACGTTTCATCTGACAACCGGGTCACATGTAAGTGTGTCCGTTTCCTCCGGCTATTTTAGCGGGATACCATTTTGAAAACCAAGCCGTAAATAAACCAAGTAATCCTGTGACGATCCAAACGGAAATTTCAAATATCAGCATCTTCTGCGTATTAACGGCGAACAACTCAACAACGCCCCATAGCAGATAAGCGATACTCCACATTACGGTTAAAATGCGGTTTGTCCGGATGAAAAGTGGAATTTCCCAGGCTTTTTCACCGCCGTAATCGTTGCAGGAATAATATGCCGTGACCGGTATCCTTAAAAATGAGGAAGCCAGCCAGAGCAATCCCGATGCAAAAAAGGGGATTGATAACTGCCAGTCCGCACCCCCGGTGACAATCACGATAAGTCCGGCCAATGTGACGGAAAAAGCGCCGATTCGTTCATACGGTGTGGGCTTGAACCAGAGGTGCAGAATAGATATGAATCCGCCTGCCAAAATCCCCGCTGCTCCGCCAAGAATATAATTAAAAGGCATTAGAGTCCACATTGCAATAAAAGGGAGTAAAAGCAGAAGCATATTCGACTGTTTCCGGATAACCGGTGTGGCTTTCGCCGGTTTTCCCGGACTGAAGAAATCGTCCATCTTCATCATGGTATTGAGATCACCGAAAACCTTATACATCTGTTTCATCATGGCTTCCGAACCGTCTATTTTACCTTCTGAAATTTCGAGCCATATCTGAAATGGCGTTTCGATTCTGGTGGTGCAGGGGGTGAAATCTTCAGTTTTGACCGTGCAGTTTTCTTTGCCAAGTAAAAGCTGATACGTTTTATCCAGATCGGTAAAGTACATTTCCAAAACAATATCTTTTATGTACATATCGGGATTATACAGTGCAGCCATCTGCCGCAGGAACGGATAGGACGTGTCCTTCGCGGCATGACTCTCAGGAGCAGAAGCTTTATTTATCCGTTCAATTTCCCAATCGGCGTTTGCCATTTCGATAAAAACTTCCGGCAAAAACAGAAGTTCGCTTAATTTATTTTGAGTCTCCTGTGAAAAACGGCCCAGCAGATGATATTCCTCCCCGGCTTTTTTTACATGGGATAAATATTCATCAATACGCCGGGATAATGCAGGTACACGAAACAGCTCACCCTCCGGACAGATGATTTTAGTCAGCCTGTCATGGAACATAAGTTCAAATTGCTGAAACAGACTGTCGTAATTGCCTTTTATTGAGGCGAAGCCGCAAGTGGAAATTAAAATATGGCGCTGATGAGATAAATCATATCGTGAAGGGTGTCCGTTTGTCCCGTCGTCATGGATATCTATAGCCGGGAGATTGATTGGCAGCAGACGGTCAAGAAACGCTTTGGTTTTTGAAGGCATGCCAAAATAATAAAGCGGGAAGCTCCATATAATCAAATCAGCGTTTCTATATTTTTCTATATGTCCTGCCATGTCATCGCGGATAAGGCACTGTCCGGGTGTTTTCGTCCAACAGGCATAGCAGCCGAGGCAGTGTTCTATCATGGATTGGCTAATGTCGATTAATTCAACCGAATGATTCCGGACGGAATTCATCCCGTCTAAAAATGCGGCCGTAATTTGATAGGTATTGCTGTTTTTTGATTTTGGACTGCCATTTATTACGAGGATGTTCATTGTAAACCCTCCAAGGTTTTAATCGCCTCTTCTGCGAAGTCATGGCAGGCTTTGATATGCAGTGTTCCAAAACGGGCGGTGAGCTGCCAGTATACAGAATCCTGATTTACCTCTGCGATCTGCCTGTACCGTTCTATATTGCCCATTGCTTTTTCCAACTCCTCCAGTTCATTCAGGCATCTGGCTTTATAGTCCTTCAGCATCGCGATATTTTCCGAAATGCTTCTCTCTCCTGAAAAGAAGAGTTTCATTAAAAAAGTGCTGCGTGATCGAAATTCATTGTCTAAACTATTTTCATTAAGCCAGTTGCTCAGTTCCTGTTTGCCTGCGCCGGTGATAGAATAGAGCTTTTTGTTTGGCTTATCTGTCTGTATTACAATTTCCGATGTAAGCCATCCCAGCTTTTCCATTGTGTTTAACTCCCGGTAAATTTGGCTTGTCTGCGCCTGCCAGAATAGAAAAAGAGAATCTTTGAATGTTCTGTCGATATCATATCCCGTCATATTCCCGTAATTCAAAAGACCGAGTAAACCATGTTTTAATGACATTGGCATACCTCCATTATATATTATACTTTTATTATATTCAACAAGTGGAATAAAGTCAATACTCAGCCAGTCCCCTAACCTCAATTACAAAAAGCCAGTCAAAACTTACGGAGCATAACACCTTTACCTGAGAAATGAATTCTGTTATAATTTAACATTAGATAAAAATATGCGGATGAGTATATCAGACGGGCGGGGTTTGATGGAAAAGATGTAAAACAGGGCGTGGCAGGTGCCGGAAACCGGCCCGCTGCTGTTCATTGAAAAGGGGAATCATATGAGAGAAGAGATCCTGAGAGAAGTAAGGGATTTATCGAAAGAATTGCTGCATAGATATTTTTGTGAATCAGATATGGAATACCTGATTTCCAAATTTTCACAGGATATTGTGTGGATTGGGGCCGGCGAGAAGATGAAGGCCGAAGGGAAAGATGCTGTGGCGGAGGCATTTCGCGCAGGAAAGGACGATATGATTCCCTGTGAATTATATGATGAGACCTACACCGTGAGGGAAGTGGCGGAGAACTGCTATTTTTGCGAGAGTACGGGATGGGCGGAATCGGTGGAAGGCTCCGGGCTGTATATGAAGGCGCACCAGAGGGCTACCTTCATATACCGGAGGGAGAACGGCGAACTTCGGCTGGCCCATCTTCATCATTCCGTATCCTACGACGATGTAAAGGATGATGAATTGTTTCCGGTGAGAGCTGCGAAGGCTTCCTACGAACAGCTCCAGGAAATGCTGGGCCAGAGAGAGCAGCAGATTGAACTGATGCTGTCACAGCTGCCCGGCGGCATGCAGATCTGCAAAAATGATGAATTATATACCACCAGATGGATCAGTCCGAGCCTGTGCCAGCTCCTGGGCTACAGCAGTCAGACGGAATATGCGGACAGAACCGGGAATTGCTGTAAGAACTTCATTTTGCCTGAAGATTTTGAAAGTGTAAGGCGGGTAACCGGAGACGAACTGGCGAGCGGCGAGTCTTATTACCTGGAATACCGCGCCATAAGGAAGAATGGGAGCATTATCTGGGTAGCCGATGTCGGTAAGAAAGTTCTGTTCCAGAACGAAGAAATTTTATACAGTTTTATCACAGACATTACGGAAAAGAAACAGAATGAGCTGAAAATTGAGAAAGCGGGAAGAGAGGTGGAACGGACTGCGAAGTTTCTGACCCAGCTTTACAATACGGTTCCCTGCGGCATTCTTCAGTTTACGACGGATCCCAATCACAGGCTTGTGAGTGTCAACCGGATGGCATGGGAATTTTATGGCTTCGCATCGGAAGCAGAGTACCGCAGCGAGGTCATAACTCCGTTTCAGATGGTACTCGGAAAAGATATGGACTGGGTGTTAAAGACTGCGGAATCCCTGACTTTGTGGGGCGATGTAGCATCCTATACGAGGGAGAGCCAAAAGAAGGATGGTAAACCCGTCTGGGTCAATGTAACGATGGGAAGGATTGTGAATGCGGACGGAGAGGAAGTCATACAGGCAGTATTTACCGATATCACGGAAGTGCGGCGAATCGAAATTGAGAGCGAACGGCAGAGACTGATCGAGAATCAGTCCCTCCGGGCCGCCATCTGTACGGCCTATCCGCTGATTATGAAAATTAATCTGACCCAGGATTACTATGAGTGTTTTGTGGAAGAGCAGGACTCTTATACGATCGACCGCAGCGGAAGCTATGATGAATTGTTCCGGTACGGTGCCGAAAGAGTCTATTCCGCTTACCGCGAAGACTATTCCAGCCTGTTTTCCAGAGAAACGATAATGAAGAAGTTTGCCGACGGGGAACGGGAGATTTACCTGGAATACAGGCAGAAAGGGATGGATGAAGAGTATCACTGGATTTCATCCCATCTTATCTACGTTGATAATCCGGTTAATGGTGATATGATTGCCATACGAATGATAAAGGTACTGGATGCCCAAAGGGCGGAGATGGCGAAGCAGGAACAGCTTCTTAGAGACGCCCTGGCGGCGGCAAAAGCAGCTAACAGTGCCAAGTCCGACTTCCTTTCCAGAATGAGCCACGATATCAGAACTCCGATGAATGCAATAATTGGAATGAGTACGATTGGTAAACTGAAAATGGAAGACCCGGTCCGTGTCAGGGACTGCTTTGACAAAATCGATACCTCATCCAGATATCTGCTGTCCCTGATCAACGATATCCTGGATATGTCCAAGATAGAGACAGGGAAGATGACTCTTACCAATGAGCCCTTTGATTTTATTGAAATGATTGCCGAATTGAATTCGATTATATTCCCTCAATCCCTGGAACGGGGAATTGACTACGAGATCCATCATAAGGATCCGCTGGAACGCTGTTACATCGGTGATTCCCTGAGGCTGAAGCAGATATTGATGAATCTTCTTTCCAATGCAGTGAAATTCACAGCTCCCGGAGGAAAGATACGAACCGAGATAGAGGAAGAAAAACGGATTAACGGGTTTGCCATTTTTAAAATCTCTGTCAGTGATACGGGAATCGGCATGACACCTGAATTTCTGGAGAAGCTTTCCCAGCCGTTTGAGCAGGAGACGCTGGACAGTGCAAGGAATAAGATTGGAAGCGGGCTGGGATTATCTATTGTATACAATCTTGTCAACCTGATGGGCGGTGACATAAAAGCCGAGAGCAGGAAAGGACATGGGAGCCGTTTTACGGTCCGGCTGCCGTTCGGGCTGCTCAGTGATGACGGAGAGCGGGAAAAAGAACGTAAGACCAGTCAGCTGCTGAATAATATGAAGGTTCTTATTGCAGATGACGACGAGTACATAGGAGAGCAGGCAGCCGGGATTCTCGAAGGAATCGGGGCGGGAACTGTTTTTGTCAATTCCGGCATCAAAGCTGTAGCGGAAGTAAAGAAAGCGCTGGAAGAAGGCTGGCTGTTTGACGTGGCGATGATTGACTGGAGAATGCCGGAGATGGACGGGATTGAGACGGTACGCCGTATCAGGCAGCTCACAGGCCCGGATACGATGATTATTATTATTTCAGCCTATGACTGGAGCAGTATTGAGGCGGAGGCCAGGGCTGCCGGCGCTGACTACTTTATTTCCAAACCGCTGTTTCGCGCTTCGGTCTATGAGACGTTTACGAAATTCAGAGGCAGAAACAGTGTTGAGCTGAAACAGCAGGCCGTAGAGAGCGCTTTCCTGGGGAAAAAGGTTCTTTTGGTGGAAGATAACGAGCTGAATATGGAAATTGCCAAATCGCTGCTGGAAATGCATGGACTCTGCATTGTGACGGCGAAGGACGGACGGGCCGCGGTGAATACCTTTGAAGTATCTCCTGAGGGCAGCTTCTTTGCTGTTCTTATGGATATCAGAATGCCTGAGATGAACGGTTTAGAGGCCACCAGAGCCATTCGTGCCATGGATAGAAGCGATGCCCGTACGGTACCGATTCTGGCTATGACGGCCAATGCTTTTGATGAGGACAGGATGGAAGCATTAGATGCAGGAATGAACGGATATCTTGTAAAGCCGCTGGATCTGACCATGCTTATTTCAGCGCTTAAATCATTGGATGGGTAGAAAAAACGGTCAGGCGCTTTTCAGAAGGGCCGTGGAGGCAAAGGATGAGACTGATGAATGAAATACCGGACCGGTTTTGGAGCTTATTCCGCTCCGTTAACCGGCCCGTCTATATAGAAGCATTACTAAAAATCAATGAAGAATACGAATACAGCAATTATTTTTTAAGCAGGGAGGCGTGCATCCGGATTCTGGGAGAGCATTTTGCCCGGAAAAAATACGTTATCTGGCAGGATGAACTGGAGGACGAGCTGGATACGCTGGAACCTCCGGCAACCAGGGTGCTGGGATGGCTTTTGCGGGCCGGATGGCTCAGGAAAGTCGATGATTACGCATCCATGACGGCCAATATAGTCATACCCGACTATGCGGCTGTCATGCTGGAAGCGTTTCGCAGACTCCACAGCGATGAGGAAGACGAAACCCAGATCTATATTCAGAATATCTATGCAATTCTGTTTTCCCTGAAAAATGACAGAAGAGCCGGGCTGAGCCTTCTCGGCACGGCGCTGGTCAACACGAAAAAGCTGAATAAGACGCTTCAGGACATGCTGCACAATATGGATAAATTTTTTGCCGGCCTGCTGCAGCAGAAAAACTATGCAAATCTTCTGAAAGATCACCTGGAAGGTTATGTGGAAGAAATTGTCAGGAAGAAGTACCATATTTTGAAGACATCCGATAATTTCTATCTCTATAAAACCGATATTAAGTACTGGATCGGGGAGATGAGGGATGATGAGCAGTGGCTGGAGGCTCTTGTCAGAAAGAGCGCCGCAGATTCATACGGCCGGTTATCCGCCGGCAGGACGGCAGAGGAAGAACAGAAGGCCGCCGAGACGCGGATGATGGAGGATATCCTTGAAAAGCTAAGCCAGATTGAACGCGGTTTTGATGATATTGAACACAGGATTTCCAATATGGACAAAGAGCATTCCAGGTATGTCCGCGCCACGGTGACGCGGTTAAATTACCTTCTGAACCAGGAGGACAATACAAAGGGGCTGATTATCAGACTGCTGAACCGCCTGGCGGATGACGGGGAGCAGGAGAACATGCTCACGGAGACAGGAAAACGGATGAATCTGTCCCGGATGAATATCCTGTCGGAGGCATCCCTATACAAGCGCAGAAAGGTAAAGGCCGATTTCTCAAAGAATCTGGAGCCGGACGAGGAGGATAAGGAGCTGACCACAGAGGAAATTCTCAACTTGAACCGGGTGAAGAACCGTTACAGCCGCAGCGAGATAGAGAATTTTATCACGCAGAGAGCCGTATCGGGGAAAATGGAGGCAGATGCGGACACCGTATCCTGTGATGAGGAATTTGAGAAACTGATCCTTGCCTATGACTATTCTACGAGACAGAAAAGCCGGTACCTTGTGGAGGAGGAAGAGGCGGAAATGATAGATAACGGCAGATACCGATATCCGAAGCTGGTATTTGTAAGGAGGAACGAATGACAGATATTCCATATTTTGACGGTCTGATGGGAGAAGAACAGAGGGAGATTACAGACTCAATCCGCCTTTTGCTCCGTCAGACCTTTATTCTCGAGCGGAAATATGACAGACGGACCGGACGGTTCCAGTATAACCGGGAATTCCGTATCTGCAATAAACACCTGGAGTTTATACGCACTTATTTTTCCATCAGCGGCATATCGGTTTATGAGAACAGCCAGCTTGGTGTCATTTATATTCAGGGAGAGACGCTTGTGGGGGATAAGCTGCCCAGGCTTGCCACCCTGTATCTTCTGATACTGAAGCTGATTTATGATGAACAGATGGAAAGCGTATCAACCAGCGTCAATGTGTATACGACGCTTGGCGAGATGCATGAAAAGCTCGGAAGCTACCGGCTTTTTAAGAAACAGCCGTCGCCGACCGATATCAGGAGAGCGGTGACTCTTCTGAAAAAATATCAGGTGATCGAACCGCTTGAGCTTCTGGACGACCTGAACGGGAACAGCCGCCTGATCGTTTATCCCTGTATCAATGTGGTGCTGCTGGGGGACGATGTCAGGGAACTGCTGGAATCATTCAGGGAGGACGAGGCCCTGCAGGCGGGGACGCCGCAGCGGGAGATTAATTCCGCTTTGGAACCGGAGATTGAGGAGGACGATGATGATACAACAGACGAAGACTGACAGGGAGCGCTTTGTGGCACTTTCCCGCATCTGCCTGAATAACTGGCATTATATCAGCCGGAAGACTCTTTCCTTCAGCGAAGAAATCAACTTTTTCACCGGGCACTCCGGCAGCGGAAAATCGACTGTGATTGATGCGATGCAGATAGTTCTGTATGCCAACACGGACGGAAGAGGCTTTTTCAATAAAGCGGCCGCGGATGATTCCGACCGCAGCCTGATTGAGTATCTGAGAGGCATGGTGAACATAGGGGAAAATAATGAATTTCCACATGAAATAGGAATTTTTCTGGATTATCCGCTTGGTGACGTGATCGGATTCATTGTGAATCAGGGACGCAATTTCAAATGCGCAGGATGCTGGAAGGTATATTGTGATGAGTGTGCATGCCGGAAAACATTTGCAAAATATAAAAAATGCAGAGATGTCTATGTACGTCTCTGGCAGCAGGGAAGAAGTGTTTTGCAGCTTACGGTAGCTGCCTGACATATAAATTTATCAATGAAAGAGGTAGAAACAATGAGTAAAATTGCAGTAGTATATTGGAGCGGAACAGGCAACACTGAGGCTATGGCAGGCTCGGTTGCAGAGGGCGCAAAGAGCGCAGGCGCAGAGGTAAGCGTATTTACAGCGGCCGACTTCTCTGCGGATATGGTAGATCAGTTTGATTCTATCGCTTTCGGTTGTCCCTCAATGGGCAGTGAACAGCTTGAGGACAGCGAGTTTGAGCCTATGTTCAACGCTTGTGAAGCAAAGCTGTCAGGCAAGAAGGTAGGACTTTTCGGTTCTTACGGCTGGGGCGACGGCGAATGGATGAGAAACTGGGAGGAACAGTGCATCGCTGACGGCGCAGTTATGGCAGGCGTTACCAGCCCTATCTCAATCTTCCGACAAGCAGAAACCTTGGCTGTCCACATCTGGAAGGTCAACAGTGAAGGAACCATTCCTGATGCTACCATTGTATCTGCTGGTTCTGCCGCAGTGCTCCTCATCTTTATCTTGATTTTTAACTTTGGGGCACGCAAACTCGGAAGCTATTTACACAAGAAATTAACCGCTGCCTAAAGGAGAAGCCATGTCAAAATATAATTGGGATGAAAAGCATATCATCACCTTTCCTGAAGAGAAAGTGGCCCTCTCTACTAAGGATTTACATGTTTACTACGGTAAAAAAGAATCCATCAAGGGCATCGATATGCAATTTGAAAAAAATAAAATCACAGCCTTAATTGGCCCATCTGGATCAGGGAAATCAACCTACCTTCGCAGTCTCAACCGTATGAATGATACTATTGATATTGCCAAGGTCACAGGTCAAATCCTCTATCAAGGAATTGACGTTAACCGTCCAGAAATCAATGTTTATGAGATGCGTAAGCACATCGGAATGGTCTTCCAACGACCAAATCCATTTGCCAAGTCTATCTATCGTAATATCACTTTTGCTCATGAACGTGCAGGGGTTAAGGACAAGCAAGTCTTAGATGAAATTGTGGAAACCTCTCTTCGTCAGGCTGCCCTTTGGGACCAGGTCAAAGACGATTTGCACAAGTCAGCCTTGACTTTATCAGGTGGTCAGCAGCAACGTCTCTGTATCGCTCGTGCTATCTCTGTTAAACCAGATATCCTTTTGATGGATGAACCGGCATCAGCCTTGGATCCGATTGCGACAGCCCAGCTGGAAGAAACCATGTTGGAATTGAAGAAGGACTTTACCATCATCATCGTGACCCACAGTATGCAGCAGGCTGCGCGTGCTAGTGACTACACAGGATTTTTCTACTTGGGTGACTTGATCGAGTACGATAAGACCTCTAATATTTTCCAAAATGCCAAACTACAGTCAACCAATGACTACGTAACAGGACACTTTGGATAGAAAGGAAACAGTATGACAGAAGCGATTTTACAGGTGTCAGACCTGTCCGTTTACTACAATCAAAAAAAGGCCTTGAATAGTGTTTCCCTATCTTTCCAACCCAAGGAAATTACAGCCTTGATCGGTCCATCTGGATCAGGGAAATCAACCCTCCTAAAGGCTATCAACCGCATGGGGGATCTTAATCCAGAGGTAACCACAACTGGTTCAGTGGTTTATAACGGCCACAACATTTACAGCCCGCGTACAGATACAGTTGAATTGCGGAAGGAAATCGGTATGGTTTTCCAACAACCAAACCCCTTCCCTATGTCTATCTACGAAAATGTTGTTTACGGGCTTCGTATCAATGGAGTGAAGGACAAGCAGGTTCTAGATGAGGCGGTTGAAAAAGCCTTGCAACGAGCTTCTATCTGGGATGAGGTCAAGGATCGCCTGCATGATTCAGCTATCGGGCTTTCAGGCGGACAACAGCAACGTGTCTGCGTTGCCCGTGTCTTGGCAACTAGTCCTAAAATCATTCTCTTGGATGAACCGACTTCAGCTCTGGACCCTATCTCGGCTGGTAAGATTGAGGAAACCTTGTATGCTCTAAAAGATAAATACACCATGCTCTTGGTTACGCGTTCCATGCAACAAGCCTCTCGTATCTCTGACAAGACAGGATTTTTCCTAGATGGAGATTTGATTGAGTTTAACGATACTAAGAAGATGTTCCTCAACCCACAACACAAGGAAACAGAAGATTATATTTCAGGAAAATTTGGATAAGGAGATAAATGATGTTACGTTCTCAATTTGAAGAAGATTTGGAGAAATTGCACAACCAGTTCTATGCAATGGGACAAGAAGTGCTATCCCAAATCAATCGGACAGTGCGTGCCTTTGTTACGCATGACCGTGATTTGGCCAAGGAAGTCATCGAAGACGATGCAGAAGTGAACGAATACGAAGTGAAATTGGAAAAGAAATCATTTGAAATGATTGCCCTTCAACAACCCGTTTCTCAGGACTTGCGTACTGTTTTGACAGTCTTGAAGGCTGTATCTGACTTGGAACGTATGGGTGACCATGCCGTTTCCATTGCCAAGGCGGCAATTCGTATGAAGGGGGAGCAACGCATCCCAGCTGTTGAAGAAGAAATAAAGAGAATGGGTCGCGATGTCAAGAACTTCGTCGAAGCAGCCCTTGAACTCTATCTCAATGGTTCAGTAGATCAGGCCTATGAAGTAGCAGCAATGGATGAAAAAATCAACCATTACTTTGATAGCATTCGTGACTTGGCTACAGAAGAAATCAAGAAAAATCCTGATGCCATTGTTACAGGTCGTGATTATTTCCAAGTGATTGCCTTCTTGGAACGTATTGGAGACTATGCCAAGAATATCTGTGAATGGGTTGTTTACTTTGAAACAGGTAAGATTGTCGAACTATAAAATAGAGTCATTCTGTATAAAAAGGAGCTTGAAATCAATAGATAGCTCCTTTTTTGAATGAAAAAAATATTTTTAAGATAAAAATTCAAAAAAACACTTGACAAGCAACTTGGATAGAGTTATAATTATACAAAATTAACAGAGAGGTCGTTTATTTATGAAATCGAAAAAATGGATATTTGTTTTATGTAGCTTTCTTGCAAGTTTCTTCTTAGTGGCTTGCCAGTCGGGTTCTAATGGTTCTCAGTCAGCTGTTGAGGCCATTAAGCAAAAGGGGAAATTAGTTGTGGCGACTAGTCCTGACTATGCACCTTTTGAATTCCAATCCTTAGTTGACGGGAAAAATCAGGTAGTCGGTGCGGATATTGATATGGCCCAAGCTATCGCTGATGAACTTGGGGTGAAATTGGAAATCTCAAGCATGAGTTTTGACAATGTTTTGACCAGTCTTCAAACTGGGAAGGCTGACCTAGCAGTTGCAGGAATTAGTGCTACTGATGAGAGAAAAGAAGTCTTTGATTTTTCAATCCCTTACTATGAAAACAAGATTAGTTTCTTGGTTCGTAAGTCTGATGTAGAAAAATACAAGGATTTAACTAGCCTTGAAAGTGCTAATATTGCAGCCCAAAAAGGGACTGTTCCAGAAGCTATGGTCAAGGAACAATTGCCAAAAGCTCAATTGACATCCCTAACCAATATGGGTGAAGCTGTCAATGAATTGCAGGCTGGAAAAGTAGATGCTGTTCACATGGATGAGCCTGTTGCTCTTAGCTATGCTGCTAAAAATGCAGACCTAGCTGTCGCAACTGTCAGCTTGAAGATGAAGGACGGCGAAGCTAATGCAGTTGCCCTTAGAAAAAATAGTGCTGATTTGAAAGAAGTGGTGGACAAGGTCATCCAAAAACTCAAGGATGACGGTACCTACCAAAAATATCTTGAAAAAGCAGCAACCCTAACAGAAGTTGAAGAATAATACTCAATGAAAATCAAAGAGCAAACTAGGAAGCTAGCCGCAAGCTGTACTTGAGTACGGTAAGGCGACGCTCACGTGGTTTGAAGAGATTTTCGAAGAGTAAGAAAAAGCAGAGTTGGAAGTCAATCCAATTCTGCTTTTAAATAGTTTAAAACCTTTTCTAGATTTTCTAAGGATACCTTGGCAAATTGATAAGGACAGACATCCAAGTAAGCTTCTTCAAAGAAGTCCAAGCCCAATTGGCTGTGTTTGAGACTGGCGATTTTAGGATACTGTCTGAGATCGAGCAATAAACCATCGTGTAGGGGGAAGTGAGGAAGGGGACAAGGCGTTTTGGTTAAACTTTTCTCGAGTTGTTTTTGGTAGTCTTCCTGATTGGACAAGCGAGTCAGACGATTTTTCTCAAATAATTGACTGTCAATATAGAGTGACAGGGCCTTTTGCATGATGAGGTTGCTGTCGTAGTCTAGGATATTTTTGTAGGCCACAAAAGCTTCTTTGATAGCATTTGGGAGAATGAGTGCCGTAATCCGAAGGGCTGGAAAGAGGCTGGTCGAGAAGGACTTGATATAAATGACGCGCTCCTCTGTATCCAGATAGTGGAAGGTCTGGCCCTTCTTGGAGTCCAAATCCCCCAAATAGTCGTCCTCGACGATATAAACACCATACTTGGCAGCTAAGTTAAGAATAGCCTGTTTGTCCTGCTCAGAATAGGAATGCCCCAGAGGATAGTGAAAACGAGGAATAGTGTAGAAAAACTTGATTTTTCCTGTTTTGAAGTGACCTTCCAGCTGGTCCAAGTCAATTCCATCGATGCCTCGTTCAATTGTTTGGTAGTCCAGACCTTGAGCAATCAAGAGGCGATTCATCCGATGGTAGGTTGGCTGTTCGACCAAGATTTCCTTTGCTTGGCTAGGAAAGGAAATTTGAGAGAGGATAAACAAGGCTTGTTGGGTCCCAGAAGTCAATACCAACTGGTCTGCCTTGCAGTAGAGAGCTTGGTCAAAGAGAAGTTTATGAATAGACTGTCTTAGGTCTTCTAAACCTTCTTGGTTGTCATAGTAGTTAAAAAGGTAGTTTTCTCGTCCAATCAAGGTTTCATTGACACAGAGTCGGAAATCGTCATAGGCACTGGCATGTTCGTCCGTAACCTCGATTTCTAGGTCTTGGTGTTGCCCTTGTTCTAAGACATAGTAGCCACTCTGGGGCTTGGCATAGAGGTATTGTTCGTGTCGTAATTCCAGCAGGGCTCGTTGAATGGTATCTTTGCTACAGTGGAAGTCAAGGCTCAGTTGACGGATAGAAGGCAGGCGGCTACCCGTTGGAAAGCGTCCAGACTCGATACTGTTTTTCAGATAGGAAACAACCTCTTGGTACTTGCTTTGTTTCTTCATTCCATACCTCCCTTGATTTTGTTACATTGTACCTTTTTTTTTCCTTCTTGGCAATGTCTATAGTGTTTCTCTCGTTCACATCTAGGGGCAAATGTGGTATACTTAGGAGTAAGATTTATAGAATAACAGACAAGAAAGTGAATGGATAAGAACGTGCAGGAACCAGTGAAATTATTTCAATACAATACTCTTGGAGCCTTGATGGCTGGCCTTTATGGTGGGACCATGACAGTAGGAGAATTGCTAGAGCATGGTGACCTTGGTTTGGGAACCTTGGATTCTATTGATGGGGAATTGATTGTCTTAGATGGCAAGGCTTATCAGGCCAAAGGATCAGGAGACCAGCCAGAAATTGTGGAGGTGTCACCAGATGCCCTTATTCCTTATGCAGCAGTAGTACCACATCAGGCAGAGGTGATTTTCCGCCAGCGCTTTGAGATGACAGACAAGGAATTGGAAGAACGAATTGAGTCTTATTATGACGGGGAAAATCTTTTCCGCTCTATTAAGATTCGTGGGGAATTTTCACATATGCATGTGCGCATGATTCCCAAGTCAACACCAGAGACCAAGTTTGCTGATGTTGCAACCCATCAGCCTGAATATTGTCGTGACAATGTCGCAGGAACCATCGTTGGTTTCTGGACGCCAGAGATTTTCCATGGAGTTAGTGTGGCAGGCTACCATCTGCACTTCATATCAGATGACTTGACCTTCGGTGGGCATGTCATGGACTTTGTCATCAAGGAAGGAATTATCGAGGTGGGAGCAGTTGACCAGTTGGATCAACGTTTCCCAGTCCAAGACCGTCAATACTTGTTTGCTAAGTTCAATGTTGACGAGATGAAAAAAGATATTGAAAAGGCAGAATAGGAGAAGAAAATGACCATTCATATCATTATTACCATGGTGCTGTTGTTGGCTTTCTTGATAGGGAGCATTTGGTATGCCAAAAAGAAATACCAGATTAATTTAGCTGTCTTGGGCTTGGGGGCTGTTGCCTTCTTTGTCTCTTCACAGATTTTAGAAAAACTGGTGCATATCTTGGTTTTGCATCCCCAAAAAGACGGCAGTATTGCCCTTTTGCAGGATCATCCACTTGTCTATATCATCTATGGACTAGCCATGGCAGCATTTTTTGAGGAAACAGCTCGCCTTGTTTTCTTCAAATGGTTGGAGAAAAAGAGAAGTTTGGAAAAGGCAGATGCCTTGGCCTATGGCTTGGGGCATGGTGGCTTGGAGTTGATTTTCCTAGGTCTTACTAGTTTGATTAATCTCTATATCGTGCTTTCGGCAGTTCAAACTCAGAATCCACAGGTTATGCAATTGCTGTCTGAAAATATGTTAAAAACCATTCAGTCACTTTCTGTCTGGCAGATTTATTTGCTTGGTTTTGAGCGAATTTTGGCTCTAGGTTTCCAATTACTTTTGACTGTTTGGGTTTACCAAGCTGTTCGCCAGAAGAAATGGATTTATCTCCTAGCGGCCTATGGACTACATGCCTTCTTTGACCTGGCACCATCTCTAGCCCAAGTTGGCTGGCTGACAAGTCCAGTCTTGGTTGAAGTCATTCTACTAGTTGAACTGTTCCTAGTTGCCTATGGAACTAAGGCAATCTTTTGCAAAAAATCATAAGAAAAGGGGGAAACCTCTTTTTTTATTTAAAATAAGCTCAAGATTTTTTTAGGGTCGTCAAATGGTCTTAAAAATGGTATAATGGAATGAATTTTGTAAAAGGAAGAGTGTCATGTCAGTAAAAGAAAAAATGCTTGAAATCTTAGAAGGAATTGATATCCGTTTTAAGGAACCCTTGCATAGCTATAGTTATACAAAAGTAGGTGGAGAGGCCGATTATTTGGTCTTTCCACGAAATCGTTTTGAGTTGGCTCGCGTTGTGAAATTTGCCAATCAAGAAGATATACCTTGGATGGTTCTTGGCAATGCCAGCAATATCATCGTTCGTGATGGAGGAATTCGTGGATTTGTCATCTTGTGTGACAAGCTCAATAATATTTCTGTTGATGGCTATACCATTGAAGCAGAAGCTGGTGCTAACTTGATTGAAACAACTCGCATTGCCCTTCGTCATAGTTTGACTGGCTTTGAGTTTGCTTGTGGCATTCCAGGGAGCGTCGGTGGTGCTGTCTTTATGAATGCGGGCGCTTATGGTGGCGAGATTTCCCATATCTTACAGTCTTGTAAGGTCTTGACCAAGGATGGAGAAATCGAGACTCTGTCTGCCAAGGACCTGGCTTTTGGTTACCGCCATTCAGCTATTCAAGAGTCTGGTGCAGTTGTTCTGTCAGCTAAATTTGCCCTTGCTCCAGGAAACCATCAGGTTATCAAGCAAGAAATGGACCGCTTGACGCATCTACGTGAACTCAAGCAACCTTTAGAATACCCATCTTGTGGTTCGGTCTTTAAGCGTCCAGTCGGGCATTTTGCAGGTCAATTAATTTCAGAAGCTGGCTTGAAAGGCTATCGTATCGGTGGCGTAGAAGTCTCAGAAAAGCATGCAGGATTTATGATCAATGTCGCAGATGGAACAGCCAAAGACTATGAGGACTTGATTGAGTCTGTGATTGAAAAAGTCAAGGAACACTCTGGCGTTACTCTTGAGAGAGAAGTCCGTATTTTAGGTGAAAGCAAGTAGGAAGCTGTAGTTGAAAAGCTGCTGCTATATCATGGAAAGGGGGTGAAAGCCTATCGTTAGTGCAGAAGTATGTAGGCAGTTCAATCTCCTACACGAGGTAGTAGCGGCCTGACAGAGCCCTGATCTGTTAATCTATGAAAAAGAAGGAATAAATGACAATTGAAAAAACCAATTATTGAATTCAAAAACGTCTCAAAGGTTTTTGAAGACAGCAACACCAAGGTTCTCAAAGACATCAACTTTGAGTTGGAAGAAGGGAAATTCTACACCCTTTTAGGCGCATCTGGTTCAGGAAAATCAACTATCCTTAACATCATTGCAGGTTTACTGGATGCGACAACAGGAGATATTTTGCTGGATGGGGTACGGATCAACGACATCCCAACCAACAAGCGTGACGTCCATACGGTCTTCCAATCCTATGCCTTGTTTCCACATATGAATGTGTTTGAAAATGTTGCCTTTCCTCTCCGCTTGCGTAAAATCGACAAGAAAGAAATCGAGCAGCGTGTAGCGGAAGTTCTCAAGATGGTTCAGTTGGAAGGTTATGAAAAACGTTCCATCCGTAAACTCTCTGGAGGACAACGTCAGCGTGTGGCCATTGCCCGTGCCATTATCAACCAGCCCCGTGTGGTCTTGTTGGATGAGCCCTTGTCAGCGCTGGACTTGAAATTGCGGACAGACATGCAGTACGAACTGCGTGAATTGCAACAACGATTGGGAATTACCTTTGTCTTTGTTACTCATGATCAGGAAGAAGCCCTTGCCATGAGTGACTGGATTTTCGTTATGAATGATGGTGAAATTGTTCAGTCAGGTACACCAGTGGACATCTACGATGAGCCAATCAACCACTTTGTTGCAACCTTTATCGGTGAATCAAACATCTTGCCAGGAACCATGATTGAGGACTACTTGGTCGAGTTTAACGGCAAACGCTTTGAAGCGGTCGATGGAGGGATGAAGCCAAATGAACCTGTTGAGGTTGTCATTCGTCCAGAGGACTTGCGTATTACTCTTCCTGAAGAAGGCAAGCTCCAAGTTAAGGTGGATACTCAGCTATTCCGTGGAGTTCACTACGAGATTATCGCCTATGACGAACTCGGAAATGAATGGATGATCCACTCAACTCGTAAGGCCATCGTTGGTGAGGAAATCGGTCTGGATTTTGAACCAGAAGACATCCACATCATGCGTCTAAACGAAACCGAAGAAGAGTTCGATGCTCGTATTGAAGAATACGTAGAAATCGAAGAGCAAGAAGCAGGTCTGATTAACGCAATCGAGGAGGAAAGAGATGAAGAAAACAACCTCTAAACTCTTTGTAGTGCCCTACATGCTTTGGATTGCCCTCTTTGTTCTCGCACCCTTGGTCTTGATTTTCGGTCAATCCTTTTTCAACATCGAAGGACAATTTAGTTTAGAAAACTATAAATCCTACTTTGCGTCACAAAACTTGACCTATCTTAAAATGAGCTTCAACTCTGTGCTCTATGCTGGGATTATAACTCTAGTGACACTTCTTATCAGCTATCCAACAGCCCTCTTTTTGACTCGTCTCAAGCACCGTCAACTCTGGCTCATGCTGATTATCTTGCCGACTTGGATTAATCTGCTCCTCAAGGCTTATGCATTTATCGGGATTTTTGGTCAAAATGGGTCTATTAACCAATTCTTGGAATTCATCGGAATCGGTTCGCAACAGCTGCTCTTTACCGATTTCTCCTTTATTTTTGTCGCAAGCTACATCGAGCTTCCATTTATGATTTTGCCGATTTTCAATGTCTTGGATGATATGGATAACAATCTTATCAATGCCAGTTATGACCTAGGTGCGACCAAGTGGGAGACCTTCCGTCATGTCATTTTCCCTCTATCGATGAACGGTGTGAGAAGTGGGGTTCAGTCGGTCTTTATCCCAAGTTTGAGTCTCTTCATGCTGACTCGTTTGATTGGTGGGAACCGCGTTATCACGCTGGGAACAGCCATTGAGCAGAACTTCCTGACCAATGACAACTATGGAATGGGTTCTACCATCGGTGTGATTCTTATCCTGACCATGTTCATCACCATGTGGGTGACCAAGGAAAGGAGAGAACGATGAAAAAATTTGCCAACCTTTATCTGGGACTGGTCTTTCTTGTCCTCTACCTGCCGATTTTTTACCTGATTGGCTATGCCTTTAATGCAGGCAACGACATGAATAGATTTACAGGCTTTAGCTTGAGCCATTTTAAAACCATGTTTGGCGATGGTCGCCTCATGTTGATTGTGACTCAGACATTTTTCTTGGCCTTTCTGTCAGCCTTGATAGCGACCATTATCGGGACTTTTGGTGCCATTTACATCTACCAGTCTCGCAAGAAATACCAAGAAGCCTTTCTTTCACTCAATAATATCCTCATGGTTGCGCCTGACGTTATGATTGGTGCCAGCTTCTTGATTCTCTTTACCCAACTCAAGTTTTCACTTGGCTTTTTGACCGTTCTATCTAGCCACGTGGCCTTCTCCATTCCTATCGTGGTCTTGATGGTCTTGCCTCGACTCAAGGAAATGAACGGTGACATGATTCATGCGGCCTATGACTTGGGAGCCAGTCAATTTCAGATGTTCAAGGAAATCATGCTTCCTTACCTGACACCGTCTATCATTGCAGGTTACTTCATGGCCTTTACCTATTCGCTAGATGACTTTGCCGTGACCTTCTTCGTAACGGGAAATGGCTTTTCAACTCTGTCAGTCGAGATTTATTCTCGTGCTCGTAAAGGAATTTCGCTAGAAATCAATGCCCTTTCTGCCCTTGTCTTTCTCTTTAGTATTATCCTGGTTGTTGGATATTACTTTATCTCACGTGAGAAGGAGGAGCAAGCATGAAAAAACTCTATTCATTTTTAGCAGGAATTGCAGCCATCATCCTGGTCTTGTGGGGAATTGCGACGCATTTAGATAGTAAAATCAATAGCCGAGATAGTCAAAAACTGGTTATCTACAACTGGGGTGACTATATCGATCCTGAACTCTTGACTCAGTTCACAGAAGAAACAGGAATCCAAGTCCAGTACGAGACTTTTGACTCCAATGAAGCCATGTATACCAAGATCAAGCAGGGTGGAACGACTTATGATATTGCTATCCCAAGTGAATATATGATCAACAAGATGAAGGACGAAAACCTCTTGGTACCGCTTGACTATTCAAAACTTGAAGGTCTTGAAAATATCGGACCAGAGTTCCTCAACCAGTCCTTTGACCCAGGCAATAAATTCTCCATTCCTTACTTCTGGGGAACCTTGGGAATTGTCTACAATGAAACCATGGTAGATGAGGCGCCTGAGCATTGGGATGACCTCTGGAAGCCAGAGTATAAGAACTCTATCATGCTCTTTGATGGGGCACGTGAGGTACTGGGACTAGGACTCAATTCGCTAGGCTACAGCCTCAACTCCAAGGATACCCAGCAGTTGGAAGAGACAGTAGACAAACTCTACAAGTTGACTCCAAATATCAAGGCTATTGTGGCGGACGAGATGAAGGGATACATGATTCAGAATAACGCTGCAATCGGTGTGACCTTCTCTGGAGAAGCCAGCCAAATGCTGGAGAAAAATGAAAATCTACGCTATGTGGTTCCGACAGAAGCCAGCAACCTTTGGTTTGACAATATGGTCATTCCCAAAACAGTCAAAAACCAAGATGCAGCCTATGACTTTATCAATTTTATGTTGAAACCTGAAAATGCTCTCAAAAATGCAGAGTATGTCGGTTATTCAACACCAAACCTACCAGCTAAGGAATTGCTCCCAGAGGAGAAAAAAGAAGATAAAGCCTTCTATCCAGATGCTGAAACCATGAAACACCTAGAAGTTTATGAGAAGTTTGACCATAAATGGACAGGAAAAT
>OHAS01001280.1_pt1 | contig 20384 bp, 16 predicted proteins | sample 1577131 | NCBI WGS metagenome assembly OHAS01 (sample SAMEA3541566, study PRJEB24748) | human gut metagenome | biome: human gut; feature: human-associated habitat; material: faeces | place: China | collected 2012 | reverse complement strand
ATATCCCAGCAAGGCATCCACCGATACCGCAAAAAAATGTGCCAGCTCCATAATCATCGAAAGATCCGGCGTGGTCGCACCGCTCTCCCATTTGGAAACCGCTCCGACCGTCACATCCAGACATTCGGCAAGCTGTTCCTGGGTCATCTTTTTTTCCTTCCGCAAAGCATGCGCCACAGGGTGGAGTAGGAGATCCCCAGCATTCTTGCGGCGGCAGCCTTATTGCCTCCGCATCTTTTCAACGCGGCCAGGATGGCGGTGTGCTCCGCATCCTGTATACGCAGGGAGGGGGAAAGGCCCGTCTGGGCTTCGGCGGGGTCCTCTGCGGGAAGCCGCAGGTTACAGCGCCGCATGGTGTCCAGCGTCAGCGTCGTACCGTTTTCCAGAATGGTCATGCGCTCGATGATGTTGCCCAGCTCCCGAACATTGCCGGGGAAGGTGAAACGCTTCAGGGTTCGGAGCACGTCGTCGGAGATCTTCTGTACATTCTTCTGGTGCTTTTTCGAGAAGGTCCAGACAAGGGCCTGCGCCAGCTGCTCAATGTCGCCTGGACGGTCCCGCAGCGGCGGGAGGTCGATCTCCAACACGGAGAGACGGTAGTAGAGGTCGGCCTTGAATTTGCGCTCCTCGATAAGCTGCAGCAGATCCCGGTTGGACGAGCAGATCACGCGCACATCCACCTGAATGAGCTTATCGCCGCCGACCCGCATGAATTCCCCCTCCTGAATGACGCGAAGCAGCTTGGCCTGCACGGAGATGGGCAACTCGCTGATCTCGTCGAGAAAGATAGTGCCCTTGTTGGCAATCTCAAACAGGCCCTGCTTGCCCTCCCGCGACGCGCCGGTAAAGGCGCCCTTCGCGTGGCCGAATAGCTCGCTTTCGATGAGGTTTTCCGGCAGCGTGGCGCAGTTGATGGCCACGAAGGCCTCGTTTTTCCGCTTACTGGCATTGTGGATGCTCTGGGCAAAGACCTCCTTGCCCGTACCCGTCTCGCCACAGATCAGAATGGCGCTGTCGTAGGGGGCATAGGCCTCGGCCTGGGCCTTGACCTGAAGAATGGCGGGGCTGGCACCCACGATGTCGCTGAAATGCTTCTTGGCGGTGAAGCCCTTGTCGATGACGGCCTTCCGCACCTGCAGCTCCAGATCGCGGATCTCGGACATCTGCTTGATGGAGATGACGCTACCCCGCTGGAGACCGCCTAGCGTGACCGGCAGCTCCCGCAGAATGACAACGGTGCTGTCGGAGGGGGAGCCTGTCTTCCAGTCCACGTTCTCTACATTGATGATGCCGCACTCCTGCATGGCGTCCTCCAGTACGCGGCCCAGAAGCTCTTCCTCCGGTCGCTGGAACGTCTGGATAGCGGTGGGGTTGATGTTGAAAATGCGGCGGTCCTGGTCGATGGCGATGATGGCGTCGGAGCTGGCCTGCAGGATGGCGCGGTCCAGCTCGTTCCGCTGCTCGCGCTGTAAGATAGTGTTCAGCAGCGTCTGGGCATTCTGCACCGTGGCCTCGATGATAAGCTCATCGGCGTCAAATTCCAGACCGTATTTTCCGGCCTGCTTCACATAGGCCACCATGGAGTAGCCGCCGATGAACACGTTGTAGCCAGCGTCGATCATATCCTGCGCCTGCTCCTCCACGGTGCGGCCCAGCTTTAGCTGGTAAAAATCGATGCGCTGGGGATTCTCGCCGATGAGGGTCAGGCTGCGCTGGATGTAATGGTGCAGAGACTGGGTGCCAAGATGCACGATCCGGCCGGGCAGCTGCAAAGCAGCTCTGGCGGTGGCCAGCGCGTCCAGACCGCTGAAGGGGAGGTCGATGGCGGGGATGGCGAGCTCCTTGCGGATGTTCTCCAGCGTCAGGCCGTGGCTCACGATAAGCTTGACCCCTCTGGGGATCAGCTCCCGCGCCAGCTCCACGGCCTCCCCCGTGGAACGGAGGTATACCGGATAATCCAGCCCTATTTTCTCCAATGCGGACTTCACGCTCTCCACGACGGGGATGTTCGGAATGATGAAGGTGATACGGTAATCCATGGCGTCCTCCTTGTGTGTCGGATTATGCTATTTCATTCTACAATACGAAAGTGTCAAAATGCAATACTGAAATAGGCAAAACGAAGAAAAAACGGCGAAAAACACGCTTTTTCGGGGGATGCTGCTGTTGGCATGAGTTTTGCATAGTAATTAGCAGAAGGTTTTCCCATGGATCACCAAAATCAAGGAGGTCAATATGCTTAAGAAGTATCATGGTATCATCCCCCCCATTATCACGCCGGTAGACGCCCGTGAGAACGTGGACGAATCGGGATACCGGCAGCTGCTGGAGTACTGCGTACAGGGCGGACTGCACGGCATTCTGGTGGCCGGCACCAACGGCGAGACCATGGCGCTGACCCAGAAGGAGCGCACCCGCGCCATCCGGATCACGCTGGAACAGATCAATGGCCGCATTCCCGTTATGGCAGGCTGCATGGACACCAGTACCCGCCGCGTCATCGAGAACATCAAGGCGGCGCAGGACGTGGGTCTGACCTGCGCGGCGGTCACCTCTGTGTTCTATGACCGGCATACCTCTCAGGATGAGACGGTGCGCCACTTCGAGCGCATCCTGCAGGAAACCGATATCCCCGAGCTGATCATCTACAACATTCCTCCCTTTACCGGCATAAAGCTCACCGGCGCGACCATCATCAAGATCGCCAAGCTGGACAAGCGCATCGTCGGCTGCAAGGATAGCTCCGGCGACTTCACCAGCTTTCTGCAGGTCATGCATGAGTTCAATGACGACCCCAACTTCTCCACGCTCAGCGGCGCCACAGCGCAGGCCCTCACCGAGGTGCTGATGGGCGCAGACGGCTTCGTTCCTGCGCTGGCTGCCTGCTTCCCCGAGCTGTTTGTGGACGCCTACAACGCAGCCAGAAGCGGCGACATCGCCCTGACCTGGAAGTACGACGCGCTGCTGCGCGAGTCCTCCAAGATCCTGGGCATGACCAAGAACGGCACGGCCGCCGCCAAGTACGCCATCTCCCTGCGGGGCTTTACCGACAAGCGCGTGATGTGGCCCCAGGACTTCACCTCCCCCGAGGAGGAGGCCAATATCGCCAAGAAGGTCAAAGAGGTGGACGAGCTGTACGCCGATTTCAAGAAGAGCCTGCAATAACAGCGGAACGAAAACGGAAAACGTGGTGAGAATATGAAGAAAGTATTGTATATCCAGCCCATCCATGCCGCCGGTATGGATATGCTGCGCGAGAAGTACAACGTGGTGGTCGCCAACAATGAGGACAAGGCGTTCCTCATGGAAGCCGTCAAGGATGCCAGCGCCATCGTGACCCGCCTGACGGACGTGGACAAGGACATCATCGCCGCCGGTACGAAGCTGGAGGCCATTGCCAAGAACGGCATCGGCGTGGACAACATTGATGTAGCGGAGGCCAACGCCCGCGGTATCGCGGTGCTGACCACAGGCCACGCCAACACATGGTCCGTGGCGGAGCACACGATGTTTGCAGTGGGCGCGCTGTACAAGCGCCTGACTTATTTTGACAACGCCATGCACGACGGTAACTGGAAGTGCCGCGATGAGGGCGGCTTCACCGATGTGGAGGGTCAGGTGTTCGGCATCGTGGGTCTGGGCCGTATCGGCCAGATGGTGGCGGAGCTGGCAAAAGCCTTCCGCATGGAGGTGCTGGTGTTCGACCCATTCCTGCCCCGTGAAAAGATCGAGGGCATGGGCTGCCGGTGGGCGGAGAGCTTCGACGAGCTGTGCAGACAGTCCGACGTGATCTCCCTGCATATGCCGCTGACACCGGAGAACACCCACATGATCAACGACCGATCCCTGTCGCTGATGAAGCCCACCGCATTCGTCATCAACTTCTCCCGCGGCATGATGGTGGATCTGGACGCGCTGTACCGCGCGCTGTCGGAGAAGAAGATCGCCGGCGCCGCGCTGGACGCCTTTACGCCGGAGCCTCCCGATTTCAGCCATCCCATCTACAAGCTGGACAACGTGCTGCTGTCCCCCCATACCGCCGGTATCTCCGAGGCGGCCCGCCGCCGGATGTCCATTCAGGTGGCAAAGGGCATCGACGATGTGCTCAGCGGCCGCGTTCCCGAGTGCTGCGCCAACAAGATGGAAATCTTCCATGTGCAGTAAAGCGCCTGCACCTTCACGCAAAAGCAAATTCCACGGCATCAGCAGATGGCCGGTACGGCAGAGGCTGTCTGTTTGTGTAAATAGAACCAAAATTTATATGAAGGAGAAAGAACATGAGAAAGATGAAGAGAATCTTTAGTCTTGTCCTCGCCCTCGCAATGGTCCTGACGCTGGTGGCCTGCGGCAACCAGAACAACACCGACGATATCAACGGCGGTGACACGCAGCAGACGACCAAGCTGGATTGGCCCAAGAAGAACATTACCATCATCTGCCCCTACTCCGCCGGCGGCGGAAGCGACCTGATGAGCCGCGCGGTGGCCGACGAGCTGTCCAAGCGTCTGGGCGTCTCCGTCGTGGTTGACGACAAGCCTGGCGGATCCGGCTCCATCGGTATGCAGCTGCTGGCCGCCTCCAAGAACGACGGCTACACCCTGATCCTCACCGCGTGCGGCGCCTGTACGCTGTCCCCGTGGCTGAACGACGTGACCTACACCGATGAGAGCTTTGCCCCCATCTGCCAGGTCTCCGCGTCTCCGTCCTTCATCTGCGTCCGCAAGGATTCCGGCATCACCACCTTCGATGAGCTGGTGGAGAAGGCCAAGGCCAATCCCGGCACCATCACCGTCGGCACCTCCGGCGCCGGCTCCTCCCACCACATTGGCCTGGCGGCTCTGGGCCTGGGTCTGGCCGATGATGCCAATCTGTTCAAGCACATCGCCTACGGCGGCGGCGCTGAGGCGATCACCAACCTGCTGGGCGGCCACGTGGACGCCACTGCCACCATCTGGTCCGAGGCTGCTCCCTATATCGAGTCCGGCGACTTCGTCCCTCTGTTCTGCAACGGCCCCGAGACCCCTGACTCCGCCGGCGACCTTCCCTGTGCCGCTGACTATGACCTGACCTCCGACGGCGGCACCTGGTACGCCTTCGCCGCTCCTGCCGGCACCGATCAGGCCATTGTTGACCTGCTGGAGAGCACCATTCTGGACATCATGGCCCAGCCCGAGACGGTCCAGACCTTCGAGAATCTGGGCAACCCCGTGGTTCTGCTGGCTCAGAAGGAGATCTCTGAGAAGTGGAGCAGCGGCTATAAGAACGCGGAGGCCACTCTGAAGGCCATCGGTATGCTGTAAGCGCATCGCGCGGCGGCACAAGACGGTTCCAAGCACATCACGGAACGGCCAGCGGGGGATGGCAGCATCCCCCGGGCCGCTCCGGCCCGCTGAAAAGGAGAAAGAATAAGATGGATCTGAATCTGAAAGGCAAGGTCGTTGCCATCACCGGCGGCACCACAGGCATTGGCGCGGAGGTGGCCCTTGGCTTCGCTCGCGAGGGCTGCAAGGTTGCCGTGTGCGGCAGAAGCGAGACCAAAATCAAGGAATTCGAGGAGATGTTTGCCAGAGAGGGCTTCGAGGCCCTGACCTGCAAGACCGACGTCTCCGTCAACGAGGAGCTGAAGGCGTTCGTCACCGTTGTGGTGGAAAAGTTCGGACGTCTGGACGTGTTCATCAACAACGCAGGCATCAATTTCAGAAAGCCGTTCGATACCGTGACAGAGGAAGAGTGGCATCGACTGGTCGACATCAACTTCAAGAGCGTCTTTTACGGCACGGCCTACGCTGCCGAGGAGATGCGGAAAACCGGCGGCGGTGTGATCCTCAACACCTCCTCCTTCACCTCTACGATCCCCACCTGCGGTATCGCCCTGTACTCCGCGGTCAAGGCCGGTGTGGATCAGCTAACGCGTGTATTCGCCGCAGAACTGGCGGCTGACCATATTCGTGTCAATTCTATCCAGCCCGGCATGGTGGTGACACCGCTGACCCGTGAGAACTGCGAAAAGAACAACGACAAGCTGGTCAGCGCCATCGCCATGAAGCGGCTTGCTTACCCCAAGGATATCGTGCCCGGCTATCTGTTCCTGGCCTCCGATCAGGCAGAGTATATCGACGGCTTCACCATGCAGATCAGCGGCGGCAAGTTTGCAACGCAGAATCCCCATTACAGCTACCGTGCGGAAGGCGAGACCTATTGAGCCGCACAAGATTGGAGTAACGTATGAAAAAATATTGCAGTCTGAATGTGTTCGTCAGCCTGTTCCTGACCATTCTCGGTGCGGCATGGCTGGCCCTGTGCTACAAAATGAGGGGCGCGGGCATCGGCGACAGCTCTACCTGGGGCACCGGCGCGACGATCCCCAAGTTCATTCTCTACGTATTCATCGCCCTGAATATCTGGGTTTTCATCAGCGAGATCCTCGCGGCCGGCAAGCGTCAGGCCGCGGAGACGCAGGACGCCAAGGCCAACCGCGGCGCGCTGGTGGTGGTGCTGGAGATCGTGGCCCTGCTGGTCTACTCCTTCGTGATGGAGTACATCGGCTTCATCATCGGCACCATCGCCCTGATGGTGGTGACCATGCTGCTGCTGGGCGAAAAGAACAAGCTCCTGCTGGTCGCCGTGCCGGTGGGCTTCACCGCGTTCCTGTACGTGGTCTTCCAGTATGCCCTGAAGATCACCATCCCCACGCTCTTTATCTAAGGAGGAACACAGATGAGTATTTTTGCTACGATGAGCTGGACCGTGCTCCCGCTGTGCCTGCTGGGCACGGCTGCCGGTATCGTGTTCGGCTTCCTGCCCGGCCTGTCCGCTACCATGGGCGTGGCCCTGCTGATGCCCTTCACCTTTAACATGGGCATCATGGACTCCATGGCGCTGCTGCTGGGCGTGTACTGCGGCGGCATCTACGGCGGCAGCATCACCGCCATCCTGATCCGTACCCCCGGTACGCCGGCGGCAGCCGCCACGGTGCTGGACGGCTACCCCCTGACACAGAAGGGCAAGGCCAAGGAGGCCCTGTCCGCCGCCACGCTGGGCTCCACGCTGGGCGGCCTGTTCAGCTGCGTCATCCTGATCCTGCTGGCCCGCGTTGTGGCCGCCGTGGCGCTGAAGTTCGGCGCGCAGGAGTATTTCGCCGTGGGTATCTTCGGTATGAGCATGGTCACCGCCCTGTCCGGCAAGAACCTGCGTAAGGGCATTATCTCCGCGCTGCTGGGCCTGATGCTGTCTACCATCGGTATGGATGCCATCTCCGGCGCCACCCGCTTCACCATGGGCAACACCTACATGATGGCCGGTATCGAGACCGTCACCGCGCTGGTGGGCCTGTTCGCCATCTCCGAGATCTTCCAGAAGGTGCAGAAGGGCCGCGACGAGCAGAAAAGCACCGTGGAGGCCTACACCGGCAAGAACCTGAGCCTGTTCCGCCTCATCAAGGAGCATCCCGTGAACCTGCTGCGCTCCTCTATCATCGGCACCATCGTGGGCATCATCCCCGCCACCGGCGGCGGCACGGCCTCCTGGATGAGCTATAACGAGGCGCGCCGCGACTCCAAGGATCCCGACAGCTTCGGCAAGGGCAACATCGACGGTGTTATCGCCTCCGAGACCGCCAACAACGCCGTTACCGGCGGCGCGCTGGTGCCCCTGCTGGCACTGGGCGTCCCGGGCGATACGGTGACGGCTGTCCTGCTGGGCGCGCTGATGCTCCAGGGCGTCACCCCCGGCCCCATGCTGTTCGTGGACCATGTGGACACCGTCAACGGCATCTATGTGCTGATGATCATGGCCAACATCTTTATGTGCATCCTCGGTATGGTGGGCGTCAGGCTGTTCCTGAAGGTGCTGAAGGTCCCCTCCAGCGCCCTGACGGCCTGCGTGCTGGCGCTGTGCTGCATCGGTGCCTTCGCCGTCCGCGGCTACACCTTTGATATCAAGTGTGCGCTGGTGCTGGGCGTGCTGGGCTATCTGTTCACCAAGACCGACTATCCCATTCCTCCCATCCTGCTGGGCCTGCTGTTGGGCAGTACCGTGGAATCCAACTTCCGCAGAGCCATGTCCCAGACCGGCGGAGACTGGACCACGTTCTTCTCCCGCCCCATCTCTTGCGTGCTGCTGATCATCAGCATCATCGCGTTCTTCTATCCCGTTGCGAAGGCGATCATCCATCACTTCAAGGCGCAGAAGGATACGACTGCCGCGGAGTGAGACTCCCCCCAGAGAATACCTCTCCAAAGGAGGAAACGATATGAAGATCGAACGGCAAACCGAATTACGGAAGGTGCTGTCGCCGGTGGTGCTGCCGAAGATGGCGGTCATCGAGCAGCATTTTCCTGACGACGCCATTCAGGATGTTCCCGCGTATCTGCGGGAGCGGCTGATGCCGGAGCACATCCGGTCCCGTATCCAACCGGGCATGAAGGTGGTGCTGACCGGCAGCAGCCGTCAGATCCACGATATGCCGGTGGTGCTGCGGGAACTGGCCTCCTTCGTAAAGGCACAGGGCGCACAGCCGTATATCATTCCGGCCATGGGCAGCCATGCCGGCGGCATTGCCGAGAAGCAGAAGGAACTGCTGGAGGGCTACGGGATCACCGAGGCGTTCTGCGGCTGCCCCATCTATTCCAGCATGGAGACGGTGCAGGTGGGCGCACTGGACAACGGCGACGAGGTGCGCGTGGACCGCTTTGCCCACGCTGCCGACGCGGTCATCGTGGTGGGGCGCATCAAGGCGCACACCTCCTTCAGCGGCCCCTATGAGTCCGGCCTGGTGAAGATGATGGCCATCGGCATGGGTAAGCGCGAGGGCGCGGATTCGCTGCACCGCTCCGGCTTCGGCGCCATGGCCGTGCGGATGCCCCAGTATGCCAGACAGGTGTTTGACAGCTGCCGCATTGCCTTCGGCGTGGCTATCATCGAAAACGAGAAAGACCTCACCTGCCGGCTGGATGTGATCCCTGCCGAGGAGATATTTGACCGCGAACCGGCGCTGCTGCAATACGCCAAGAGCCGTATGCCGCGGTTCCTGTTTCCGGAGGCGGACGTGCTGGTGGTCCGGGAGATCGGCAAGAACATCTCCGGCGCGGGCATGGATCCCAATATCACCGGCACATTCAGTACGCCCTTTGTCACCGGCGGCCTGAAAAAGCAGCGCACGGTGGTGCTGGACATCGCGGAGGAGAGCCACGGTGCCTTTGTGGGACTGGGCTTTTCTGATGTCACCACGAATCGGGCGTTCGAAAAGCTGCGGACTAACGCGACGTATCTCAATCTGCTGACTGCCACCACCATCCAGTCGGCCCGTATCCCCATGATCATGGAGGACGACAAGCTGGCCCTTCAAACGGCCATCAAGACGTTGGTGGGTGTGGATAAGAGCAGCGTGCGAATGGCTCTCATCAAGAACACGCTTTCCATGGAGCGCATCATGGTCTCCAGGGAACTCCTGCGGGAGATCCGCGGCGCCGAGGGTATCACCGTGCTGGAGGAGCCCCGCGAGCTGCGCTTTGACGAGGAGAACGCGCTGTTGGAGCTGACGGAGTGATACCGCCCTCCATACCGGCGCAGTGTATTCGCGGGATACATATCAAACCAAAGAAAGGAATGCGAGAAATATGGAACAGATCATATTCAAGCCAGCGCTGTACAAGTACAGCACCTGCAAGGAATTTGCAGAGAGCTTTTCCCTGAGCGAGCGGGACCTGATCCTGACCAACGAATACATCTACGCACCGTATTTCGGAAAGCTGGCCCTGCCGTGCCATGTGGTATATCAGGAGAAGTACGGCTTGGGCGAGCCCAGCGACGTCATGGCTGAGGCCATCCTGAAGGACATCGGCGGCCTGACCTTTGACCGCATCATCGCCATCGGCGGCGGCACCATCATCGACCTGGCCAAGGTGTTCGCCGTGGCGGATACCATGGACATGGACGAGCTGTACGCCCGTATGCCGGCGCTGAACAAGGCCAAGGAGCTGGTGATCATCCCCACCACCTGCGGTACCGGCAGCGAGGTAACGAACATCGCCGTGCTGAACCGCACCCGCATGGGCACCAAGATGGGCATGGTGGCCCCCACCATGTACGCCGACTGCGCCGTGCTGCTCCCCGAGCTGCTGGAGGGCCTGCCTCTGAAGGTGTTTGCCACCAGCTCCATCGACGCGCTGGTCCACGCGGTGGAATCCGCCCTGTCCCCCAAGGCCACGGCCTATACGAAGCTGTTCAGCTATAAGGCCATCGAGATGATCGTCCGCGGCTATCAGCACATCGCGGCCAACGGCGCCGACAGCTGCAAGGCCCTGATGGACGACTTCCTCACCGCCTCCAACTTTGCCGGCCTTGCCTTCGGCACCGCCGGCTGCGGCACCCTTGTAAAAGCAGCTGTAGCAAAGGCTATTCTTAATGCTCCATTGACAGCAGGAGAAAGTGGAGTAGAAAAAAGAGCATTAGTAATTGGAGGGGGAATTGCTGGTATACAGACAGCTCTTGATATAGCTGATGCTGGATTCAAAGTAGATATAGTTGAGAAGCAGCCAAGTATAGGTGGAAAAATGGCTCAGTTGGATAAGACATTTCCTACACTTGATTGTTCAGCATGTATTTTAACACCTAAAATGGTTGATGCATCAATGCACCCAAATATTACTTTGCATACATACAGTGAAATAGAAGCTGTAAATGGTTATGTAGGAAACTTTACAGTATCTATAAAGAAAAAAGCACGTTATGTGGATATGGACAAATGTACAGGTTGTGGAATCTGTGTTGAAAAATGTCCTTCAAGAAAAGCAGGAAATGAATTTGAGGAAAATCTTACTAAAAGAGGAGCTATATACAAGGCGTTTGCACAGGCAGTACCAAATGTACCAGTGATTGACAGTACTCAATGTATAAAAATGGCAACTGGAAAATGTGGAATCTGTGAAAAACTTTGTATGGCAAAAGCAATAGATTTTACTCAAAAAGATGAAATCATTGAAGAAAAATATGGAGCAATAGTAGTTGCCACTGGATATGATCTTATCAATCTTGAAAAATTAGGAGAATACAATTATTCTCACCCTAATGTAATAACTTCATTGGAATTTGAAAGACTTACAAATGCAGCAGGACCTACTCATGGAAAATTCCTTAAACCTTCAGATCATACAAAACCTAAAAAAGTAGTTTTTGTACAATGTGTTGGTTCAAGAGATACAAGTGACAGAGGAAAACCTTACTGTTCAAAAATATGTTGTATGTATACAGCAAAACATGCAATGCTTCTTAGAGATAAATATCCAGATATTGAGGCATATGTATTCTATATAGATGTAAGAACTCCAGGTAAAAACTTTGATGAATTCCAAAGAAGAGCAGTTGAAGAATATGGAGTTCAATATATCAAAGGTATGGTAGGAAAAGTATTTCCAGAGGGTGATAAGCTGATGGTAAATGGTGTAGATGCACTTACTGGACAGACAGTTGTTATAGATGCCGATATGGTAGTGTTGGCAGCAGCTACAAAAGCTAAAGATGATGCTGTAGCTTTAAAAAGAAAACTTAATATCAGTACAGATACAAACAACTTCTTCACAGAGGCACATCCAAAACTTAAACCAGTAGAAACAGCTTCAGCTGGAATATATCTGGCAGGAGCTTGTCAAGGACCTAAAGATATTCCTGAAACGGTAGCGCAAGCCAGTGCAGCAGCAGCAAAAGCAATAATTCTGCTTTGCAAAGATAAGCTTGTAAATAATCCTTGTGTATCTTCTGTAGACACTGATTTATGCAGTGGCTGTGGTCAATGTGCACAGATGTGCCCATATGATGCTATCTCTTTAAAAATGACTGATATTAGAGATCATGGAAAAGTTGTAAGAAGACTGATTGCAACAGTAAATGATGCACTATGTCAAGGCTGTGGAGGTTGTACAGTATCTTGCCGTCCAGGAGCAATTGACCTTAGAGGATTCTCAAATAAACAAATTATGGCGGAGGTAGATGCAATATGTCGTCTGTAGAAAAAATAGAAAAAGAAGAATTCAAACCTTTGATAGTTGCATTCTGCTGTAACTGGTGCAGTTATGCAGGAGCAGACTTAGCAGGGACAAGCAGATTAAACTACCCTGCCAATGTAAAAATAATTCGTGTTCCATGCTCTTGCAGAGTAAATACTAACTTTATAATCCGTGCTTTCCAAAAAGGTGCAGATGGAGTAGTTATTGCAGGTTGCCACCCGGGAGATTGTCATTATTCTACAGGAAATTATTATACAAGACGTCGTTTCTCTGTATTTATTAATCTTCTTGAGTATATGGGAATAGAAAAAGAGCGTTTTAAAATAGACTGGATATCAGCTGCAGAAGCGAATAAATTTGCTACAGTAATGAATGAAGTATTGGAAAACGTTCATAGACTTGGACCAAATAAAAAGTTGAGGGATGGTAGATGGAAATAATGACTGAAAAAATTAGAGAAATAGCTAAAGAAGCACTTTCAAGTAATAAAGTCCAAATGGTAATTGGTTGGGAAAAGGGAGATTTCTCATTTGAATCTATACCAGTTTTCATAACAAATTCAGGAGATACAGATAAACTTGTATTAGATGCTTACTGTATAAACAACTTGAGCAAATACCTTATGGAGCAAACACAGAAGTATGAAAAAATTGGAATATTTTTAAAAGGATGCGATTCATTAGGATTAAACCAGCTGTTAAAAGACCATAGAATAGACAGAGAAAAAGTTTATGTATGGGGAGTTCCTTGTAATGGAATGGTTGATTCTAAAAATAATAAATATACAAAGTGTGAAACTTGCCTTCACCCTACTCCAGTAGTATATGATGAATTGTTAGGAGAGGAGATAACTTCTAAAGCTGATCCTGAAGAGAGATTCAGAGAAGTGAAAATACTTGAAAATATGACTGCAGATGAAAGATACGAATTCTGGAGCAATGAATTTTCAAGATGTATCAGATGTAATGCATGCCGTAATGTATGTCCAGCATGCAGCTGTGTAAAATGTGTATTTGATAATGATGATATAAATGTTTTAGGAAAAGCTAATGTAGCTCCTGAAAATGGATTTTTCCACTTGACAAGAGCCTATCATATAGCTGGAAACTGTGTAGATTGTGGAGAATGTGCAAGAATATGTCCTGCTCATATCAGACTTGACCTATTAAACAGAAAAATAATAAAAGATATTAACGAAACTTATGGAGCATGGGAAGCAGGACTTGATTCTGAAACTCCAGCACCATTGGTATCATACACATTGGAAGATAAAGATAACTTCGCAGTAAAAAAAGGAGGTAAGTAATGAAAAAAGTATTAAAAAGCAGACTGCCTGAATTATGGGAAGCTATTAATAAAAATTTTGATTTATTTCTTCCTGTGGAAAATGGTACTCTTATAAATTTTGGAAGCTATACAGCTGACAAAACTGTAAGACTTGATGTACTTAAAACAAATTCATCTGTAAAAGAATTTGTTTTTCCTCAAACTGAAACATATTTAAGATTTAAAAATACAAGGAAAAAACTTGAACTTACACCAGTAAATGTAGAGGGAAGAGATTATGTACTTTTTGGTGTAAGAAACTGTGATGCAGCAAGTTTTGAAATAATGGACAACATATTCTTGAGAGAGCCAGTGGATACATATTACAGAGCCCATAGAGAAAAAGGAATTATAGTAACTATGGCATGTAACTCACCTGAAGAAACTTGCTTCTGTAGTGCCTTTGGAATAGATGCTTCTGAAGCTTCATCAGCTTCTGACGTAGTCACTTGGGATATGGGAGATTATATTTTATGGGAAGCTAAAACTGAAAAGGGAGAAAAACTTACAGATGCTGTATCAGCTATACTTGAAGATGCTGAAGATGTAAATGCTCTAGGGATATTGAAAAAAGAAATCAAAGAAAAAATGGAATCACTTCCTCTAAAAGAACTTGATCCTAAAAAAATAACTAAAGAACAACAGGAGATTTTTGATATGGAAGACTTCTGGGGAGATATTAGTAAAAAATGTCTGGCATGTGGATCTTGTACATTTGTATGTCCAACTTGTCACTGTTATGATGTAAAAGATTATGATGGAGGAAATGCTGGAGAGAGATACAGATGCTGGGATTCTTGTATGATATCAGACTTTACTCGTATGGCTCATGGAAATCCAAGAACTAGTCAATTGCAGAGAGTAAGACAAAGATTCATGCACAAACTTGTATATTATCCAAAAAATCATGAGGGAATATATTCTTGTGTAGGTTGTGGAAGATGTGTTGAGAAATGTCCAGTAGGATTAAATATAGTAAGAGTAATAAAAAGACTGGGGGAGGAATAATATGAGTTGTGGTTGTAGTTGTCATGACAATGATCCTTTAATGCCTAAAGTGGCGATAATAACAAATATCAGAAGAGATACTCCTGATGTTACTACATTTAGAATAGAGAGTCCAGAAGGAGGAAAACCTTTTGATTTTATGCCAGGTCAATGTGCTATGCTGTCAGTTCCTCCAATAGGAGAAGCAATATTTTCTATAACTTCATCTCCTACTGTAAAAGATTATATGGAATGCAGTATAAAAAAATGTGGGATAGTAACTGACTATATACACCAGCTTGAAGAAGGAGCAGAAATTGGTATAAGAGGTCCATATGGAAATAATTTTCCTGTAGAAGAAGCTGATGTATTAAAAGGTAAAGATCTGTTATTTATAGCTGGAGGTATAGGGCTTGCTCCTCTTCGTTCAGTTATCAATTATGTAATGGATAATAGAGAAAATTATGGGAAAGTGGATATTGTTTATGGTTCACGTACTCCAGATGATCTAGTACATCAAAATGATATTTTCAAAGTATGGCCTGCTCAGAAAGATACAAATGTGCATCTGACTGTAGATAGAGAATTTGAAGGTTGGGACGGACATGTTGGATTTGTACCAAATTATGTAAAAGAGCTTGGGCTTGACAATAATAAAGTTGCTCTTGTATGTGGGCCTCCAATCATGATTAAATTTGTACTTCAAGGTTTGGAAGAAATAGGATTTAAAAAAGAGCAGGTATTCACTACATTGGAGCTTAAAATGAAGTGTGGTGTAGGAAAATGTGGACGTTGCAATATTGGGGATAAATATGTCTGCAAAGATGGACCTGTATTTAGATGTGATGAAATTTTAGAACTTCCAAATGAATATTAATATTGAGAAAAAATCATAGCAAGGAGAGATAAATGGCTGAAAAGAAAATGGTTGATATATATATATTAGGTAAAAAATATACTGTACCTTCAACTTTAACAATAATGGATTCTATGGAATATGCAGGATACCAGCTTATCAGAAGCTGTGGGTGCAGATCTGGATTCTGTGGAGCATGTGCCACTGTATATAGAGTAAAAGGTGAAAGTGAACTTAAAGTAACACTAGCATGTCAAAGTAAAGTGGAAGATGGAATGTATCTTACTCAGATTCCTTTTTTCCCGGGAAAGAAAGCAGCATATGACATGGATAAAGTAGAAGCATCAGCTGATACTATGGTAGAAAATTATCCTGAAATCTATAAATGTATAGGTTGTAATGCCTGTACAAAAGGTTGTTCTCAAGGAATTAATGTAATGCAATATATTGCATATGCCCAAAGAGGAGAATTTGAGAAATGTGCTCACGAATCATTTGACTGTGTAGGGTGTGGAATATGTGCATCAAAATGTCCTGCTGGAATAACTCACTATAATGTAGGACTTCTGGCTCGTCGTATTACTGGAAAACATATAGCTCCTAAGAGTAAACATCTGATTGAAAGAGTTGAAGAAATCAATGCTGGAAAATTAGATGCAGAATTAGATGAAATGATGAACAAAAGTATAGAGGAACTTAAAGATCTATACAATCATAGAGATATCACTAAATAGTAGGAATGGAGGTTTTTAATAGATGTATACGGCAGAAATGAGAGAATTAATAAAAAAGGTTGAGGCAACTCGTCCAAGTAGAATGGGGCATGATTTTCCAAGATTATCTCCAGAAGCTAAACTGGAAATATTAAAAAATAATCACCCAGACTATGTAGAAAGTGGATTCAGAGCACTTAATCTTGGAGTAAATGCAGGTGATAAAGTACCTTTAGAACTAGCTGACCTTATAGAAGCAAAGAGCAGAGTGGAACTAGACAAAGTAGATCTTAATAAAATAGACTATGATGTAGATGTTCTTATCATTGGAGCAGGGGGAGCAGGAGCTGCTGCTGCACTGGAAGCACATAATGCAGGAGCTAAAGTAATGATAGCTACTAAACTTCGTTTTGGAGATGCTAACACTATGATGGCAGAGGGAGGAATTCAAGCTGCTGATAAACCAGATGATTCACCAGCAAGACATTATCTTGATGTATTAGGTGGAGGACATTTCACAAATATTCCTGAACTGGCAAAAGCATTAGTACATGATGCACCAGGAGCCATTCAATGGCTTAACGAACTTGGAGTAATGTTTGATAAAGAAGAAGATGGAACTATGCATACACAGCATGGTGGAGGAACTTCAAGAAAGAGAATGCATGCTGCTGCTGACTACAGTGGTGCAGAAATAATGCGTGTACTTAGAGATGAAGTAAGAAATAAAGGTGTAGAGGTTATAGAATTTTCACCAGCTGTAGAGCTTATAAAAGATACAGAAGGAAAAGTAGCAGGAGCAGTATTGTATAATCTTGAAACTAAAGAATATTCAGTAGCAAAAGCTAAAACTGTAATACTTGCCACTGGAGGAGCAGGAAGACTTCATTATCATGGATTCCCTACTTCAAACCACTATGGGGCAACAGCAGATGGATTGATATTAGGATACAGAGTTGGGGCAGAACTTGCTTTTGCTGATACTATTCAATACCACCCTACAGGAGTTGCATTCCCATCTCAAATATTTGGAGCTTTAGTTACTGAAAAAGTGAGAGGACTTGGAGCAACACCTCTTAACATAGATGGTGAGCAGTTTGTATATCATTTGGAAACAAGAGATATAGAAGCTTCAGCTATTATCAATGAATGTAATGTAAAAGGAAAAGGAATACCTACACCAACTGGAGAAGTTGGAGTATGGCTGGATACTCCATTAATCGATATGATACATGGAGAAGGAACATTGGAAAAAAGACTTCCTGCAATGTTTAGAATGTTTGAAAAATTTGGAATAGATATGAGAAAAGAGCCAATCCTTATTTATCCAACACTTCATTATCAAAATGGAGGACTTCTAATCAATGACAAAGGGGAAACTAAAATAGAAAATCTGTTTGTTGCTGGAGAATGTGCTGGAGGTATCCATGGAAGAAACAGACTTATGGGAAACTCACTATTGGATATAATAGTATTTGGACGTAGAGCAGGTAAAAATGCTGGAGCTAAGAGTAAAGATGTTGAAGTAAAAGATCTTACACTAAATCATATAGCAGAATATCATGAAGCATTGAAGGCAAGTGGAGTAGAAACTGACAGAGTATCTCCTATGCTACTTCCTCGTTACAGACATGGTGCAGATAAACAAGATTAATATATAAAGGGGGAATAAAATGAATTTTATAGTTGCAATTTTGGTTGTGGTGGCAGTTGGATATCTTATTGTAAAAAAATATTATGCACAGGGTGTTCTACTGCTTGGGGGGGCTGCACTTTTACTGGCTGCTGTCATTTTTAATGGAACTCCTATTCTTGCAAAAGGAGGAACAGGGTCACTTTATCTTGATGTATTTGCTCAATTGAAGGCTAATTTTATTAAAACTACAGGAAGCTTAGGAATAGCTATCATGATAGTGTCAGCATTTGCTAAATATATGGACCATATAGGAGCAAGTAAAGCTCTTGTAAAGGTTGCTATTAAACCTTTGCAGAAACTTAATTCTCCATATATAGTTCTTGCACTATCATATGTAGTAGGACAAATACTTAATATATTTATACCAAGTGCATCTGGACTTGGAGTACTTTTAATGGTAACTGTATATCCTATTGTTGTATCTCTTGGAGTATCGCCTCTAGCAGCAACTGCAGTAATAGGAACATCAGCTTGTCTGGATTTGGGACCAGCATCAGGAAATGCTGTTTTGGCTTCTAAAACTGCTGGGATAGATGCAGCATTATACTTTGTTGACTATCAAGTGCCAGTGGCAATAGTTACAGTTATTGTTATTACAGCTATTCATTATTTTGTGAATAAATCTATGGATAGAAAAATGGACTTGACTGAAAAAGCTAAAGAGGAAGCAGAATTTGAAAAAGAAATGAATGTAGAAGGAAAAGTTCCAGGACTCTATGCTCTTTTACCTATTATTCCATTGATTATAATACTTGTATTCAGTCCATTAACTGGAAGTAAAATCAGAGTAGATGTTGTGGAAGCTATGTTTATGAGTATCGCTTTAAGTATGTTTATTGAAGGTATCAGAAGAAAAGCTTTTAAAAGCACTCTTTCTGAGTTGAAAATAGTATTCACAGCAATGGGAAGTCAGTTTGCAAATGTTATCACTTTGATTGTAGCTGGAGAATTCTTTGCTCTTGGACTTACAAAAATAGGAGTTATATCTGCTCTTATTGATTCAACTAAGTCAGCAGGACTTGGACCTCAGCCAATGATTTTGGTAATGACTGCAATAATAGCACTTTCTTCTATCCTTATGGGATCAGGAAATGCACCATTCTTCGCTTTTGCTGCATTAGCACCAGCAGTGGCAGCATCAGTTGATCTTAATCCAATTGTTATGTTAATGCCAATGCAACTGGCTGCAGGAATAGCAAGAAGTATTTCTCCTATTACAGCAGTTATTGTTGCAGTTGCAGGTATATCAGGGGTATCTCCATTTGATGTTGTAAAAAGAACAGCAGCTCCAATGGTTGGTGGACTTATAGCAGTTCTTATCACTAATATGATTCTATTTGGATAATATTTAATTAATAAGGGGGATACTAAAAATGGATATGAAAAAATATTTAGCAGATTTAGAAAAGTTAGTAAATATTGATTGTGGAAGTAATGTGCCTGAGGGAGTACAAGAAGTTACAGAATTTTTCAAGAAAGAGCTTGAAAATGAATGGATAATTAAAGTATATCCTCAGAATGATGGAAAAAATCCTGTACTGGTTGCTAAAAATAGAGATAGTGAAGATATAGACCTTATGTTTCTAGGTCATAATGATACAGTATTTCCTAAAGGAACTGTGCCAGCATGGTCATATAAGCTTGAAGGAAATATAGCAACAGGAGCAGGAGTATATGATATGAAATCTGGGGTGCTTTCTATGATAGAAGTTGCTAAAGAATTTAAAAATGAAGATATCACTATTGCCCTTGTAATGAATACAGATGAGGAAATCAGTTCTCGTTATTCAAGACCTGTAATAGAAGAAATCGGAAAAAATGCAAAATATGCAATGGTATTTGAGCCAGCTCGTAAAAATGGAAATGCTGTAATAGAAAGAAAAGGACTTGTAAAATATAAAGTTGAGTTCTTTGGAAAATCTTCTCATGCAGGAAACTATCCACAAGAGGGAATCAATGCTATCCTTGAAGCTTCTCGTTGGGTAACTGAAATATCTAAACTTCATAACTGGGATATAAAGAACTCACTTAATGTGGGACTTATAGAAGGTGGAAGTGGAGTTAATATTGTTCCTGATTATGCTTGTATCAAATTTGAAGGAAGATCTCATCAAGTAGAATTCTTTGAAACTATCAGAAAGACTATGGAGGATTTAAAAGCAAATCCATTAGTTGATGGAATTAAAGTAGAAATTGAAGAGATTGGATATAGACCTCCATTAGTATTGAATGATAAATCAGCTACACTTCGTAATCTTTTTGATGAAAGTAAAGCTGAAATGGGAATAAAATATGACTGGGAAGTAGCTGGAGGTTGTTCTGATGGGAATTTCCTAGGTGTATTAGGAGTAGGAGTTGTTGATGCAGTAGGTCCTGTAGGAGGAGAGGCTCACAGCAAAAATGAATATCTGGACATATCTACTATTGAAGAAAGAATTAATCTGGCTAAAGCAGTAGTTAGAAAGATGATAGATAGAAAGATAATATAATAAGTGAGAATTAAAGTTTGAAAGGCTGTCTTATGACAGCCTTTTATATTTTCTATATTAAAAATACAGAGAGCAATAAAAAATATCATACAAAGGATTTGAATAAAAATAATTTTATGCCTAAAAATAAAAATTGTTCTCTTTTATCTATAAAGACGAACTCTTTTCAATTTTATTCCCTAGCATTATAACCTCTAAAATTAATAAAGTCAACACGTATATTTTTACAGAAAAATACACTCCAAAAAATGAGGTATGAAAAAACAAGACTTTTCTCCCATTTAAAGTTCGCTTTTATAGATAAAAGAGAACTTT
>OHAS01001276.1_pt1 | contig 20401 bp, 15 predicted proteins | sample 1577131 | NCBI WGS metagenome assembly OHAS01 (sample SAMEA3541566, study PRJEB24748) | human gut metagenome | biome: human gut; feature: human-associated habitat; material: faeces | place: China | collected 2012 | reverse complement strand
GGTCGAGGCCCGAGCCGCTGGCCGTGACCATCTCGGCGGGAACCTCCGCACGCGAGAGGTAGGGATGCGCCGCGAGAAAGTCCTGCACGCGCTGTTCCACCCCGGCGAGGTGCTCGGGGTTGGTCGTAGCCTTGTTGCTGCCGCCCGAACCGCCGCCGTTGTAGTCCACGGCCGAGGGACGGCTCCAGAAATAGCGGACATCGGTGAACCGCTGCCCCACGTTCGCCGCGCCGACGACCTGTCCGTCGAGCGTTACCACGTCGGCCTCTCCGCCGTTGGGGCCTGCGACGGCCGACACGCCGCGCAGCACGAGGACATATCCCACGCCGAGCACGATACACATCGCCAGCGTTATTTTGAGTGAAATCCAAAGGTTTTTCATAGTTGAAGCAATGCTTTAAAAGAATACGCTTATTAACATGTCTATCAGTTTGATGCCGACGAACGGGACGATCACGCCACCGAGTCCGTAGATAAAGAGGTTGCGGCGCAGCAGGGCCGAGGCCCCGATCGGTTTGTAGGTCACGCCGCGCAGGGCCAGCGGGATGAGCAGCGGAATGATCAGGGCGTTGAAGATCACCGCCGAGAGAATGGCGCTTTCGGGCGAGTGGAGGTGCATGACGTTCAGCGCGCCGAGCGACGGAATCGAGGCGATGAACAGCGCCGGGACGATGGCGAAGTACTTCGCGACGTCGTTGGCGATGGAGAAGGTCGTGAGCGTGCCGCGCGTCATCAGCAGCTGTTTGCCGATCTCGACGATCTCGATCAGCTTCGTGGGGTCGTTGTCCAGGTCGACCATGTTGCCCGCCTCCTTGGCGGCCTGCGTGCCGCTGTTCATGGCCACGCCCACGTCGGCCTGCGCCAGTGCCGGGGCGTCGTTCGTGCCGTCGCCCATCATGGCCACCAGCTTGCCCGACTGCTGTTCGCGGCGGATGTATTCGAGCTTGTCCTCGGGACGTGCTTCGGCGATGAAGTCGTCGACGCCGGCCTTCTCGGCGATGTATTTGGCCGTCAGCGGATTGTCGCCCGTGACCATCACGGTCTTCACGCCCATCCGGCGCAGCCGCTCGAAGCGTTCGCGGATGCCCGTCTTGATGATGTCCTGCAACTCGATGACGCCCGTGATCCGTTCGTTTTCGCAGACTACGAGCGGTGTGCCGCCGTTCTCGGAGATGGTGCGCACGGTGGCTGCGATTCCGGCCGGGCAGGGGTTTTCGTGCTCGGCGGCGATGCGGAAGATCGCTTCGGCGGCTCCCTTGCGGATGCGGCGTCCGTCGGGCATGTCGACGCCCGAACACTTGGTTTCGGCGGTGAATTTCACCATCCGCACGCCGACCATCGCCACCGGGTCGGTGCGGACCCCTTCGGCGGCGCCCAGCTCGACGACGGATTTGCCTTCGGGGGTCGGGTCGGCGACGGACGAGAGCACGCACATGCGCACGAAAGCCTTGGGGGCGATGCCGTCGGCGGGATGGAAGCGCGTGGCCTTGCGGTTGCCGATGGTGATGGTGCCGGTCTTGTCCAGGAGCAGCGTGTCGATGTCGCCGGCGGTCTCGACGGCCTTGCCCGACTTGGTGATGACGTTGGCCCGCAGTGCGCGGTCCATGCCGGCGATGCCGATGGCCGACAGCAGGCCGCCGATGGTGGTCGGGATCAGGCAGACGAACAGCGAGATGAACGCCGCGACGGTGATATTGGCCCCCACATAGTCGGCGAAGGGCTTGAGCGTGGCGCAGACGATGACGAAAACGAGCGTGAACCCGGCCAGCAGGATCGTCAGCGCGATTTCGTTGGGCGTCTTCTGGCGCGAGGAGCCTTCGACCAGGGCGATCATCCGGTCGAGGAAACTCTCGCCGGGCCGTGCGGTGACTTTCACGAGAATGCGGTCGGAGAGGACCTTCGTGCCGCCCGTGACGGAGCTTTTGTCGCCGCCCGCCTCGCGGATCACCGGGGCCGATTCGCCCGTGATGGCGCTTTCGTCGATCGACGCCAGGCCCTCGACGATCTCGCCGTCGGCGGCGACGGTGTCGCCCGCGACGCACTCGAACAGGTCGCCCTGCTTCAGTTCGGAACTGCTGACGATGTGCGACTGTCCGTCGGGTTTGATGCGTTTGGCGGGGGTCTCCTCGCGGGTTTTGCGCAGCGAGTCGGCCTGCGCCCTGCCGCGGGCTTCGGCGATGGCCTCGGCGAAGTTGGCGAAGAGCACCGTTAAGAGAAGTACGGCGAAAATCACGAGGTTGTAGAGCAGCGAACCCTGCGACGTGTCGCCCGTCACGGCGATCCGGACGATCAGCAGCAGCATGGCGAAGGTGACGGCCTCGACGGTGAACATGATCGGGTTCTTGATCATCTGCCGCGGGTCGAGTTTCGTGAACGAAGCGCGAAGGCTCCGGCGCAGCAGGACAGGATCGAAAAGCGAGTTATTTTTGTTTCGTTTCATAGCGGTAACAGGATTAGAAGGTCAGGTAATCGGCGATGGGACCCAGCGCCAGCGCGGGGAAGAACGAGAGGGCCGCAACGATGATGATGACGGCGAAGGTCATCAGCGAGAAGGTTCCCGTGTCGGTGCGGAGCGTGCCGGCGCTCTCGGGAATGCACTTCTTCGACGCCAGCAGTCCGGCTATGGCGACCTGTCCCACGATCGGGAAGTAGCGGCCCATGATCAGGGCGATGCCCGTCGAGATGTTCCAGAACGGCGTGTTGTCGGCCAGTCCCTCGAATCCCGAGCCGTTGTTGGCCGCCGAGGAGGTGTATTCGTAGAGCATTTCGCTCAATCCGTGGAACGAGGGGTTGTTCAGCCACCCTATTTCGGGGTTCGCGGCGGCCACGGCGGCCGAGATGCCCGTGCCGACGAGGATCAGGAAGGGATGCAGCAGCACGACCAGCGTGGCGATCTTCATCTCGCGCGCCTCGACTTTCCGGCCGAGGAACTCCGGCGTGCGGCCCACCATCAGTCCGCTGATGAAGACGGCGATGATGAGGAATGCGAAATAGTTCATCCACCCTACGCCCACGCCGCCGAACCAGCAGTTGATCTGCATGTTGAGCATCTGGAGCATGCCGCTCAACGGGGTCTGCGAATCGTGCATCGAGTTGACCGAACCGTTCGACGTGACGGTGGTCGTCATGCCCCACATGGCCGATGCGGCCGAGCCGATGCGGATCTCCTTGCCCTCCATCGAACCGAGCTCCTGCGAGATGCCCATGCCGTCGATCTGCCGGCTGCCGCCCGTCTCCTGCCAGACGGAGAGGACGACGCCTGCGGTATAGGCCAGGAGCATCACGCCGAAGATCCATGCCGCGAGCCTGCGTCGGCGCGTGTAGAACCCGAAGGCGAAGACCATCGCCATGGGCAGAATCAGGATCGACCAGCATTCGAGGATGTTGGTGAAGGCGTTGGGGTTTTCGAGCGGGTGCGCCGAGTTGGTTCCGAAGTAGCCGCCGCCGTTGGTTCCCAGCTGTTTGATGGGCACGATGGCTGCGGTGGGACCCTGCGAGATGACCTGCTCGGTGCCTTCGAGCGTCGTGAGCGTTTGCTTGCCGTCGAAGGACATCGGCGTGCCGTTGATGACGAGCAGGATGCCGACGGCGAGCGACAGCGGCAGCAGGATGCGCGTCACGCTCCGGGTGAGGAAGACCCAGAAGTTGCCGATGGTCTTCTTCGTTTTGCCCGCCAGCGCCTTCATCATTCCGGCCATGGCGGCCATGCCGCAGGCGGCGGTGACGAACTGGAAGAGCATGATGACGAACAGCTGCGTGAAGTAGGACAGGCCCGTCTCGCCGCTGTAATGCTGGAGGTTGCAGTTGACCATGAACGAGATGCAGGTGTTGAACGCCAGGTCGGGCGACTGTCCCGGGTTGCCGTCGGGGTTGAGCGGCAGCCAGCCCTGGAAGACCAGCAGCAGCATGCCCCAGAAGAACCAGAAGAGGTTGACCGTCAGGAGCGCTTTGAGGAACTGTTTCCAGTTCATCTCCACGGCCGGGTCGATGCCGCAGAAGCGGTAGATGCCCCGTTCGACGGGAGCCATGAAGTCGAGCCACGTGCGTTCGCCGCGGTAGACTTTGGCAATGTAACGCCCCAGCGGGTAGCAGAGCGTCACCAGAAGGGTCCATTGCAGGATTACGCCTGAAATTTCGGTATTCATCGGTTCAGAATTTTTCGGGTTTGACGAGCACGTACATCAGATAGACGAATCCGAGGATGCTCAAGATAAGGAGACTTGTAAACATAGGGCGTCAGATCTTTTCGAACCAATCCACACATTTGAAATAGAATCCGTAGCACAGCGCACCTAGGGCGCAGAGCAGCAGGAACAGCATGATTTCATTCATCTCTTCGTTTTTTTGAATTAGACATTTTTTTCACGAACCCGCACAGCATCAGGTCCAGCAGCAGCATTGCGCCGCAGAAAATCAGTAGGAGGATAACGATTGCCATTTTGCCGTCGGGGTTTGTTGCCCGTAAGCATACGAAGGGGATGCCGGAATTTATGCTCCGGATTCAATGCGTTGACAGGCAGTTGTTTGCCGGATAGGTATGGGCGCCGAAAAAGAGGGCCGCCTTATCATTTTGATAGGGCGGCCCTCTCGGAATGAGACGGTGAGGGGCTTATTTCACCCCGTAGCCGTCGAGTTTGCGGTATAGCGTGGCGATGCCGATGCCCAGCAGGCGGGCGGCTTCGGCCTTGTTGCCCCGGGTGTGTTCCAGCACCCGGAGAATGTGGCGGCGTTCGAGGTCGTCGAGCGCCAGCGAATCGGGGTCGGCGGAGCCGGCCGCCGCGTGGAATTCGGGCGCGAGGCAGTCGGCCGTGAGCCGGTTGCCGTCGGCCATGATCATGCTGCGCTCCACGGCGTTGCGCAGTTCGCGGACGTTGCCGTGCCACGTGTGGCGTTCGAGAGCGGCGATGTAGTCGGCGTCGATCGAGTCGATGCGACGTCCCATTTTGTCGGCGAACTGCGCCGCGAAGACGCGGATATATCCGGCGATGTCGCCGGGCCGCTCGCGCAGCGAGGGAAGGTGGATGCGGAACACCGAGAGGCGGAAATAGAGGTCCTCGCGGAAATTCCCGGCGGCGATCTCCTTTTCGAGGTCGCGGTTCGTGGCGGCGATCAGGCGCACGTCAACCCGTGTGGGGCGTGTTTCGCCGATCTTGATGAATTCGCCGCTTTCGAGCACGCGGAGCAGTTTGGCCTGCAATTCGACGGGCATCTCCCCGATCTCGTCGAGGAATAGCGTGCCTTTGTCGGCCTCTTCGAAAAGGCCCTTCTTGTCCTTGGCGGCGCCCGTGAAACTGCCGGCCCGGTGGCCGAACAGTTCGCTTTCGAGCAGTTCGCGCGAGAAAGCCGAGCAGTTGATCGCCACGAAAGCCCCCTTCGCCCGGCGGCTGGCGTGGTGGATGGCTTGCGCGAAGACCTCCTTGCCGGTTCCCGTCTCGCCGGTGAGCAGCACCGAAGTGTCGGTGACGGCGACCTTGCGGGCCAGGTCCACGGCCCGGCGCAGGACCTCCGAGTCTCCGACGATCCGGTCGAAGGAGTGCTCTTCGGAGAGCTTGTTCTCGATGCGGGTCAGCCGCCGCTGCATTTCGGCCTTTTCGGCGGCCCGGCTCAGCAGGGGCAGGATCTTGTTGTTGTCGTCGCCTTTGGTGATGTAGTCGAAGGCGCCGTTCTTGATGGCCTGCACGCCGTCGGGGATATTGCCGTAGGCCGTCAGCAGGATCACTTCGGTGGCCGGCGCGGCCTCCTTGATGCGGCCGACCATCTCGACGCCGTTGCCGTCGGGCAGCTTGACGTCGCACAGCACCACGTCGGGGTCGTACCGGCGGAGCGTTTTCATCCCCGAAGCGCAGTCCGGAGCCTCGGCCACCTCGTAACCTTCCAGCCCGATGATCCGCGCCATCAGCCGCCGCAGCTGCTCTTCATCGTCGATGATCAGAATTTTCGCCATGTCGTTCGCTCGTTCCGTTCTTTCGGGCAAAGGTAAGACATTTTCGGCTTGCGCCGCTGCGGTATGACCGGATTTTGTTGTTTTTTGAATAGTCGCCGCCCCCCCCCGATTTCGGGCCGGAATCCCGCAGAACACCGTGCGCGACGCCTACTGTTACCTGTACGACCTCTACCCCACGCTTTGCGGCCTGGCGGGCATCGGGGTCCCGGCCACCGTGAAGGGAATTTCGCTGGAGGAGACCCGGAAAGCTGGACTGGAAGCAGGTGGTGCAGGTGAATCCCTGACGCCCGCAAGCCGCGGAAAATCCGAAAACGGGGAGCCTGGACAAAATGGCTCCCCGTTTCCGTTTTGAAAGCGGCTATATTTTAGTATCTTTGGGGCCGGAACGACAATTTTCAGTCGGAAGGCTCCGCCGAACAGGGACAGTGGATTTTGCCCGAAGCGATTATTTGATTATCTTTGCCCGGTCTGCCGGGAGTTTCGGCAGGCGCGAACTACTAAACACAAACAAACGGATGTCAACGATTTCGGCGGCGGCATTTGCGGACACGAAGCCGCATTACGACATACTCGACGGATTGCGCGGCGTAGCGGCGATCATGGTCGTCTGGTTCCATCTGTTCGAAGCCTATGCGACCAGCCATCTCGACCAGCGGATCAACCACGGCTATCTGGCCGTCGATTTTTTCTTCATACTTTCGGGTTTCGTCATCGGTTACGCCTACGACGACCGCTGGAAGAAAAAGATGTCGGTAAAGGATTTTCTCAAGCGGCGGTTGATCCGTCTGCATCCGATGGTCGTCATGGGGGCCGTGATCGGGGCCGTCATGTTCTATTTTCAGGGCTGTTCCGTCTGGGATGTCTCGGCGGTGTCCCTATCCATGCTGCTGACGGCCACGCTGCTGAACGCGCTGCTGATTCCGGCGACGCCCGGTTCCGAAATCAGAGGGCTGGGTGAAATGTATCCGCTCAACGGCCCGAGCTGGTCGCTGTTTTTCGAGTATATCGGCAATGTCCTCTACGCTCTCTTCATCCGTAAGCTTCCGACCCGGGCGCTTTCCGTGCTGGTGCTGCTCGCCGGCTGCGGGTTGGCGGCGTTCGCCGTCTGGGGACCCCTCGGCGACATCTGCGTCGGGTTCGCCATGGACGGGGACAACATGCTCGGCGGCTCTCTGCGCCTGCTGTTCGCCTTCTCGGCCGGACTGCTGCTTTCGCGTGTGTTCAAGCCCGTGCGGATTCGGGGCGCGTTCTGGATCTGCGCCCTGGCGATCGTGACGCTACTTTCCGTGCCGCGCATCGGGGGAAGCGAACATTTGTGGATGAACGGGCTGTACGACACCCTGTGCGCCGTAGTCCTCTTTCCGCTGCTCGTCTGTCTCGGGGCTTCGGGAAAGACGACGGACCGGGTGACGACCCGGGTCTGCAAATTTCTGGGGGATATTTCCTACCCGCTGTACATGGTGCACTACCCTTTCATCTACCTCTATTATGCCTGGGTCAAGAACGAAAACCTCACCTTCACGGAGTCCCTGCCCGGCGCCCTGGCGCTCGTCGCGGGTTCTGTGATATTGGCTTATCTCTGTCTGAAACTCTACGACGAGCCTGTGCGCCGGTTCCTGACCGACCGCTTTTTGCGCAGGGAGAAATAGACACTGTTTTTTAAGACCAAAAGAGGTGTGTGCAATGTTGACACACAGCTCTTAATATTTTATCTTTTTCATTTTCGCCAAAATTTACAGTTCCTTCACGATAAATCGGAATGACCGAGCGATTCGGAAATGATGGCAATATTCACTCCCGAACGCTTCAAGACCGTTGCGAACGTGTGCCGAGCGACATAGGTAGTCAGTTCGATTTTCAGCCCCAATAATCGGCTCCACTCGTGCAGGGCCTTGTTCACATGTTTCAGCACCTTGCGCACTCGGTCGTAAATCTGTTGCTCGGTCTTGTGTATGCGGCGGTCGAGTATCGGGAAAATATAATCATCGTCCGCATGGTCGGATTTGGCGTATTTGCCGATAATCGCTTTCGACTGTTCCGAGAGGTGGCAGGTCATCTCCTTGCTGGTTTTGTGGCGGGCATAGTAGATTCTTTCCTCGTCCATATCGCAGTAGCGCAAGGTGGCGATGTCCTTAAAATTGATGCCTGCCGAGAGGTACGAAAACAGGAAAATGTCCCGTGCGAAATCCAGATAGGCCGAACCGTCGGCGGGTATCTCCGCTTGCATCAGCCGTTGCACCTCCTCCTTGCGGATGGCGCGTTTGCGGGTGGCTGTCCACAACCGTCCGATTTTGAATTGCAGAAACGGACTGTGCGGCGTGGTGAAAATCCCCTCGGCAAGAGCCTTGTTATAGACGGCTTTCAGAACGCTGAATTTCGTGGCTATCGAATTGCTCTTGTTCCCCTTTTTCATTAGGAACAGTTCGAAATCACGCAGGTAGCCGACCGTAATTTCGTCGAAACGGATATTGGTCGAGCGGAATTGTTGCAGGAGTGAGAACGTGACCTTGTGTTTCGATGCCGAGCCGATTTTACCGACTGATTCCAATTGTGTAATCGTGCGGCAGAAATATTCGGCTATCGTGCAATAGACCCTCCGCCCGTCGGTTTCCAGCACATTGTCCAGCGTTACGGGGACCTCCAACGCTTCAAGCCGTTTGATGCGCTTGTCGTATTTCTCGATTTGCTCGTAAATCCGTAGCTGAACGGCGGGATTTTGGGTTTTAAGCGTTTGGGTGTCGAAATCCCAATCGTCGGCGGGGATATTGATTCCCGTGCTTACATAGCGGCTGCGGCGATTGACGGTAAAACGCAGGTAGATGTTCGTGGTGCGGTTTTGATTGATGCGGTCTTTTCTGCAAATGGCATTGATGCTGACACTCATAATGTTGCGGCATTATGCAGACAGACGCGGGTGGTGTTTTACCGCCGTAAAACATGGTTAAACAAATGGTAAAACATTCTTCGGAAAACGGCGCGAAAAAGGCATTATGGAGAGTTTTATTTCGCACCCGCAAAAAGAAAAACGAGCGATAATTCATTGATTATCACTCGTTTATTAAGAGCGGAAAACGGGACTCGGACCCGCGACCTCAACCTTGGCAAGGTTGCGCTCTACCAACTGAGCTATTTCCGCAAAAGCTATCTTCTCCGCCCCGGGAAAACTTCGTTTCCTGCGTTTCGGGACTGCAAATATAAAATGAAAAATTTATTCTGCAAAATTTTTCGGCTACTTTTGTCAAAAACAAAATGTCCCCGGCCGCAAAGCCGGGGACATCCGTATCGGAAACCGCCTTTAGCGGACCATAAACCCTTCGTCGGCACGTGCCGGAATGGGCATCGAAGCGTATACGCCGGTTTCGAGTTTCTCGCGAACGGCCTTGAAAGCCTCAATCGTAACCTTCACATCCTCCAGCGTATGCACCGCCGTCGGGATGATACGCAGGATGATCTCACCCTTCGGAATCACGGGATAAACCACCATCGAGCAGAAAATACCGTGGTTCTCGCGCAGGTCCACGACCAGATTCGTGGCCTCGGGAATGCCGCCCTTCAGGAAGACGGGCGTCACCGGCGAGTTGGTCACACCGATCTCGAACCCGTTCTCTTTCAGGCTGCTTTGGAGCGCACGGACGTTCTCCCAGAGCTTCTCCTGGAATTCGGGGTGGTTGCGGATCAGCTCCAGACGCTTCAGCGCGCCGATCACCATCGGCATCGGGAGCGACTTGGCGTAAAGCTGCGAACGCATGTTGTAGCGCAGCAGGTTGATCAGCCAGCGGGGACCGCTCACGAAAGCGCCGATCCCGGCCATCGACTTGGCGAAGGTGTTGAAGAGCACGTCCACGCCGTCGACAACGCCGAAATGCGCCGCCGTGCCGCGACCGCCCGGGCCCATCGTACCGAAGCCGTGGGCGTCGTCCACCAGCAGACGGAACTGGAAATCCTTCTTCAGCGCCACGATCTCGTCGAGCTTGCCCAGGTCGCCCTTCATGCCGAACACGCCCTCGGTGATCACCAGCACGCCACCGTTCTGCTCCTCGGCCAGATCCGTGGCATGCTGCAACTGCAGGCGCAGCGACTCCATGTCGTTATGTCCGAAAACGAAGCGTTTGCCCTTGTGCAGGCGCAGTCCGTCGATGATGCAGGCGTGCGCCTCGGCATCGTAGACGACCACGTCGCGGGGGGTCAGCAGGCAGTCGATGATCGAGATCATGCCCTGGTAACCGAAATTGAGCAGGAAGGCATCCTCCTTGCCGACAAACGCAGCCAGTTCACGCTCCAGACGCTCGTGGTAAACGGTCTGTCCGCTCATCATGCGGGCGCCCATCGGGGCCGCCATGCCGAACTGCGCGGCGCCTTCGGCGTCGGCCTTGCGCACTTCGGGGTGATTGGCCAGTCCGAGGTAATTGTTCAGGCTCCAGTTGAGCATCTTCTTGCCCCGGAAAACCATGTGGGGACCGATGTCGCCTTCGAGTTTGGGAAAGGCATAATAACCGTGGGCGTACGACATGTACTGACCGATCGGTCCGCCCGCATTTTTCTCGAGGCGTGCAAAAATATCAACCATATTTGTCTTGTAATTATGAGTTTGTGTCTCTTTTTTCCGTTTTGGACGCACAAAAGTATACATAAAACGGAATCGGCATTCAAAAGTAGCCGTTTTTTATTCCACAAGGATACGCATTTATACTTATTTTCCAAAGAATCCCGGCAGCACATCCACAAACATACATGGGCAGAAACCGGCAACAATTCAATGTCAATATTTTATGAATCAACGGACAACCTGCTGACAGACGGTCTTTGTCTGCTCTTCTTTGGTTGCATTCTGTTACTCGTTTGTTACTCGATGGTTCCCTTGTTTTGTTACTTGCTTGTTACTTGCTTGTTACTCGAAAAATCGAAAAAAGTTGCGGCAGAATCGAATCGTTTTGTTTTTCCTCGAATATAATCTATGAATTTTAAAATAATGGCATATGAAAGAAAAAGAAGTCATAAGATTACGCAGGAAAGCAACCCAATCAGGAGAATCCCTCTACCTCGACATTTATTTCAAAGGAAAACGTCGGTACGAATTTTTGCGTCTGTATCTCATTCCGGAACGGACAAAAGCAGACCGACTCAAAAACGAACAAACACTCCGACTGGCAATTGCAATCAAATCCCGGAGAACGATCGAACTGTTCAACAACAAATACGGATTTGCAACGGAAAAACCGGATGTCAATCTGATAGAGTATATACAACTGGTTGCCGCAAACAAACTGAAACAGGGAAGAATCGGAATCAAGGGAACTTTCGACACTCTGGTTTACCATTTGACAAAATATCATGGGGATAAGATTGCACTGCAAGATATTGACATCCGTTATGTTAAAGGATTCGTACAATACCTGTCGACAGCAATTGCAAGGACAAGTGGTGAGGTATTGAAATCATCATCCCAACACAACATCTACACCAGTCTCAAAATAATCATCCATCAGGCAATCAAGGATGAACTGGTGACATCCGATCCGACCAAATCGGTCGATCCTCCCCGAATGGTTCTACCCCACAAGGAACACCTGACGGAAGAAGAGTTGAAGAGATTGATTCAAACCCCATGTCCGAAAGAGATGGTCAAGAGGTCATTTTTGTTTTGCTGTTTTACCGGATTACGAATTTCGGATGTTCAAAAACTAATATGGAAAGAGGTGGTGACGACCAATAATGAAACCTATATCAACTTTCGGCAGAAAAAAACAAAGGTTGAGAATTACGTTCCTTTGTCCGAAAACGCAATATCGGTTCTTCCTTCCAAGAGAGAGAATACAGAGACAGATTCGGTTTTCGATCTACCGAAGGAATCGACAATTCGCAAAGTATTGAAAAAGTGGGTATCGGATTCCGGTATCGACAAACACATCACATTTCATAACACAAGACACACCTGCGCAACTCTGTTGCTGAATTCCAGGGTTGACATCTATACCGTCAAGGAGATATTGGGACATACCGATATCGGAACCACCATGCAATATGCAAAGGTCGTTGACAAAACGAAACGAAAAGCAGTCAATAGCATCCCTATCCTATATTGATCTTTGTTGAACCCAGTGTATTATCTCAAAAAGACCGGGATTGTCGTTACAGTTAACCCGTATCGAGTCGGAACAAGGTGTGACATCGAGTGTTTTAAGTAAATTGTTGCAACACGACAAAAATCGTAGGGAATAACAATAGTCGAGATTCAAAGTTCGGAGACGATTGAACCTGCAATTCAGAACCGTAAGGAAATGACACAACATGACATCGAGGTGGGACAATTCACATCCGGGACAAAACAAATAATTCAGTTTATAGTGATTCCGTAATTCGAGTTTTTTGACGGGATTCCATCCGCAATTCAAATAGGTCAGATTCGGGAACGATTCGATCCCTGCAAACGACTCGATCCCTCGGTGGGAACAATCTATCTTCGTAATTCGTAAAGTATCGTAGGGGGAGATTTTGCCATCTTTATCGACGATGAGATCATAGGTACTGACCAGATAATCGAAGAAATTGGAATCGGGGATACGAACTCCGTATCGATAAGTTCGTTCGGTGACTTTGTAAGTAGGAAAATCCATAGGTAGATTCGTTTTTTGTATTTATCGAACGAAAAACTGGAAACATACAGAGAAGATACTGAAAGTAAAATAGTGATTTTTTGGAATATTCGGGTTAAATTTGTTCGGCAATACCCCGTTGAGTGTATTGATATTAGCAAACATTTTTATACCTTTGTGGTGTTCCTTCGGGGACAGACATATTATTGATGAAAGTGTTTTGCTTTTATCCTTGACAGGAAATCTGACAGTTTTCAAGAATACAAGGATAACAATGACACTCATCACTTGTATAGCTATGTATCGTTCGGATATATACTATTCAAGTGTGGGGTATTGTTTATTTGTATTCGGGTTTTGTCAGAACCTCCTGTCAGATAAACAAACAACTCCACACTTGAACCGAAATAGAGTTTGTATCAATCTAATATACAGTTATTCTGTATCGATTTTCATTATATTTGATACCGCTAAGTTCCCGTTGTTTGTTAGCTTCCCAAAGTAATCATAGGTTATCACAGCAAAGATTTGCTATTGTTTTAATTGATGACTCCTTTAAAATATCAAAGTGGAATTCATTTTTAGTTGCTTTGCGCATCTACTATCGCAAAATTTAATGTATTTTTGTAGCAAAATTCGGAGAGACATGAAGTTGAATAGAATTAAAGACGTTCTTGACCAAAAGGGTATATCACAGACATGGCTTGCGAAGCAAGTAGGCAAAAGTTTCAGCACAATCAACAGCTATGCTTGTAACAGGTATCAGCCGGATTTGGAAACGCTTTTAGCAATCTCAAAGATTTTACAGGTGGATTTGAAAGATCTGATAACTAACGAGAATGAACGTCAATAGTTCTAATAACCAAATGTTGTTCGCTATTTTTAAATGGTATAACTTCCGATAATAAAATATTATTTGAATATGGGCATCAGTCACGAGCTTACAGAGGAAGATATTAAGTTCCGTTATATCAACGATGCTATTACCAGTAAGGGATGGACGAAAGATAGTATCTTCATGGAACAGCAAGTTAAGTTTACCGATGGTAAAATCAACTTGCATGGTAATTTTGTGCACCGTGAAAAGCCGAAGTTCGCAGACTATGTGCTTTATGTAAACAAAGCAACCCCTATAGCTGTCGTAGAGGCTAAAGATGCCAATCATACTATTTCACATGGACTGCAACAGGCAATGGAATATGCCAAGATGCTTGATGTGAAATTCGCTTTCAGCTCAAACGGAGAAGGTTTTGCGGAACATGACTTTCTTACGGGCAAGGAAAGGACTTTTGGAATGGATGAGTTCCCATCTCGTGATGAACTCATAGAACGGTACAAACGTGAGGCTAACGACGGGAATGGCCTTAACGGACAAGAAGAAGCCATAATTAATCAGCCATTTTGCACTGGGCAGAATATATTTCCACCAAGATATTATCAACTCAATGCAGTGAATCGTACCATCAATGCCATTGCAAAAGGACAGGACCGAGTTTTGCTTGTCATGGCCACCGGTACGGGAAAGACCTACACAGCATTCCAAATAGTGTGGCGTTTGCTTAAAAGTGGACTGAAAAAGAAGGTACTCTACCTTGCAGACCGCAATATATTAGTAGATCAATCTATACAACAGGATTTTAAGCCCCTTGAAAAGGTCATACATAAGATTGACTATTCCAAAGATAAAAATCATTTAGAGGAACTTGGCTCATATCAAGTGTTTTTTGCACTTTATCAGCAGCTTATCGGCCAAAATGATGCAAAGAACTATCAAGAGTTGTTTCCTAATCCAAACTATTTCGATCTTGTAATCATTGACGAGTGTCATAGAGGTAGTGCCAAAGATGATAGCAACTGGCGCACTATATTGGAATATTTTTCATCTGCTGCACATATCGGTATGACTGCAACCCCCAAGGAAACCCGTTACCAATCAAGTATCGGTTATTTTGGTGAACCAGTCTATACATATAGCTTGAAGAACGGTATAGAAGACGGATTTCTTGCACCATTCAAGGTTATCAATATTACGACCAATATTGGCGATGAATGGCGACCAGTCAAAGGTCAAAAGGATATTTACGGCAATGAAATAGAAGATCGTATTTACAACAATAGCGATTACGACTATAATATAGTGATAGAAGACCGTCATCGGGAGGTGGCACAAGAAATAACGAACTATCTGAAAAGCACAGACCGAATGGCTAAGACTATCGTATTCTGTGCTGATGAAACACATGCGGAACGTATGCGTATCGCACTGACTAATGCCAATGCAGATATGTGTAAAAAGAATCCAGACTATGTGGTTCGTATTACAGGCAGTGATGAATACGGCAAAAGTAAATTGGATTATTTTATTTCGGTTTCATCTAAATATCCGGTTATTGCCACGACTAGTAAATTACTGTCAACAGGGGTTGATTGTAAAATGGTGAAACTTATTGTACTTGATCAACAAATCGGTTCAATGACAGAGTTCAAACAGATTATAGGACGTGGTACACGTCTTCGTGAAAAGGAGGGAAAAACCTATTTTTCTGTCATGGACTTTCGCAATGTGACGCGTCTCTTTGCTGACCCTGATTGGGACGGACCGATTGAAATTGATCCTAATTATCCGCCGCAAGCATATATTTGTCCGACTTGTGGGCAGAGTCCATGTATTTGCCCGAAACCGGAAGGGAAACCTTGCCCGGATTGTGGGCAAACTCCATGTGTATGTCAACGACCGCCTAAATTACCAAAACCGATAGTAGCACCTGATGGTTGCAAGGTAATGGTCATCAATAAAGTGGTCTCTGTATATGATACTAACGGTAAGTTACTCCGGACAGAAAGCATTACGGATTATACAAAGAAGAATATCATTGATACATATGCGACCATTGATTCTTTTGCCGCAAAATGGCATTCGGCCGGAAGAAAGGTTGAAATAACGGAAATGCTAAAAGATGTAGGCATTGACATAGTAGCATTGAAACATGATCAAAATATGGATGATGTGGACGATTTCGATTTTATTTGTCATATTGCATACGGCAAAAAGACATTGACAAGACGTGAACGAGTGGAACAAGTGAAGAAACGCGATATATTCAATAAATATGGCGAACAGGCACGGCTTGTACTTGAAGCCCTTCTGGATAAATATATGAACGAGGGCATTTCGGAATTAGAGAATTTGTCCGTTCTGAAAAACGATCCATTCCGAAAACTTGGCTCTCCTGCTAATATCGCCAAACTATTTGGTGGAAAGCAGGGCTATCTTAATGCAGTAAAGGAGCTGGCACAACTGATTTATAATGTAGCATAAAAGAGAAACAAAATATGAGTTTATCAAATTTCGTAAAGCGAGTACGCAATATCATGCGTAATGATGCCGGAATCAACGGTGATGCTCAGCGTATTGAGCAAATGGCATGGATGCTGTTCCTTAAAGTTTATGATGAAAAAGAAAATGACTGGGAAATGGAAGAAGACGATTATAAGTCCATTATCCCGGAAGGTTGTCGTTGGCGTAATTGGGCGCATGATGATGGTAGCGGAAACGCTTTGACCGGTGATGACTTGCTTTCATTTGTAAACAACACCCTATTTGATAAGCTAAAAAAGATAGAGGTTACCCCTGATACTCCCGTCCGCCAGGCAATCGTAAAGACCACCTTTGAGGATGCGAACCAGTATATGAAAGACGGAGTACAACTCAGACAAGTCCTGAATGTGATTGACGCTCTCAATCTTGGCGACTATGAGGAAAGTCACGCTTTCGGTGAAATCTATGAGACTATTCTCAAAGAAATACAATCTGCGGGTTCTTCGGGTGAGTTCTATACACCAAGAGCATTGACAGAGTTCATGGCAGAAATAGTCAAGCCTCAGATTGGTGAAAAGATGGCAGATTTCGCTTGCGGTACAGGTGGCTTTATTACCAGTTGGCTTGGCGAGCTTGACAAGCGTGTTGTTACCGCTGATGACCGTGAAAAATTCAATTTGTCCGTATTCGGCATTGAAAAGAAGCAATTTCCTTATATGTTATGCGTGACAAACCTTCTACTTCATGGCATAGATACACCTTTAGTGTTCCATGACAACTCGCTAACAAAAGATGTTCTGAACTATACAGATGATGATAAGTTCGATGTTGTACTCATGAATCCGCCGTATGGCGGTAATGAAAAGTCGGATGTGAAATCTCATTTCCCTTCCGATATGCGAAGCAGCGAGACTGCCGACTTGTTTATGGTACTTATTATGTATCGTTTGAAGAAGAACGGTCGTGCAGCAGTCATTGTCCCTGATGGCTTCCTGTTTGGTGCAGATAACACCAAGATTGCCATCAAGACAAAATTGCTGCGAGACTTCAACCTGCATACCATCATTCGATTGCCGGGTAGTATCTTTGCACCTTATACATCTATTGCCACAAACATCTTGTTTTTTAACAACGAAATTGCAGAAGGTGCGCCAGAAGGATTTGCCACGAAAGAAACATGGTTCTATCGCTTGGATATGCCCGAAGGCTATAAGCATTTCTCAAAAACCAAGTCAATGAAAATGGAGCATTGCAACCCTATCAAGGAGTGGTGGAATGACCGTAAAGAGATCATTGTAGAAGATGCTAATGAGAAATCACGCTGCTATTCCGTAGAAGAATTAATAGCCACTGATTGCAACTTCGATTTGTGCAAATTCCCGAAAGATGATGAGGAAATTTTGCCTCCTGCCGAGCTACTTGCCGACTATTTCAAAAAACGGGCTGCACTTGACCATGAAATAGACAAGACATTGGCTGAGATACAAAAAATCTTGGGCATAGAAATAAATATTGAAGAGTAGGAGGTATTTTTAGAATAAATTTGGTACCCATGCGTGCCAAATTGAAAAATGTGGAATAATGGCAAAGAAAAAGGATATAGTCCCTGTGGATATAAATATTGATACTTTGTTTAACGATGTAAGAAACATCATTAATCAAGGTATCAGTCAGAGTGTACATATAGTTCATTCCATCGCCTGTATGACTTATTGGAAGATAGGTCAGCGTATAATAGAGGATGAGCAACAAGGGGAAAGACGTGCAGAATATGGTAAACAGGTGCTTAATAAATTGGCAGAACGTCTTACCGATGAATATGGTGAAAACGACAGCTACTCATCCAGAGACCTACGTAACTATCGCCAGTTCTTCTTAACGTTTAATGATTTTCCAAAATGGTACGCACGCGTACCAAATCTTACATGGACACATTATCGTTCTTTATTGAGAGTGAGCAATACAGAAGCTCGAATGTGGTATCTCAATGAAGCAAACTCTGAAACTTGGACAACCCGTACACTCGATCGCAACATTAATTCGCAATATTATTTCCGGTTATTGCAATCTTCTGATAAAAAAGAGGTGATTAAGGAAATGAAAGCAAATACATTGGAGTATCAAAAAGATAAATTTGAGTTTATCAAGAATCCAATTGTAGCCGAATTTTTAGGTTTCGGAAGGAAAAATGACTATACCGAATCTAAATTAGAAACCGCCATTATAAGTCATTTGCAGAAATTTATAATGGAATTGGGCAAGGGTTATGCATTTGTTGCCCGGCAGCAGCTTATTCGCACAGACCTCAGTGACTATTATATTGATTTAGTTTTCTACAACTATATCCTGAAATTTTTTTTGTTGGTTGATTTGAAAACAACAGAAATTACACATCAGGACATAGGGCAAATGGATATGTACATTCGATGTATGATGAACTGAAATGTACAGAAGGAGATAATCCTACTATTGGTTTGTTGCTTTGTGCAGAAACAAGTAATGATTTAGCACAGTATAGCGTCCTTCATGACAACGACCAACTGTTTGCTGCCAAATACCTTACTTATCTACCTAAAAAAGAGGATTTGTTGGCGGAAATTGAACGGCAAAAAGAGTTTTTTGAACTTCAAGAGGGGAAGCGTGAGTCTGATTTAGAATCAAATGAAGAGAGACAATGAACGGGAAACAATTAAAAAACAGTATACTCCAATGGGCGATACAGGGCAAACTTGTACCGCAAGACCCTAATGACGAACCGGCTTCTGCACTTCTAGAACGCATTAGAGCCGAAAAAGCTAGACTGGTCAAGGAAAAGAAAATCAAAAAAGATAAAAACGAATCTATCATTTACCGTGGTGAGGACAATTCCTATTATGAGAAGTTTCTTGCTACGGGCGAGGTGAAGTGTATTGATGATGAGATTCCGTTTGAGATTCCGAATGGATGGGAGTGGACACGCATTGGTAATATTTTCAATCATACAAGTGGAAAACAGCAAAGTAGTAGCAACAAGAATGGCGGAACGCCGCAGAAATTTATTACTACATCCAATCTCTATTGGGGATATTTCGTCCTTGATAATGTAAAAATTATGAATTTTACAGAGGAAGAGATTAATAACTGTTCTGCTACAAAAGGCGATTTGCTTGTTTGTGAAGGTGGTGCGGGTTACGGTCGTTCTGCAATTTGGAACTATGATTATGATATTTGTCTTCAAAATCATGTCCACAGATTACGCCCATGTGTAAATGGCATTTGTGAATATGTGTATCACTTTATCTACTTATTAAAAGAAAGTAATAACTTATCCTCTGTAGGAACTGCAATGCCTGGACTTTCAGCGAACCGTTTAAAAGGGTTGTTATTACCATTTCCCCCTCTTCCTGAACAAAATAGAATTGTTGCTAAGTTAGGAGAACTCTTACCACAAGTAGAAAAATATAGCAAAATTCAGAACTGTTTGGATGAGCTGAATGTAGCAATAAATGGTAAATTAAAGAAGGCTATTCTTCAAGAAGCTATTCAAGGAAAACTTGTCCCACAGATTGCAGAGGAAGGCACAGCCCAAGAGTTACTTGAACAGATACGACAAGAGAAGCAGAGACTTGTTAAAGAAGGTAAGCTTAAAAAGCCTGCTTTGTTGGATTCCATTATCTATAAAGGTGACGATAACAAGTATTATGAGCAGGTAGGAAAGAATATTAACGAAATTACAGAGGAAATTGCCTTTGATTTACCTAATGGATGGAATTGGTGTAGGCTGAAAGATATATGCTCAATCTTTACAGGAGCGACATTCAAGAAAGAAGATGCCTCTACTCGCGGAAAGGGTGTCCGTATTTTGCGTGGAGGCAATATATCACCCTTTGAATTGAAAGTCAAAGATGATGACATATTCCTTACAGAAGACAAAGTTAAGGAAGATATTTTATTGAAAGAGAATGATATACTAACGCCTGCGGTTACCAGCTTAGAAAACATAGGGAAAATGGCAAGAGTTGATAATAATATACCAGACACAACTGTTGGTGGATTCGTTTTTATCATTCGCTTGCATCTGATAAACCGTTGGTTTTCAAAGTATATTCTTTATCTTTTAAGCTCACCTTTTATGATTGATTATATGAAGTCTATAACAAATAAATCAGGACAAGCCTTTTACAATATTGGAAAAGAACGCTTGTCGATTGCATTATTGCCAATTCCACCCTTGACAGAGCAATATCGCATTGTTGCCCAAATAGAAAAACTATTTGAGCAACTGCGATAATTCATTTATCCGTTCTGCTATACGTTGTTGTTCTGCTAATGGTGGAATGCCAATAGGCAAATTATAAAATAATTCTTTATTGAGGTGCGGAATTGCTGCACCTCTTTTTGAATTTCTCAACTCCTCTTTATAGAACAAGATGAAAGCCAAGATATAAGGCTTCCACATGACAGAAGAAAGCCATAACTGCTTGAACGTACTCCCCATATATCCATTCTGTGGAACAGTGAAAACTTCACCTGAATTTTCACCATCTACAAGAATGATGTTATCTC
>OHAS01001266.1_pt1 | contig 20530 bp, 18 predicted proteins | sample 1577131 | NCBI WGS metagenome assembly OHAS01 (sample SAMEA3541566, study PRJEB24748) | human gut metagenome | biome: human gut; feature: human-associated habitat; material: faeces | place: China | collected 2012 | reverse complement strand
AAAAAGGGCGTGGCTGCCCTCAGTGCCGAAGAAGTTGAAAAGGCATAAAAGTTCTTTCGCAAGCAGGAGCCGTTTCTGGGAGATGTATTGTCCCAGAGTATAACCGGTCTCCTGCTTGAATAATCTCATCATATAATATTTACTGATATAGAATTGATCTGCGATCAGATCGATTGACAGATTTTCACAGAGGTGTTCGCCTACATAATCAAGGATGGCGAGCACCTTTTCATTACAATTATCAGTATCGATATATTCGAGCCGGTTCTTTCTTACGGCCCGGTTCAGATGTATCATAAATTCCAGAAACATAACCTGTCTGTAAAGCTCGGAAGCATAGCCGCCATCCGTAAACGAATGCTCCAACTGAGAGATAGAACGAAACAGAGAGCTTTTTTCGAAAGATGGGATACGCAGAACATTGGAATGTTCTTTTGCAGCCTTTTGAAAACAATAACTCAGATCATAATTATCTGTCTGATAAGCATTCATAAAATTAGGTGAGATATAGACAATGATTCTTTCATATGGGCAGGAATTGTCAACGGTCAGTCTGTGGATATCGCCTTGTTTTACAAGTACAATGTCATAAGGTTTCAGATCGTAAGAACGGCCCTCGATCATGTAATTTACTTTGCCACGGATGAAGATGGTGATCTTATCAAAGTCATGATAGTGGTAGTCTACTTCTTTTGTCTCCTGATCTGTCAGATGAAAGAGACGGAATTCGCTGTTCAGGTATCCTTTTTTCTCATATTGTTCCATTATTTACCAATTTTTTGATGAGAATTTCAAACGAACTGATACCCTATGAGATATCGCTTTTTAATCGTTTGTATGTAAATATTTTGTGATTTTTTCAATTAGTAACTGCTTACTCTTTTTTCTAAAATATCAGCTGGCAGCACCTTGAATCTGATTTTCATCATATACATTTTCTACCTCATATTCCTTTAACATTTTTTCTATATTAGAAACCATTTATGTTGGCTTCTCATTAATGTACACAGTTTCTTAACATAAGTTGCATGATAATGTTCTGATAGTTCTATAATGAATTCAGTATCCAATTTTCTCAAATCAATATCATCAATTCTAAGACTATCATTCAACAGCAAATGTAATTCTTCTGCATTTGAGGCTAATGGTAAAGTATAAAGCATATCACATACTGCCTTTTCAGAATTTAAAAGAATATTAATGTATCGTTTTAAATAAAAATTCATAATTCTGATCAATTAATTTTGAAATAATATCGTTAATAAAAGGATCTGATATTATGTTTTAAATATAGTTATCAAGTTTTATGACATAAGTGAGACAAGAGAAATAATCAGAACAAAATGTGCTTGATTGTACTTACTCTTATACAAGATAAATGGCGTATCTATTCAATCAAGGATAATGAAAATTTCACTGACACAATCACTAATTAAAAAAAGACTCTCTCTAATTGTCTGATCATGACAACTAAAGATAGTCTTAATTTTTATATCTTTTTTTTCAACTAGAACAAGCCAACGATATGTCCATCCTCATCAATATCCATATCCAATGCTGCCGGATGTTTTGGCAGACCTGGCATAGTCATAACATTGCCAGTTAAAGCGACAATGAAGCCCGCTCCGATAGATGGGCGCAACTCGCGAACCGTGATTCTGAAGCCTTTAGGTGCTCCGTAAATCTTCGCGTTATCAGTCAGAGATGTCTGACACTTAGCCATACAGATTGGTGTTTTATCCCAACCCAGCTCATCATAAATTTTAATCTGCTCAGCCGCTTCTTCGGTAAAGTCAACACCATCAGCACCATAAACACACTTCGCGATGCGTTCAATCTTAGCCTCAATGGATTCATTTACATCATACAACGGTGCGAATTCATTTTCTTGTTCACAGATGCCAACAAGCTGTTGCGCCAAATCCAGCGCTCCCTCGCCGCCTTTAGCCCAAACTTGAGATAATGACATTGGGTGACCCTCTTCGCGGCACCATGCCTGCAGCGCTTCAACTTCTGCCTGTGTATCTGTCGCAAATTCATTGATAGCAACAATATATGGAAGCTTAAACTGTTTCACTGTATCGATATGCTTCGCCAGATTCGCACAGCCATCAAGCATCGCCTGAACATTTTCTTCTTTTAAGTTCTCAAATTCAATGCTGCCATGCTGTTTCAAAGCACGAATGGTTGCGACGATAACGACGGCGCTTGGTTTCAGATTACCAAACCGGCATTTAATATCCAAGAATTTCTCAGCCCCTAAATCAGCACCGAAGCCTGCCTCTGTGACAACATAATCACCCAGCTTTAATGCCAGCTTTGTCGCTAAGATTGAATTACAGCCATGTGCAATATTCGCAAAAGGACCGCCATGGACAATCGCCGGGTTGTTTTCCAGCGTCTGCACCAGATTAGGCTTAATGGCATCCTTCATAATCATTGCCAGTGCGCCCTCAATTTTCAAATCCTTTACAAAAACCGGTTTACCTTCTAAATTATATCCAATCAGCATATTAGACAGCCGCTCTTTTAAGTCCATTAAAGAAGTAGACAGACATAAAACCGCCATCACCTCTGAAGCAACTGTAATATTGAAACCATCTTTACGCTCAACACCGTTGGCCTTTGGCCCCAAACCTACTTCGATTTGACGCAGAGTACGATCATTCATATCCAGACAGCGTTTCCATGTAATCCGCTCAATATCCAGATTCAGCTCATTCCCTTGATGAATATGATTATCAATACATGCACTGATCAGATTATTTGCAGTTGTGATTGCATGCATATCACCGGTAAAATGAAGATTCAAATCCTCCATTGGCACTACCTGGGCATAACCGCCGCCGGCCGCACCGCCCTTTAAACCAAATACCGGTCCCAAAGAAGGTTCTCGCAGGGCAATCACTGTTTTCTTACCCAGACGATTTAAACCGTCACCTAAGCCTACCGTTGTCGTTGACTTACCTTCACCAGCCTTTGTCGGATTGATTGCCGTTACCAAAATCAGCTTTCCATCTTTTTTATCCTGATTCTTTTTTAATAAATCAAGATTTAACTTCGCTTTATATTTACCGTAATACTCCAGATCATCTTCCTCAATACCGATCTTTTCTGCAACCTTATCAATCTTCAGCAGCTTTGCTTCCTGAGCAATCTCCAAATCTGTCTTGTACATAGTTTCGCCTCTTTTTCTCTCTATTATAAAAGACCTACACGTTTAAAGATAACATCCACATTCTTTACATGATGAGCCGGATTAAAGCAGTCATCAATTTCTTCCTGACTCAGCACCGCTGTAACCTGCTCATTATTTTCCATCAATTCTTTAAAATTAACCTTTTCTTCCCATGCCTTCATCGCGTTTGGCTGTACCAAATCATAAGCCTGTTCCCTGGCGAAGCCTTTTTCAATCATTTTAAGCATAAAGCGCTGAGAATAAATCACGCCATAAGTTTTATTGATATTCTCACGCATATTCTCTTCAAATACGGTCAGAGTTTCAAGGATTGAGCCAAATCGGTTCAGCATATAATCAAGTAATTCTGTCGCATCAGGAGCAATAATTCTCTCCGCTGATGAATGTGAAATATCACGTTCATGCCATAATGGCACATCCTCATAAGCTGCCATCATATAACCGCGCATGACGCGTGAACAGCCGCACATATTTTCGGAACCGATAGGATTGCGTTTATGCGGCATCGCACTTGAACCCTTCTGTCCTTTATTGAAATGCTCCTCAGCTTCACGCACTTCTGTACGCTGAAGGTGACGGATTTCGGTCGCCATCTTTTCAATTGAACCGGCTATTAATGCCAAGACTGCAAAGTAATCCGCATGACGGTCACGCTGTAAAACCTGAGTTGAAATATTAGCTGAATGAATACCCAGCTTATCACATACATAATCCTGCACAAAAGGCGGAGTATTCGCGAAAGTTCCAACCGCACCGCTGATTTTGCCGGCTTCAACACCTGCAGCCGCATCTTCAAAGCGTTTCAGGTTTCTTTGCATCTCATCATACCATAATGCAAAGACTAAACCAAAGGTTGTAATCTCCGCATGAACACCGTGTGTTCGGCCAATCATCACCGTATCCTTATAGCGCAGTGCCTGTTTCTTTAAAATACTGATATAACGTTCTAAGTCCTCACGCAAGATCGCATTTGCCTGTTTGTATAAATAACCATAAGCAGTATCAACAACATCAGTGCTTGTTAAGCCATAATGAACCCATTTTTTCTCATCACCTAATGACTCTGAAACACAACGGGTAAAGGCTACTACATCATGCTTTGTTTCTTGTTCAATTTCATAGATTCGATCAATATCAAACTTTGCATTAGCCCATAGCTTCTCTACATCCGCTTTAGGAATCTCACCTAGTTCAGACCATGCTTCACATGCCAAAATTTCAACTTTCAGCCATGCTGCGAATTTGCTTTCTTCACTCCAAATATCACGCATGTTTTTTCTTGAATAACGTTCAATCATTTAGTCCACCATATCTTTCTTTCCAATATCACTTCGATAGAACAAACTGTCACACTTTATTTTCTTAATTTCTGTATAAGCCTTATCATATGCTTCTTCAAGGGTTGACCCTTCCTCTGTAAGCAGCAGCACGCGGCCGCCAGCTGTCAGCAATTTACCACCCTTCGTCTTAGTGCCCATATGGAATACTAGACCGTCAACATCCTCAACTCCTTCAATCAGTGCATCTTGTGTCGATGATGCAGGATAATTGGTACTGGCAAGCACTACACCAAGACGAACCTTATCCGACCACTTAAGCGTCATTGTTTTCCCGGCCATCACATTCAATATAACTTCCACAAAGTCACTTTCTAATCTTGGCAGAATGACTTCTGCCTCCGGATCACCAAAGCGTGCATTAAATTCTATTGTCTTGACGCCATCATCAGTCAGCATCAAACCGCCATATAAGAAACCGGTGAACGGATGACCTTCTTCTACCATCGCCTTAGCCATAGGTTTCATGACTTTCTCCATCGCTTCTCCGACAATATCAGGCGTGATCTTTTTCACTGGTGAATATACACCCATACCGCCAGTATTTGGACCTTTATCACCATCATAGGCACATTTGTGATCCTGAGCAATTTCCATTGGGATTACAATCTCATTACATACAAAGCTCATCAGTGAGAATTCAAAGCCGCGCAGACATTCTTCAATGACCACACGGTTATGTTCAATCGCAAACGCAATTTTCAATGCCTCAACAGCTTCTTCTAAACTTTCCGCAACCGTTACACCCTTACCGGCTTTCAAGCCGTCTTCCTTGATTACGATCGGCGCGCCCTTTTCTTCAACATAAGCCAGCGCTTCCTCATAATTATCAAAGGTCTGATAGGCAGCTGTCGGAATATGATATTTCTTCATGATCCGTTTAGCGAAATCCTTACTTGTTTCCACCTGTGCCGCATCCTTGCTCGGGCCGAAAATCTTAAGCCCTTCAGCCTGAAAAGCATCAACAATACCCAGCGATAAGCTGCTTTCAGGACCAACGATTGTCAGATCGATCTGTTTAGCTTTAGCAAATTCGGTTAAACCTTTTACATCATCATCACGAAGTTCAACGAGTTCAGCCAGCGGTTCCATACCGACATTCCCCGGCGCCGCATAAATCTTATCTACCAGTCTGCTTTTTGAGCAGGCATAAACTAAAGCATGTTCACGTCCGCCTTTACCAAGTACCAGTACCTTCATAATGTCTCCTTCCACTGCTTAAAAAAACAAATGACTGTTTCCAAAAAACAGCCTGTTTAAAGCAGGTTACCACATTTATTTTACTGTATTTAAACCTTTTTTACAATGCTTATTATCAGCGTTATATAAATAATTTTTGGCAAATTTGCAATTTAAAATTGATTTTTCAGTTCAAATCTGCTTTTTCAATTCAAATATCCTGAATAAAAAGTGATTTTTGATCAAAAATCATCATTTTTCAATTTTCACAGCCGAGCTTTTTCATTATCTTTGTGTGCTGATTTCTGCAAGAATTGATTTATTGGGTTAAAATAGTGATTAGGAGGTAATGATTATGAATCCAAAAACCTATGAATTTGACGCAGTTATCCGCAAGGTTGACGGTATTGACGGCGCTTATATAGAGTTCCCATATGATGTAAAGAAAGAATTTGGTAAAGGCCGTGTTAAGGTAAAGGCCGCCTTTGACGGTGAGCTGTATAATGGCAGTCTTGTCCGCATGAAAACACCGGGACATATTCTTGGCTTAAGAAAGGATATTCGGGCTAAAATCAATAAACAAGCCGGTGATGCTGTGCATGTAGTGATTCAAGAACGTGAATAAGGATCGGTATCAAACTATACCGACCCTTTTTATTTTTGCCAAATCTTGGGTATGACCGCACCGCAGCTGTACAGCATGAAGAACAAAATAAACTGACGTTTATCAAACTCACCGCCTTGAATTAAAATTTCCTGTATCTGCCCCGATAGCTTCATCATATAATTGGTTTCCATATAGCCATTACGCAAGTAAAATTGTTTCCGTTTTTCTCTTTGCAAACGATTGACAGCTGATTCATCACAAGGTTCAATCGATACAATGACTTTATTAAAAGCTGCCCGCTCTTGTATGTCTTTCAGTATCTGACTGCCATACCCTTTTGACCGCCGCTTTTCATCAACTGCCAAAAACATGATAAATGTTTGTTTTCGCAAAGATGCCATGTAGGCAATACCGCATAGGACATCTTCATCATAGTAAGCAAGAAATTCAGTATGCCACAAACAGGACATAATCAGCATCAAGGGAAACGGCATCCGTTCTGCCTTTGGAAATGCAGCTTCATAGAGCTGTTTAATCTCATTTTTACGTTTGCTTTTAATGACTTTTTCGACATTCATAAGGATTTTACCTTTCTCCGCTTTTTCTCATATATTATAAGGCGATTATAACACAAGATCGGCAATCAATTAGTAAATTTCATTATGTTCGATGACTTGTTTATACAGATTGCACGTCAATACGACACAGGATAGTGAGAAAAATACCTCAAGTGCTGTGCTGACAATGCCGACTAAAAGGAAAAACAAGCACGACATTGCCGTAATAAAATGCAAACTATAAAGATAGATTTTATAATCAGATCGATACTGCCGATATGCTCTCCCTACGATGCGATACAGGATTAAAAGCAGTAGGAGTGATGCCAGGAAAGCAAAAACGATATGCAGTTTTGATTGAAATGGAAATTGTTCAGGCAGATAAGGGGTTGTGACAGCCATAAACAGCAGCAATATTGCTGTTTTCAATAAAATGCTTTCCAACCTGGCTTCTTGAAAACGCATTAAGATGCGATTGATTAATACATAGAAGTAAATGCCTACCAATACTCCCCATAGTAAAAATGCCAGCTGATTGCTTGGCAGATTTCCATGGACAGAAAAATTCGAATCAAATAAATGACTGCCTTTGATGAAAAGCAGTGTATAAGCTGGAATTAATACATAAGTCATAAGATTAAGCAGCATAAAATCCCTCCGCTATTAGGGTTGCCAGCTATGCTGCTTTTATCAAATCTATCTCAGCGCGTCGATGATTTTAGTTTTATCTGTCTCTACTTCACATTTCATTTTAATCACTCTGGCTGGATTGCCGACAATAACACAGTTAGCTTCTACATCTTTAGTGACAATCGCACCGGCACCTACAACAGCGCCCTTTTTGATGCGGATACCTTCCAGAATTACCGCGTTGGCACCAATCAGAACATCATCTTCAATAATTACCGGGGTGGCATTCGGCGGTTCAATGACCCCGGCCAGTACCGCACCGGCACCGATATGACAGCGTTTGCCAATCTGTACACAGCCGCCGATGATTGCTCCCATATCGATCATCGTTGCTTCCCCGACAGAGGCGCCGATATTAAGAATCGCTCCCATCATGATGACTGCCTTTGAGTCAATTGTCACATGGCCGCGCACTATGGCTCCGGGTTCGATTCTCGCATCTAAATGTTTGATATCCTGCAATCCAACAGCGCTGTTGCGGGCTGACGGTTCAATGACCATTTCTTCAATTTCTGACTGATAGGCATCTAAAACCGGTTTAATCTCTTCATAATCGCCAAATATGATCTGATCCTGAATGCCAAACACATGACAATGTTTTAATGGCAGCTGTGTCCGGCATTTAAGATAGACCTTTACCGGTGTTTTTTTCTTACCTTTACTGATCGTATCGATGATTTCTGCTCGTTCCATTAACTTCCTCCCACATGCTTAATACATCCTCCATTGTATAATATCCTTTTTCTTTATCAGATAAGAAAGCCGCCGCCTTGATTGCTCCATGGATAAAGATTCGTTTATTTACAGCTTTATGAGTAATTTCCAGGCTTTCATCCTCACCTAGATATAAGATGGTATGTTCACCGGCCAGATTACCGCCGCGAATTGCATGGATACCAATCTCTTTACCACGCTGTCCGCATTCACCGCGCCGTCCGTAAAGTTCATTATATTGGTGCGCCGGATTCATGATTCCGGCCAGTTGTTTGGCTGTACCGCTGGGCGCGTCGACTTTCTGATTATGATGCTTCTCGATGATTTCTATATCAAAATCCTCAGCCAAAATCGGTGTTATCTGCTTCAAAGCCTGTTTTAAGACTGCAATCCCCAAGGAGAAATTCGCTTCCTGGATGATTGGTATCTGCATAGCCGCAGCATGAATTGATAATTGCTGCTTCTGCGTATAATTGGTCGTCCCTAATACGAGTTTGACATGGTAATTTAATGCATATTCAAGCAATGCCTGCAGATTATCCGGATGTGAAAAATCAAAGACCAGTTCCGGCGGCTCACTAAGCGTTTGCAGCTCATAACCGCGATGAACTGCAGCGATGATCTCATTATTATTCTTTTCCAATGTCTGCTTCAGCAAACTTCCCATCTTGCCAGTACCCACAATTCCTAACCGCATATGCCGCACCTCATCTCTATACAGTTTATGTTAGAGATCCGCATTAATATTCCTGCCAGTATCCTTGTGCTATTTTTACTGCCGGTCCCTTAAGCCGGATCGTATCACCCACATCAACGATCAGTTTTCCATAGGGCAAAAGTACAGTAACCGGACTTATGCATTTGCCATCTCTTACCGCTATATAAGCTGAGGCACAGGCGCCAGTTCCGCAGGCTGCGGTAATGCCAACTCCCCGCTCATAGGTTACTAGCTCAATTGTATGCTCATCCGTCACCCACACAAAATCAACATTTGTCTGATTTTTAAAAATTGGATAATTGCATAGCTGGGCACCTAAACTGTCCATCGATGCAATATCTAGGTCAGCCATATATAAAACTGTGTGAACAGCACCGATGAATACTGAACTCACAGACAGCAGCCGATCTGATACAAATAGCTTTTGATGCAGAAAAGAAGTCTCCATCGTATCAATATCCATTGACGCAGCTTTACAATCTGGTTTTCCCAGATCGACCGTGCATGAAAAGGGATCATGACTGACATCCATAACCTTCATTTTACCTGCCTTTGTTTCTACTCTGCTGATGTCACTTTCTGCCATTCCTTGATCGATGCAATATTTTACAAAACAGCGCAGACCATTACCGCACATCGCTGCCTCGCTGCCATCACTATTAAAAATACGCATCGAACATGGCTTGCGGGTTACTGCCAGCAAACCGTCTGCCCCAATGCCAGTTTTTCGGTGACATAGCTTCTTGGCGAGCTCTGATAAGTCCTGATGCCATTCCTCGATGATAATAAAATCATTGCCGCAGCCATGATATTTAGAAAATGCCTGCATCTCATCCCTCCAGAATCAGTATATGTCAGCGGGGACAGAATGTTAAAAAAGAAACAGCGTCCACTGTTTCTTTATCAGCTAATCAATGATTTCCAGCCATGCCTCATAATAATCCGTGCGCTCCTGATCAAAGGCAGTCCCCATATATTTACCAATAATCGTGCCTGTTTTCAAATTATATGCAACTGCTGCTTCATAAAAAGCAGGGGCATTATTGATTGAAGCATCATCAGAATTCAATTTCAGCAACCCTTTCAGATAACGCTTCGATACTTTATCACCCGCTCTAAATAATTCATCTTGTTCATTATCCGTAAACATGCCATACAAACAACTTCCCTGCGGCAGTAATAGGATTGCTGAACGGGAAGGATCATAAATAAACAGCTCCATGTCCTCCTTGCTTTCAAATGAAAATGAACGTATCGAAGGAATTTTTACTTCAACAAGCATAAAATCTTTTATCGCTTCTAATTGTTTCACATTTTCAAGCAAGGCTTTTTTATGCTGAATCGCATTCAGCGTTTCCTCGATCTCTTTAATTTGTTTCAACAGTTTTGCTTCACTGTCAGCGAATAGCTTCAGCTGCTGATCAGCACTCATTTTAGGCAGTTCACGTATTGACTTTACGGGTATTGATAAACTTCGGTTTAATATTACATCACAAATATCCAGCATTGTTTTCCATGTAGGCATACGATAATTATTATCCGCACTGCGTTCAAATCGGATTAAGCCTTCATTATCCCAATAGCGCAGTGCTGAAGGGGCGACATGAAATAAGTCAGCTAATTTTTTTAGTGTTTGTTGCTCATTCATAGGATCTCCAATCAAATTTTCTTGACATTAAAGTTACTTTAAGCTTTATGCTCTTATTGTACGCTATTTGGGAGGAATTTACTATGCAAAAAAGATTTTTCAGTTATGTACTGCCAGCCATGCTTGCCTTTGCATTTACCGGCTTATATACAATTGTCGACGGCTTCTTTGTCGGCCAGAATATCGGTGATGTTGGTTTGGCAGGCATAAACATTGCCTTTCCTATTGTCGCATTGATTCAGGCTGTGGGCTGCGGTATCGGCATGGGCGGAGCCATTCAGATTTCCGTAAACAAAGGCCGCGGTTCAAAGGATTTAGAGGATAAGACTTTCGGCAATACCTTAATTCTGCTTTTATTAGCAGCAGTGATTATGAGTCTGTTCGTTTATGTGCTGAATTATCGAATCCTTGTGCTGTTAGGTGCTGAAGGGGAAGTATTGATCACTGCTTCAAAATATCTGAGCGTTATTGCTTTAGGTTCCATCTTTCAGCTATTCGCCTGCGGCTTTACACCGCTGCTGCGTAATTATGACCAATCGATACTTGCGATGGCGGCCATGATCTGCGGCTTTGTTACGAATATCGTTCTTGACTGGTTATTTGTCAGTGTTCTTAAATGGGGTGTCGGCGGTGCGGCATGGGCAACGATCATCGGACAGATTATGACCGTAATCCCTTGTCTGGGCTTTCTATTCAAGCGCTGCCGCAGCATATCGATCCCTAGCTTTAAGTTAAGCAAAAATGTTGTAAAGAATATAATCCGCATTGGTTTATCTCCATTTGGTCTTACGATGTCACCCTATTTAGTGATGATTCTGATTAATAAATGGGCTGTCCTTTATGGCGGTGAAACAGCTGTCGCGGCTTATGCGGTTATTTCATATGTGACATCAATCATTTTTCTTTTACTGCAAGGCGTCAGTGACGGCAGTCAGCCGCTGATCAGCCTCTGTCTTGGCAGCGGCAATTTCCAAGAAGCGCTTCAAATAAGAAAGCTCGCTTATGTGTTTTCATTAATTATCGCCTTGCTGACTGGTGCCGGCATCTTATTGCTGAGTCATTTCATCCCTGTATTATTTGGGGCATCTGAGGCTGTCGCGGCAATGACTGAAAACAGCCTGCCGATCTTTGTTTCCGGTTTTTTGTTTGTCGCTTTCTGCCGGGTAACAACGTCTTATTTCTATGCCACCCAGAAAAATACTTCCGCGTATATCATGGTTTATGGTGAACCAGTTCTTCTGGCAATCTTGCTGACTGCCGTTCTGCCCCATCTTTTAAAGCTGCAGGGTGTGTGGCTGTCAGCGGTAACGGCGCAATTAATACTTGCTATTATCGGTTTGATACTGATTATGCGTGAGAAGAAGTTTCAGCTATGATTGTCTGTCACTTTTTCTTAATTCATAAATGAAGGCTTCTATGCGGTTCAACCCTTCGATCAGCTGCCGGGTGCTGCCGCATGTAGAAATGCGAATATATCCTTCTGCATGAAAATAACTGCCCGGCACACAGGCTACCCGTGCCTCATGAAGCAGCCGCCTGCAGAATGAAACAGAGTCTATGCCGAATTCTTCTATATTGGGAAAGGCATAAAAAGCGCCTGCCGGCTGATTTATAGGAAGTCCCATCTCCTTTAGACGCCCAACAGCAAGATCACGATGCTTTTTGTATACTGTCAGCATCTCGGCCGGATCAATTTCTAACGCTTTTATGCCGGCTTTCTGAACAAAGGTATTTACACAGGAATAACGATACTGGTGGATTTTCATAATTTCAGCCAGTATTTTTTTATCGGCCAGCAAGTATCCTAAGCGCCAGCCGGTCATCGCGTAGGGCTTGGAAAAGCTTTTAACGGCCAATAGCTGTGAACGGAGATCCTGAAACTGCATGAAACTGTTATAGCTGTCATCATAAACCAAACGATCATACACATCATCGCATAAGACAAAGATCTGTTTATCCTTCACAAAGTCGTGAATCAGCGCTAAGGAGGTTTGGTTATAGATACAGCCGCTGGGATTATTCGGTGAATTTAAAAGGATCGCTTTTGTTTTATCAGTGAACACACGCTCCAATTCTTCACGGGTTATCTGAAATTCGTAGTCTTGAGTATTTAAAGGGATAAAACGTCCGCCTTCCAGCTTGATTATCGCTTCATACTGCGGATAAGCCGGGGTTGGAACAATAATTTCATCACCTGGATCAATCAATGCCGCCAAAGCGGCAGAAAGCGCATCACTGGCACCCGCGCAAACCATGATCTCATCAGCATCATATAATAAATGATGGGTTTTCCATTCATAGACCGCTATTTTCCTGCGCAGATCTAAATCACCCATTGCTGCGGCATAATGTGTATGATTATGATCCAGCGCCTGTTTCAAAGCCTTTTTAATATCCTTAGGTGTATCAAATTCCGGTTCTCCCAAGGTGAGTGAAATACAATCCGGCACGGCGGCAGCTTCTTCATTGAAAGCCCGTATGCCGCTGACTGGTATCTGATGTAATTGTTTTTTTAATTTATTTAACATTGTCGCACCTCATAATTATTATCATTCATTTTATGCTCATCATTAGAAATTCATACTGAACCATCAAAAAAACTGATATAATAATGAAAAAGAGGGACAATTATGAAAATAACAGTACGTCAGGCAGTCATTGAAGACGCTTCAGCTATACAGAAATTAAACGCTGATTCTTTGCATTATGAATATCCTTTGGAATCAACATTAACAAGGTTAAGAGCTGCGTTAGAAAACGAACGGATGAGAGTATATGTGGCAGTGTATAAGAATGAAGTGATTGGTTATGTACATGCTCAGGATTATGATGTACTTTATGCAGGACACTGCAAGGATGTGCTAGGTTTAGCCACAGCCAAAAGATGCCAGCGAATGGGTGTTGGCACTATGCTGATGAATGCCGTGGAAGCATGGGCTAAAGAAACCGGTGCCGATTGTGTACGTCTTGTTTCCGGTGCCGGAAGAACTGAAGCGCATCAATTTTACCGCGCTTGTGGTTATGATGGCGGCAAGCAGCAGATTAATTTTAAAAAACAATTGGGAGAGTAAAATGATTATTAGAACATATCAAGCTTGGGATTGCTTAGCCATCATTGAGCTGTTTAAAGACACTGTTTTAAATGTTAACTGTCAGGATTATAATCCTGAGCAGCTTCAGGCATGGATTCGCAGCAGTGAGGATGTCGATGGCTGGAATAATGCTTTTCTTGAACATAGGACATTAGTCGCTTTAGAAGATAATAAAATCGTTGGTTTTGCGGATATGACCGATGATGGATTTTTAGATCGGCTCTATGTACACAAGGATTATCAGCAGCAGCATATCGGAAAAGCGTTGTGTGATGAACTTGAAGCATGGATCTGGCAGCAGGGCTGTGTTACCATCCGTACCCATGCGTCGATAACCGCAAAGCCTTTTTATGAAAAAAGAGGATATAAGGTAATTTGTGAGCAATATGTGCAGCGGGAGAACTGCAAGTTAAAAAACTATATTATGGAAAAAACTAATAACGATAGCTTCGAAAAAGGGCTGAATAATTAAATTAATAAGAATATTTCGCTTAATTCCTTGACTAGGAAGTAACTTCCCACCTTATAATCGATTTGTGAAACATTAATCATATAAGGAGGAAATATGCGTAAACTATTCAAATTACTGCTTTGCGGACTGATGGTTTTGACAACTGCTTGCAGCAAAGCAAATGATTCAAAGCTTTATGAGCCGGGGACTTATTCAGCTAACAGTAAAGGCTTTGGCGGTGAAATTGCAGTCACCATAAGTGTCGATGAATCTTCAATCACCAATGTGGAAATCATCGGTGATGAGGAAACCCCTGAGCTTGGCGGCAAAGCAATCGAAGAAATGATTCAGCAGATTCTTAATGCCCAAAGTGATGAGATTGACGGTATGTCAGGCGCTACAGTTACATCAAATGCTGTGCGTGAAGCACTTCGTTCTGCGCTGAATCAGGCAAAGGGAATCAGCAGCAATGAATTGAGTATGTCAGATGGTACATATAGTGCAACCGCGGCATCTTACGCGGAAATTAATGGTTTAGCTACAACTGGTTCACTGACAATGAAGGTGACGATTAAAGATAATAAAATCGAAGCAATTGAGATTCCCGAATATACAGATACAGATATTATCGGCGGGATGGCCTTTCCTATATTGACGGAAAGAGTGATTGAATCACAGTCGATGAATTTAGATGCTGTCAGCGGCGCAACAGTATCTTCAAATGCTTTCTTTACTGCATTGAGTGATTGTGTTCAACAAGCAGGCGGAGATGTCAGTATTCTCAAATCTATTGAGATAGAGAAAGCTGAGCCTAAAACTGAGGAAATAACCACAGATGTTCTTGTGATTGGGGCTGGTATGGCCGGTCTTAGTGCAGCTATTGAAGCTGCTGAGCAAGGCGCTGAAGTTATATTACTTGAAAAGAACCTTGTATATAGTTCATCAACAACCCGGTCTTTAGGTTTTATTGTCGGAGCTGATACTGAAACTCAAAAGGCTAATGGTATTGAAGACAGCGAGGAAGCTTTCTATCAAGATATCGTAAGTTTATATGAGGGTGAAGAGCAGTTAGACCTGAATTTAATTCACAAAATGGCCTTTGATTCATCTGAACTTAATACTTGGTTAAGTGATCATGGCTTGGAATTTACAAATGTGATTAATAAGAGTACAAAAGGTGAACGTGCTGTCAAACGAATCCATACTACAGCGAGCGGATCCGCAGTTACATCAACACTTGTTGAGGCAGCGGAAAAAGCGGGGGGGAAAATCTTGATGGGAACCCCTGCAACATCTTTAATTCAAGAAAATGACGGTTCTATCAGCGGCGCACTGGCGACTAATGGTAATGGTGACAGTATAACCATTCATGCTCAGTCAACAATTGTGGCTGCAGGTTCTTATACAAATAATGAAACACTATTTAATGAATTAAATCCACTGATCAATAATATTGCCTATGCTTGCGGCAGCGGTGAAGGTGATGCCTACCGTTGGTTTAAGGAAGTCGGGGCAGATATTGTGGAAATACCATATACACAGTTTATGTATTACAGTTATGCAGCCTCTTTTGAGGAATTCCCAGAAGTCATTCCTAATTCTCCTGATAATCCTGTATATGATATCTTATTGGTAACAGGCGGAGCAGAGCGAGTGACTGCTGAAGATAATTTCTGTTTTGAATTTACTAAAGAAAACTGGATTCGCGGCTACAATGAAGGGTATGCTATTGTAGGAGCAGAATTCGCGGAAAAATATCCGATTCTAATGAAGAATGTGTTAAATCATGACGTACCGAGTTCAGGACTCCCTTTTGCTTATCAAGCGGATACGATTGCTGAGCTTGCTGATCAAACCGGTCTTGACGCTGATACGCTGCAAGCCACAGTTGATCGTTACAATGAACTTTGTGATAAAGGCATTGATGAAGATTTCGGTAAAGACAGTGCATACATGAAACGTTTAGAAGGGCCTTATACAATAATCCGACTGCCGATGATTACCACCGATGGATATACTGGCGCACGGATTAATGAAAATGCACAGGTATTGGATTCAAATGGCGAATGGATTAAGGGATTGTATGCGGCAGGTTCATGCGCAGACGGACAAACTGTTTCAGTCAATTACTTTGGCTGCGGTACATCACTGATGACATGCGGTGTCTTCGGACGTGCAGCTGCAATTCACGCTGTTTCACAGTTAAACAAATAATGATTCGAGCATCGCTGCCTTGACAGTGATGTTCTTTTAATTCATAATGTAAAGGGTTTCTTATGAAAAACAATCAATTCATTTACACTACTAAAGAAGTATCACGCTATTACGATTTAACCGGTAAAGGACTGGCTTTTTATGAAGAAAAGGGGATCATATCTCCTAGCCGTACAGATAACCATAAATACCGGATTTTTACACTGGCTGATTGCTATAATCTTTACCATTCCAAGCTTTACAGTAACTGTGGCTTCACGCTGAAAGACACAGCCGACATTCTTCAGCATGAACATCTAAATAATACCCTACAATTAGTAAACAGTAAGGCAGAAGAAATGCACAAGAATATCTTAAAGCAGGAACGAATTCTCTATCATTTGCAGCGAATTGCAGACACATTGGAAAAATACAATAACGATAATTCATATGAAATCATCAACAGCCCGGATTTTTATCGATTATTGGTGCGTGATTTTGATACTCCTCATATAGCCTCTCCTGCTCAAGCCGCAGAATTTGAAGAATGGAATTCTATAATTCCCATTAATACAGCATCATTAAAAATACCTAAACTGGCTTTATTCTCTGATATACCTGAATTTAATGTCGGAATCGGTAATATTATCAGTAAATATGACTTCACTTTATTCCAATTTAAAATGAGTGAGTCTGTTGAATCGCTGCCGTCAAGAAAATGTCTTCATGCGATTGTGAAGGGCAATAGTGAAAAAATCAATACCACTGAGTGGTTAAAAGATGTATTAGAATATGTACAACACAATAATATTAAAATCATAGATGATGCTTATACTTCAATGCTGATTGTAACAAACGAAGATAATTTAAAAGTAAGATATGATGAAATATGGATACCCATTGAATAATTAAATAAATAAAAAAATAAATGGATGCGGCATGATTGGCTGCGTCCATCTTTGTTTATTCTACTATGTACATTGATCCAAAGGAAGCCGAATCGCCATTATCCCAATTTAATTCCATCTCTGCAAAATACTTGCCGGGATCATTTGGCAATTCTGCCTGATAATTTATCGCAAACCCTTTATTCATGAATATTACATGTTCAGGCACGTTTGGCTCTACCTTCTCTTGATCGATTGTCAAAGGGATTTCCATACGCATCGATCTTCACCAACGTATGTTTGATGAAGCGCGAGGCAGACAAGATGTGGAATCGATTGAAAGCTCAGTTTTTAATCGTGATAACTGAATGATTTTATTTAAATTTGGACCATTGATGCTATTTATATAATAGAAAATATCATTGTTCTTAAAAGGATACAAAAAAAGGCAGATATCACTCTGCCTCAATCTTACTAATGTTTAAAATGTCTGATACCGGTATAAACCATCGCGATGCCATGCTTATTGCATTCATCCACTGACAGCTGATCCTTAATTGAACCGCCCGGCTGAATAATAGCCGTTACTCCAGCTTTAGCCGCTTCTTCAACGGTATCCGGCATCGGGAAGTAAGCATCTGAGCCCATTACTGAACCCTTAGCCTTTTCACCGGCTTGCTCAATGGCGATTTTAGCTGCGCCGACACGATTCATCTGGCCCGCGCCAACACCAACTGTCATATTATCCTTAACTAAAACAATCGCATTTGATTTCACATGCTTCACTGTCTTCCATGCAAACATCAGCTGTTCCAATTCCTGAGCAGTCGGTTTACGTTCTGTAACACATGTTAAATCATTTACTGTAACCTGCTTCAAATCAGCATCCTGAACCAGCAGACCATCATTTACATTGGTTACTTTAAGTTTCGCATTAACATCAAGATCAGTATCCAATGTCATTAAACGAATATTCTTCTTCTCTGACAGAATAGCAAACGCCTCGTCCGTGAAGTCCGGTGCAATAATTATTTCTAAGAAAATCTTACTTAGCTTCTCAGCGGTTAGTGTATCCACAACCTGATTGGTCGCTACAATACCGCCGAAAATACTTGTAGAATCAGCTTCGTATGCCTTATCCCATGCTTCTTCAAGATTTTTGCCAACGCCAATACCGCATGGATTCATATGTTTCAAGCCTACAACACATGGCTGACCAGCAAAATCTTTCAGAATTTCAATGGCCGCATTGCCGTCTTGAATATTATTGTAGGACAGTTCCTTACCATGCAGCTGTTTAGCATTTGCCAGTGAATACTTCGGATCAGCACTCTTATAGAAAGCTGCTTCCTGATGAGGGTTTTCACCATAACGCAGATCCTGTACTTTCTCATAAGTCATCGTGAAATTCTCAGGGAATTTTTCACCAGTCTTCTCAGTCAGATATTGAGCAATAATCGTATCATAGGCCGCTGTATGACGGAATACCTTAGCCGCCAGTTTTTCTCTGGTTGCTAGCTCAGTATCGCCGTTATTCTTTAATTCATCGAGCACCATTTCATAATCCTTTGGATCACAAACAACTGTTAAATAACGATAGTTTTTTGATGCTGAACGCAACATGCTCGGACCGCCGATATCGATGTTCTCGATAATTTCATCATGAGTAACACCGGCTTTTTTTAATGTTTGTTTAAAAGGATAAAGATTAACACAAACAAGATCGATGTATTCGATCTGATGCTCCTTCAGCTGTGCTACATGACTTGGATTGTCTCTTACACACAACAATGCGCCATGCACATTAGGGTGCAAAGTCTTTACACGGCCATCCATTATTTCCGGAAAACCGGTAATCTCAGAAATATTAATTGTCTTGATGCCTTCAGCTTCTAAAGTCTTGGCTGTACCGCCAGTAGAGATGATCTCATAACCCAATTCAACAAGTCCTTGTACAAAAGGTACCAGATTTGTTTTATCTGAAACACTTACTAAAGCTCGTTTCATGCTAACACTCTCCTTTTTCTATTTTTTCGCATAACTGATTTAATACTTCAGGATACATCTTATATTCAAGAGCATGCACATGCTCCTCTAAAATCTCAAGTGTCCATTCAGGATCAATACTGATCTTTTCCTGATGAATAATCGGTCCTGTATCGATGCCCTCATCCAAATAATGCAGCGTAACGCCAGTTTCACTCACCTTTGCATTATAAGCGTCAAGTATACTTTGTTTTCCCGGGAAATATGGCAGATACGCCGGGTGCAGATTAACGATACGCTTTGGATAAGCGGCAAGCAAAACCGGTGATACAATGCGCATATAACCGGCAAGTGCAATCAGATCAACCTCTCTTTTATGCAAATAGTGAAGAATTTTCTCTTCATACTCCGCTTTGGAAGAGAATGCCTTAGGGTTTACATAGACCCATGGTATATCTAATCGCTTTGCTCTTTCAATTGCCTTTGCATGTTCCTTATCCACCACCAGCAATGCCACAGCAGCATTTTTGATTGTGCCGTCATTGATACGATTTACGATATTCTCGAAATTTGTACCGGAACCGGAGGCAAAGACTGCCAGTTTTACCATTTCAGCTTAACCTCGCCGCTGTCAGTGATTTTACCGATGACATAGCTTTCTTCACCGATTTCACTTAACAATTGCTGAAGCTTAGCAGCATCATCAGCATCAACCGCACAGACAAAACCAATACCCATATTAAATACGTTATACATTTCTTCTTTATCGATATTGCCCAGCTTCTGCAAAAGTTCAAAGATTGGTTTTTTAGGGAACGCATTCACATTAATCTCAATACCCTGTCCCTCATGCAGCATCCGCGGCAGATTTTCATAGAAGCCGCCGCCAGTCACATGACTCATGCCGTGCAGATCTACCTTGCCAAATAAATGCTTGATTGCCTTCACATAGATTTTAGTCGGTGTCAGGATTTCTTCGCCTAATGTTTTACCTAATTCAGGCATATATTCATCTAATTTTAATTGATGATCCTTAAATAAAATCTTACGGATCAATGAGAATCCATTCGAATGACAGCCGCTGGATGGCAGACCGACTAAAACATCACCTACCTTAACCATTGAGCCGTCGATCAAATTCGCCTTATCCACAGCACCGACACAGAATCCGGCAATATCATAATGATGCTCATCATACATATCCGGCATTTCGGCTGTTTCCCCGCCAATTAAAGCACATTCAGATAATACACAGCCGTCAGCAACCCCATT
>OHAS01001265.1_pt1 | contig 20543 bp, 32 predicted proteins | sample 1577131 | NCBI WGS metagenome assembly OHAS01 (sample SAMEA3541566, study PRJEB24748) | human gut metagenome | biome: human gut; feature: human-associated habitat; material: faeces | place: China | collected 2012 | reverse complement strand
ACGAAACAAGGTTATGCAGAATGCAGAGTGGGAATTGACAGCGTGAACTTCTCAATGCCAAACAGCAAGACAAGAAGAGGAAGAGTCGGACAAGAAATCGCCAACACACTCGACACGAGTTGCAATCAGGGAATCTTCGTTCAGGTATCGGAAGAACTGGTTGTATATGCGGTCTGGTATGAAAAATATCAATGCTACATAGCAATCAGGAAACTGACACCGAAGGAATGTTTCAGACTGCAAGGATGGACGGATGACTATTTTGAGAAAGCAGAGTTCGTCAATTCAGACAGTCAGCTATACAAGCAGGCAGGAAACGGAGTGACAGTGACTGTCATCGAAGCGATGGCAAGAAAACTCGGACAGCACAGAAAGGAGGAACAAAGGTGAACGACGGACCAATAGTGAGAAGAATTTCATTCGACATTCACGGAGAGTTCATCACGCAGCTTGCGAGAGAATGGTTTTACACCGGAGAAAAGAGCCACGAGAAAGTCATTGAGATTCTGATGGACAGCATGACAGGAACAGACACACCGGAGGCACAGATCAGGAGATATGCAGAAGACATTCTGCTCGGCCGCGCCGCTCTGAAGGGGAGCACGGCAGCAGGTACATATCATCTCGAAACATATGAACCGGGAGAAGAAGAGCAGATGCCGCAGAGCATGAACATCTGGAAAGAAGTCGAAAGACGGAAGAAAGCAGAGAAAGACCTGCGGAGGATGATTGAACGGTGGGACGTAGCAATGGACCACATATCGGAAAGCACACAAAGAGCAATCCGAAAGGAACTCGGAGAAGAGACTGCGGAGGATAGACAGCAGGATGCACTCGACAGTTTCATGGCACGAATGATGGATGAAGAAGAACACACCACAGAGGATTATGGATGGTTAGAACCGAACGGAACCTTCCATGCAGTAGAGTGGGGAAATCATCAGGAATGGGCGAACGACTATCTGGACAAGAACCTGACACAAGAGGAACGGTTTGCGGCGATGGTGGAGATCAACGCATCAGGAATGGTGAAAAATTCCCCGGATGTTATCGGAGCGGCGGACTATCTGGTCAGAAGAGGATGGGTGCTTCTGCACAATCCACAGCAGGGAATCGCAATTCCAACAAGGGACATCACCAGAGAGTACACGAAGGCGCAGAAAGAGTTCCTGTATGACTATTACATGGAAAGAGACTGCAAAGAGGAGGCGAACGCAATATGGCAGGACGAATGAGAACAGATGAGACTTCGATGCTGAAAAGAAGAATCAGAGCAGACAAGCGTCTTCGAGAAGAACTGTCGCGGAATAATGCAGAAACGCGAGAGATGATTCATGAGACATATCAGGAGATAGCAGAACAACTTGAAATAGAGGGAGACTGGGATGAGGTATATGTTCAGGACCAGTTCAATGATGATTATGAAGTCAGAGATGTCATCGAAGCGTTTTACGATTGCATGATCGAGAAAATTCTGAACTACATCGGTGCAGAGTAATAAAGCAATGAAGGAGGAACCAACATGGCAGTAAGAACACAACCGGATGCGCTGAAGGTATTCGCTGCGATCGCAATGATCGTCAACAGCAGGGAAGATTCAGCAAAAGTGAAATTGACAAGTGTAACCAGAAAGACAGAGAAAGAAGAAAAAAGAAGTGCATGAAATGAAAAAGCCTTCGGAATTGCTTGCAGGCTTCCGAAGGCGATTCGTTGACGTTCAGGTCAACACACATCTCGGTATTATTGTACTGCGAACGGCCTGAAAAGTCAATCAAAACAAGCGTCCCGAAGCGGTTCGGCGGACTTGTAATGGATAGTAACACTTCAACGATAAAGAGAAGTGACAGAGGTGATTCAGGATGGAGCAGAGCAGGAAACGGAGAAAGAAGAATGTCTATGTAGAGTATGACTATGAAGAGGCATATCAGAAACAGATTGAGAATCTGGAAGAGGACATCATCAAGAGGATGATGGATGGAAAGAAGATCAAGTATGTGTATGCCACAAAGGAGATCAAAGCAGGGGAGCAGTTGGAAGTCGAGATATATCCAGAGTTCACCAGAAAGAGAGTCGAAGAGATTCCAGAGGAGGGCAGAAGGAAGAAGGATAGACAGGCACAGAGGAACCTGAATGAGAAGAACAGCAGGAAGCAGTGTGAGAGAGTCATCAATGAGAATTTTGGTGACAGGGATATATGGGCCACGTTCACATATTCGGCAGAGTACACACCTGCAAGCATGAAAGTGGCGAAGAGCCATATGCAGAACTACATCCGCCGCCTGAACTACCAGAGAAAGAAGAGAGGTCTTCCGAACGCTCGGTATGTGTATGTTACGGAGCAAGGAGACAAAGGCAGATGGCATCATCACATCGTACTCGACGGAGACATGGACATGGACACAGTGGAAAGTCTCTGGACATACGGAAAGAGGAATCAGGTTCGCCGCCTTCAGAAAGACGAAAACGGCCTCGTGGGGATGGCGAAATATGTGTCAAAGCCGAAGGGCAAGGGGAAGGACTCCGAAGAAGGAAAATATCAAAAAATTTGGACTCCATCGAAGAACCTGAAGAAACCGGATGAACACAAGAATCATTACAAGACAAAGCAGAGCCATGTGGACAAGATGGTCAACGGTATACTTCCAGTGCAGGAGCATCTGAACAAGTGGTACGCATCAGAGGGTTATGAGTACACGGAATCAGTAATCAAGTACAACAAGTGGAACGGCCAGTATTACATATATGCTCGAATGAGAAAACAGCAGGAGGAGAAAGGAGGGAAGAAGAGTGAGAAGACGAAGAAGAGCAAGGCGAAGAAAGGCGGTCAGAATCGCAAGAGCACTCGCAAGAGGGATTAACTGGAAGAGAGTGGCAGCAGTCGTGCTCTTGACCGGAGTTGCGGTGAGCATCGCAAGGTGCGGAAGAGAACAAGATACTATACCGACAAGGAAGGTCTGAAAGACTGGCTCCTCTGGAAGCTGGGACTGAAGAAAGAGACAGTATTTGACCGGATGAAGCGAATGGGAGTGACCGGAGATGTTCTTCAGGACATGGAACTCCTGACAGGAGGGAAGAAGAGATGAAGACGAAAGAGTTAATTGAGTACCTTCAGGGGTTCGATGCAGAATCCGAAGTGGTGGTCATTGCGGCGAATCCGAAGGAACGGAAGAAGTATGACGGAGAGATGTTCGGAATCACGGACGGAGGGCAGCCGATCTTCTGTATTGAGGTCAGCAACGAGTCCGATCTGGATGAGAAAGAGATCGCGGCAGCAGTACAGGATGAAAGAGAGGCAGAGCAGGAATGAATTTGAGATATGCAAAGCGAAGCGAGGACACAGAGCAGATCAACGTGGCATCGTGGGCGGCTTGGAACGAGAGACAGTACCCGGAACTGAAGTGGTTGCATCACATTCCGAACGGAGGCAGCAGAAACAAGGCAGAGGCGGTCAAACTGAAGCAGATGGGAGTGAAGGCAGGCGTCTCTGATTTATGCCTTCCGTACCCGAAAGGAATTTATCACGGCTTATACATCGAGATGAAGTTCGGAGAAGGAAAGCATCAGAAGACACAGAAAGAGTTCCTGACAGACATGGCAGCAGTCGGACACTATGTCGCAACCTGCTACACGGCGGAGGATGCGGTGAACGTATTGAGAGAATATTGCGAGTTGCAAGCACCATTCTGGATGAAAGAGCCGAACAACAGCATCTGGAAAGAGGGGATGATTTCTCCACTGAAGAAAAGATGAGGGTGAGCACATGGACGAATATGGAACACTGGTCAGAAATTTTATGAGACATACAGACCTATCGGGAGAAGATACAACTTGCGTGTTCACAGTAGATTCACGATGAAAGGGGAAGGGTTCATAAAAATCTATCAGGGAGATGGACCAGACAGAAAGCAGATCATCAAGGTTGAAGAGGAGGACGAAATTGCTTGCTATAAAAGAGCCATTGATGAACTGGAAAGCTGGGCGAGAGGCAGGGAAAACGAAAGCGCGAGATACAGAACGGCATGAAACGAAGTGATTATGCTTTTCCGTGCGGCGGATGCCTCTGCAACCATTGTGCGAACAATGTGGAAACGATAGACAACTGCACCGGAGAAGCAAAAGAACCTTGCTTCGTATGCGATGAGTGCAGATGGTACGACGGAGACACAAGGTACAAGGATATGTGGAGGCAGGAGTGCGGAGAGTATATTGTGACGAATGAACACGCAGAACGCTTGCGAAGAAAATTGAAATTGATAACAGGAGGACACACATCATGAAAATTATTGCAGTTATGACACAGAAGGGCGGAGTCGGAAAGACGATGACAGCATCATCGCTGGCATACATCCTCGGAGTGGAGTATGGAAAGAGAGTGCTCATCGCTGACGCAGATCAGCAGGGGAACATCTCAATGTTGTACGGCAGATTCGAGCCGCAGGGCATCGGAATGTCGGAGTTATTAGAAAAGCACCGGGCGATCGGTGGTACATATAGCACAGAGCAGTTGATTGACGAGACACCATACGAAAACATTAGTATCATTCCGGCGAACGGATTCCTGATGAGAACGAACATGACACTGCTCCTCTTGGAACAGGACAACCAGATTCTCCGTTTCAAGATGGCGATGGAGGAGATTCAGGACAGATACGATTATTGCATCGTGGACTGCGGACTCCTGATGGATATGACAGTGACGAATGTTCTGGTGGCAGCAGACCTCGTGATTCTTCCGGTGAAGGTCGGAGGGTTCGAGATCGAGGCGATTGTGAACATGGAGGAACAGTTGGAAGACCTGCGAGGATTCAATCCAGACATCAGGATGAAACTGCTCATGACGATGCGTCAGAAGAACATGACAAGTCTTCAGGTTGAGGAGTGGTTGAAAGTGTCATCCGGTCAGGATTGCTTCCAGACGGCAATCAGACGCTCGATCGTGGCAGAGAAGGCAACAATGGAGCGCGTACCTCTGCCGAAGTTCTCAAAGAGCGGAATCGTCGCAAAGGATTACAGAGAAGTGACAGAAGAGTTGCTGAAAGACATGGAGGGATAAAGGATGATGGTCGAATCAAGAAACAGCAGAAAAGGAGGTAGACGGCATGGAAGGAACGGCAACGATTAGTCTGGACACGCTGGACGAGTTGAGAAAGAAGGCAGAAGAAGCAGAGACGGAGAAGAAACGGAGCGATTGGTTTGTAAAGAAACTGATGAACTGCTACGGATTCGATACAGAAGCATATGACAAAGCACTGAAGGAGATTGACAACAAAAGGAACCTGACAGACAAGCAGTGCTCAAAACTGGTCAGAGAAGCAATGGTGAAGCACCTGAAGATCGTGATTGACCCGGAGGAACTGAAAGAACTGATTCAGGAGTACATCGACGAGGAAGCATCGGACGAGCATCTGGACATTGAGAAAGCAAGCCAGAAGGAACTGAAGCAGATTCAGGTGGTGCTGAAAGAGTAGTTATCCCGGCAGGAAATGTGGATATTGTGGATAAGTCATCAGATACAGAGACGAAGGAGGATAAGTGATGGCAGCAGGATGGAGCGTCATGGACGCAATCAACCGGAACAGCAAAGCGGCAGCAGAAGACAGACCGAAGGCGCGGTTCAGAACCAGAGACATCAGCGTGAAGAAGATGTACAGCAACGACATGAATTTCTATTCAAGGCAGGATATTGAGGAGTTGTCGAACCTCATTCTCGCCGTGGGACTGATTGAGAATATGGCAGTTACATATGACCCTTGCGAGAAAGGAGAGTACAGAATCATCTCTGGTGAAATGAGATGGAGAGCATTGAACCTTCTGCTCGAAAAAGGGTATTCAGAGTTCGAGGTAGCAACGTGTCAGATTCTGACACCTGCCGAAGAACACGAGGAGATGGTGCAGATCATCGTTGCGAACTCATACAGAACGAAGAACATCAAAGATCAGCTTGAAGAAGCGCAGAAGCTGAAAGAGTCCTTGCAGTACATGAAAGAGCACGGACTGACACTTCAGGGAATGAAACTGGACGGAAAGAAGATCAGAGACGTTGTGGCGAATATTATGAAACTGTCAGGAACGAAGGTGGCGCAGATTGATGGAATCAACAGTAATTTGTTGCCGGAGTTCGTGGAGCAGTTGAAAGAAGGCAAGCTGACGTTCTCTGCTGCATATGAACTCTCTGGAATGCCGAAAGAAGATCAGGAGGAGATGCTGAAGGCACACGAGGAGGGTGAGGCTCCGACATGGAAAGAAGTCAGAGAAGCGAAGCGGACAGAACCGGAAGAGATGTCAGAGTCTGACACGTTACCGGGACAGATGGAATATCCGAAGGACTATGAGAAACCGGAGGACAAAGAAGAGTTCGATCAGGAAGAAGAACAGGAGCAGGAGGAAGAGTGGGAGCAGGCACATCCAGAGAGCATCACATCGTTGTGCTACTCCTGCCAGAGATACGCAGATTGCAACGTGAAGACAGGAACTTGCGAGAACTGCGATCAGTATGTCAACAAGGCAGAGGCGGAGAAAACAGACGAGCAGAGGTACGATGAGGAGCAGGCAGCAATCGACAGAGAGACGGCCAGAAAGCTGCGCGAGCAGGAACAGGAAGAGAAGATGAACAATCTTCCGTCTGACAGCAAGGAGGAAAAGGAGTACATCAGGCTCTCCACGGACACCTTCGAGGATGTGATCGCCGGAAGAAGACCATACCTGATTCTGAAAAACGACAAGATCAGAACTGGAATGATCGTGAGCGCGCTTGAATTTATACAGGGCAGAGCAACCGGAAGAGAACTGGCACTGGAAATCGTCTGCATGGACGATGCAGGAACATCATCAGCACTGGAAGACGGATATTGTGTCGTAGGCATCCAGCAGCAGGAGATTCTGAAAGAAGCAGGAGCAGATGCAGCAGAGTATGCAGATCAGCCTGCTATGCAGTACGGAGCATAAGGAGGAAAACATGATTTTTATAAATTCACCATTCGCGATTCTGGATGAGGCTTTTCGGAGCCTCTATCCAGACAAGAAATACAAAGCCTGCATTGGACCGAGCATAAAAGACGATGAAGGAAACCGAGTGTTCGGGTTCACGCAGTTCAGCAAAGGAGAGACACCAGTCATCGCAATCAGCGCAGAATTGAACATCATGGACGCGACGGAGATATTCGCACATGAACTGGCTCATGTGGCAGCAGGCGAGGGAGCAGGCCTCGGAGAAAGATGGGACGAGGAGTTCCAGAGGATATTCGATGAGTACAACCGGATAGGAAAGGAACGGTTCAGAGAAGACGGAAAAGAGATCGAGACAGCACCGGAGTACAGAGGCGGATGGATTCGATCAGAAGACCGGATGCCGGAGGAAGGCGAAGATGTGCTCGTGTGGTTTGAGTATTTCCGGTTCGGGAACTATCAGAGATTATTCCAGACGGTAGGTATCAGTTGCGCATGGAGAGGCGAGTGGTCAGAGTTCGTGAATGGTTCGAGCGGTTGGAGAGATTTGAGAATTATCGCATGGCAGCCATTACCGGAACCATACAGAGAGGAGCAGGAAAACAATGGCGAAGAAAATGAGTGACGAGGAGATGCTGAAAACAATGGAAGAGGCAGTGAAGATGCACTTCATGGCATTTCAGCAATTTATGAAGCAGACAGGCGGAGACATCGGCCTGTCACTGCAACTGACAACCAGTTACATGACGGCGATGCTGAAAGGGTCACAAGATCAGAACGAAAAGGAAGACAAATTGCTGAGACTATTACTCACAACAGGAGAAAGCAATCTGACAAATTAAAGGGAGGAATTGACATGGCATTATTAAACGGATTCAAAGAAACAGAAGCAGAGCAGCAGTACAGAAGAGGTGAAATCTATTACATCAACAACGCAAGCAAGGAACACATCGGAAGTGAGATGAAAAAGGACAGACCTGCGGTGATCGTCTCCTGCGATGCGAACAACAAGCACAGTGATGTGCTCGAAGTGGTTTTCCTGACATCAGCACCGAAGAAAGACCTTCCGACGCACGTTACGATCAGGAGCACCGGAAGAAAGTCAGAGGCATTATGCGAACAGCCGACTCCGGTGTCTGTGGAGAGAATTAACAACTTCGTCGGTAAGGCATCAGAGAAGGAAATGGAGCAGATTGACATTGCACTCCTGATCGGACTCGGAATCAAAGTGACCGGAGCCGAAAATCAATCGGGGGGGGCCTCGCGGAAATCTGAACAGCATATTCAGAGCAGTGTGACGGACAGAAACAAGGAAGAAGCGGCAAAAACAGCCGAAGAAAACCAGATGCTTCGAGAAGAACTGAAAAAGCAGCAGGAGAGCACAATCCGATCAGAGGCGGAGTGCTCTGCATATAAAGCAATGCACGAACAACTGCTGAAAAAGCTAATGGAGAGGAGGGAATGAGATGCACAAGCTGGCACTACTGATGGAGGACATCGCAAGAGCAAGCGTGTCGGCAGTGGTTGGCCTGTTCATGTTAGGAGTTGCAATCGTGATCGGAATCATCGTTCTGGTCACGATTATGACCGTGTTGAAAATGGCAATCAATGACATCAGCGAGTTTTTCAAGAAAATAGCAAGGAGAAGATGATGAACAAAGCAATTTTGATGGGCCGCCTGACAAGGGAGCCGGAAATCCGGTATTCAAACGGACCGGAGCAGACAGCGGTGGGAGGATTTACGCTCGCCGTGGACAGAAGAGGACAGAGACAGGGAAATCAGCAGAACGCAGACTTCATTCCGTGCGTTGCCTTCGGGAAGAAGGCGGAGTTTGTGGAGAAATACACGCACAAGGGAACAAAGGTGATCGTCGAGGGAGAAATCCGAACAGGAAGCTACACGAACCGGGAAGGGAGAAAGGTGTACACAACAGAAATCTATGTCAGTGACATTGAGTTCGCAGAAAGCAAGGCGGCAGCAGAACAGAACCAGAACCGGAACGACGATCAGTACGGAATGACAGGTGATGACGGATTCATGAACATTCCAGACGGCGAAGAGTTACCGCCTTTCAACTAAAGGGCGAGAAAGAAGGTGAAGAGATGAGATTGAGAGACGCAGCAAAGTGGATTAAAGAGAAAATCACAGGAAAGAAGGCAGAGGAGACTCCTGTTCTGACACCGATGATCGCAACAGAGGAAGACATCGAGAGAGCAAAGAAAATGGACAGGGAAATCGAGGAGATGGAAAAGAAATCAGCACTCATGGCCCCAATCGTCACATCACAGGCAGAAATGGAGCGTCTGCAAAGATTCGAGGCAGATTCAAAGCAGATCGCAGAGATGACAGGGAAGCCACACGAAGAAGTGGCAGAAGCAATCCTGAAGGTCACAACAGAGACATCTGCATCACTGGAAGAAGCAACCGAACAGGTACGCGAAAGAATGGAGTTGCAGGCAGAGGTTGCAGCAGAGACGAAAGAAGAGTCAGACACTCCGTTCGTTCAGAGATGGGCGGAAGCGAAAGGAATGACAGTTCAGGAACTGGAACAGGAAACCGGATGGACGGCGGAGCAGTTGGAGCAGAACATCATTGACAGCAGCAGGATTATCACAACTGAACTCGTCAAAGCACAGAGACTCATGAAAATACTCATGACCAACAACAGCCGGAGACGAAAAGGGATTCCGATGGTGAGACGGCAGCAGTTACTGCGAGCAGAACGGAACCAGAGGAGGAGAAGGAGTGAGAACAGGAAAGAATCATGAAGGATATTCAGACCCGACGGCGAGTTGTGCTGTCGGGCATCTGACACATGAGGAGAAACAGAGGGAGAAGAAACGAAAGGAGGAAAAGAAGCGTGATAAAAGCAGTGTGCTGGGGAGTGCTCATTCTGATTCTTCTGGCAGTCGCAGCACTGGCACTGTACATCGTCGGGATGGCCCTGTACTTCCATTACCAGCTAAAGGACGGCAGGACAAGAAGAGAGTACACAGAGGAGCAGAAAAGGGCAGACGAAGAACAGATTCAGGCAATCAGGGAAATGCAGGCAAGGAGAGAAGAAAAGCGTCAGAAGAGGCGGCAAAGAAAGAGTAAAGCAAACAGGAGGTAACAGAGATGGATGCAACGAACAACGAGAAGGCGGATGTCCTGAAATGGATGCTCGGCCAGATTTACCGGGCAGAGAAGAGAAAGAAGCAGCTTGACGAGAGGCTGGTCAGGATTGCGGAAGAGAGGGACGCTCCGATCGGTGGTGTCGGATATAGACCACTGCCACGATCGTCTTCAGGAGAAGGGAATGGAGCAGCAAGCATCATCCTGAAGATGTCAGACATCGAGGAGAGAATCTACACACAGAAGGAAGAAGTGGAGAAAGCAATCGTCCGCGTGATGGACATTCTGGATTATCTGCCGCAGGATAGTCTGGAAAGAGAAATCTGCGAATTGCGACACATCGACATGAAACCGTGGAAGGATATTCAGGAGAGCATCCCGATGTCACGGAGCCAGTGCAACAAGAGATATAACAAAGCGATTGAGATGTTGCTGAATAAGGGACGCATTGAGCGAATGATCGAGGAGAACGAGGAAGCATACACGGACTGGAAGTTGGACAAGGAATGGAAGATGCTGAAGAAATCCCCTGAAAAACAAAGTGGGGGTATAGAGTCGGGAAACAAATCTGGAAAATATTTTCAGGAAAATCAGAAAGTAAAAGCGGTTAGCAATGCGGACAGAATTGATCGCAGAAAGAAGAAGGGAATGAAGACACAGAGGACATGATGAACGCACGGCAGCAGGAGCCGCCTTCATCGCATCTGCATGGAGCAGGTCACAACACATCCATCTCACGGCAGCGGAGAACCACGAAAAAACAAGGTGGGGTATTCGTTGCCGTTTTCTTTTCTGGAAATATCAGATGGCCAGATCGGGAGCAGATCAGAGAGCCGGAGCAGATGCAGGTGTCAGACTCTGACACGCAGGAGATCAGAGCAGGAGCATCGGCAGCAGTACATACATAGCAGGGCAGACAAGAGAAACCAGAGGCAGAGGACAGGCAGTGGAGCGCACGGAGGCAGTGAGAGCCAGTACAGAAGGACAGGAGAGCAGAGACAGCAGAGGAGACGGAGGCGGCAGCAGGAGGCGCGAGAGGGCGGCAAGGACACACAGGAGGAGCAGAGTGGACAGACACGACAGGGAGCAGAGGCAGGGCAGAGAGAAACATGAGACACAATGAGACATTCAAGTGTGCTATGATGGTAGCATGGACAAGCGGACGAGTGAGAGCGAAGCAACGTGACCGCACCACATAGTACAAGAGCGAGAGCACAGGGAGACACTGACGAGGTGATCTCCCTGTTTTTGTGTCCTGCGACTGCTGCAACGATGGCGGCAGGGCGCAAGGTACTTCCGCAGGGGGGCCACGAATGCGGAGCGCGGAAGGTCCGGTATTTTTGCCTGTAAAGTCAAAAAAAATACGGCACTTCCTTCCTCTTTTGCCGCTGAAATGGAGGTGAAAATCAGAAAATGGATGTAAATCAGAAAGAACTCGCCGCCATTTTAGGCATCACAGACCGTCGTGTCCGGCAATTAAAGAACGAGTTCGGCTTGTTTTCAAAGGGTTTGTCGAGTGAAAAGAAACAAAAAAACTATGTTTTGGAAAAATGCGTCCCTGAATACATCAATTACAAGCTGGAAGCGGAAGTGCAGCAGGGTACAGGCTACAACAAAGAAAAGGAACAGGCCGAGCACGAGCAGATCAAGAAGAAAATCTCAATCCTGAAGCTGCGGAAGCTGAAAAGAGAGCTTCATGAGGCAGACGATGTGGAGGAGTTTCTGACAGATATGCTTGTGAATTTCAAGAACAGGCTTTTGTCCGTTCCGCAGAAGGTCGCACCTCTGATCGTGTCAGAGGATGATGTGAATGTCATTCTGGACATTCTGGAAAGAGAAATTTTTCAAACATTGGAGGAGTTGTCGGAATATGACCCATTGAAAATAGACAAAGATACCACATCACAGATACTGGAAGAGATGGACGAGGAAGAGGACGAGGACGAAAGCGAGTAAAGGGGTGAAAGAGTTTGTCATCGTCTGAACGACAGCGTTCCCGGCAACGGACGAGAAATTTATTTGTAAACACAATTAAAGCCACACTGAAGAAACCGGAAAAGCTGACCGTTTCACAGTGGGCGGAAAAATACAGAATACTGGATGAGTCCAGCAACTTCTCCGGCCAGTGGTCGAATGACATCACTCCGTATCTGGTCGGAATCATGGATGCGTTCAATGACCCATACATTCAGGAGATCAATTTCTGCAAGCCGACACAGGTCGGCGGAACAGAAGCGATGCTCAATATGCTCGGATGGATAATCATGGATAGTCCGTCACCGACTATGATCGTATATCCGAGCGATGATCTGGCGAAGGACACATCAAACGACAGAATCAAGCCGTCTCTGACAAAGACACCAGAGATCAAGGAGAGATTCTACGAACACTCATCGAAGGAACTGAACCTGAAGTTCCGGGGGATGAAGATATACCTTCGAGGTTCCGGTTCTCCCGGAAAACTGGCATCAAAGTCAATCAAGTACCTGTTTTTCGATGAGATTGACAAGATGGACGGTGCATCGAAAAAAGAGGCATCGCCTTACAATCTGGCGAAGGAGAGAACCAGAACATTCACATACAGCAAGAAGATATACACTTGCTCAACACCGACGCTGAAGACGAACTATGTCTGGCAGATTCACGAAGATGCAGACGAGCAGAGGCATTATTTCATGCCGTGTCCGCACTGCGGAGAGTATATCACGTTCGCGTTCAAACAGATTCATTTTCCGAGCGGAGAAGGGATGACAAACGCAGAGAGGGCAAAAGAGGCCGTCTATGTGTGTCAGGAGTGCGGATGCGAGATTACCGACAAGGACAAAATCAAGATGCTTCGGCAGGGCGAGTGGAGAGATGTGAAAGGAACCTGCATCGGAAAGCCGAGAAAGGTGTCATACTGGCTCAATGCTCTGTATTCACGATTCCTGTCATGGGCGGAGATTGTGAAAGAGTTCCTTGACTCAAAGGATGACCCGGAGAAACTGCAAAACTTCGTCAACTCATGGCTGGCGGAGCCGTGGGAGGACACGAAACTGAAGACAACGGCAGACACAGTGGCCGAAAGGCAGACTGATCTGCCAGAACTTGCAGTGCCGGGATGGGCGAGGATACTGACTGGTGGTGTCGATGTGCAGGAAACGTGCTTGTATTGGACTATAAGAGCATGGGGAGATCACATCACATCGCAAAATATCGCGCATGGACAGGCAATGTCTTTTGCGGACATTGAAAGAGTGATGAATCTGGCATATGAGCGAGAAGACGGTCAGAAACTGGTCGTGTGCTTGTGCCTGATTGACTCTGGATATGATTCGGACGGAACATATGACTTCTGCGCGAACAATTCAGACTGGGCCTTGCCAGTCAAAGGCTCGAACAATCCCATGATGTCGCATTTCAAGATGTCGAAAATCAATAAACCGACAAGTGCAGCACACGGAATGAATCTGGTGCTCGTTGATGGTGACAAATACAAGGACATGATCGCGGCCAGAATGAAAAAACCAAACGGTCGAGGCTCATGGATGGTATATGAGGGATGCGATACTGAATACGCAGAACAGGTGACTGCGGAGCATAAGATCAACACGAAGTCGGGCAAGAAAACGATTCAGAAATGGGTTCCGAAGCGTTCTCACATCGACAACCATTACCTCGACGCAGAAGTGTACGCGCTGGCAGCGGCAGACATCAGAGGAGTTCGTTCGATGCACTTGGACAGTGAGGAAGAACAAGAACAGCCGCAGCAGGAGGAAAAACAGTATGCTCCTGAAGAAGCGTGGATAAAAGCAAATGAAAACTGGGTATAGGAGGAAAGTCGATGGAAGAAATGGAACAAATGAACACCGAAGAGTTGCTAAAGCAAGTCAACACAGCAATCCGAACGGTCCTGATCGGAGGCCAGTCATACCAGATCGGAAGCCGAAAACTGACCAGAGCAGACCTGTCACTTCTGCGACAGATGCAGAAGGAACTTCAGGCAGAAGTGAACGCGCAGGAGGCATCTGGACTTCTGGATGATACATACGTTGCCTTCTTTGATGGGAGGTGAGAACGGTGAACTGGTTGGATGCAGCAATCTCATTCGTGTCTCCTGAATGGGGCGCACGAAGAGTGGCATGGAGAAACGAACTGCGGAACTATGATGCAGGAAACGACGCAAGGTTGAATGCCGGGTGGAGAGTTGCAAACTATTCGGCAGAGGCAACCGACAGAGGGAACCGAGAGTATGTGCGAGCACGAGCAAGGGACCTTGAACGGAACTCTGATGTGATGAACTCCGTGCTTGGAGCATACAAGAGAAACGTTGTCGGAACCGGATTTCAGCTTCGATCAATGACGAAGAAGAACGTGGTCAACAAGGAACTGGAACGATTGTGGAAAATCTGGTGCAAGGCCAGAAACTGCGATGTGACAGGACAGCAGAGCCTGAACCAGATTCTGCGAATGGCCGTCGTGAGAAAGAAAGTGGACGGAGGAATCCTGTTCGTGAAGAGATACACACGAGACGGAATCCTGCCGTTTTCACTTCAGATGCTCGAAGTGGATGAACTGGACTCAATGCACGTTATGCCGGAGAAAAACGGAAATCGCGTGGTCGGCGGCATTGAATACAATACCTACAATCGCCCGGTCGGGTATTGGATAAGGCAGTACCAGATCGACGGATATACAATCGGGAATCCGGTGTATCTGAAGGCATCGGATGTCATCTTCTACTACACGAAGAAACGTCCGAGTCAGATCAGAGAGATGTCAGACATGAGTCCGACAGTGACAAGGATTCGAGATGTCAATGAGTTCATCACAGCGGTATCAGTCAAAGAGAGAATTGCCGCCTGCCTGTCAGTGTTCATCAAGAAGGCTCTTCCGGTGTCTGGCATCGGAAGAAACGGCGGAGCATCGCAGGACAAGGCGAATTATGACGGAAAGACCCTGACTCCGGGCATGATTAAAGAACTGAATGCAGGAGATGAGGTGCAGGTTGTAAACCCGACAGGACAGGCAGCAGATGCCACTTCATTCGTGAAGCTGCAACAGCGTCTCGTCGGAGCAGGACAGGGCATTTCCTACGAGGCAACGAGCCGCGATATGTCCGAGACAAATTATTCATCTGCGCGTCAAGGAGCCATTGAGGATGAGTTGACGTTCGCAGAAGAGGAAGAACAGATTCTGGCCGTACTGGATGAGATATACGAAACCTTCGTGATCTCCTGCGTGTTGGCAGGAAAGGTGGATATTGCAGACTTTTGGGAAAGAAAAGAGGAGTATCTGCAACACGAATGGATTAAACAGCCGAAGAAATGGATTGACCCGGTGAAAGAGTCAAATGCAACAAAGACGGCGATGCAGACCGGGCAGAAGACGTTCAAACAGATTGCGGCAGAGAACGGTCGAGACTGGCAGACACAGATCGACGATATGGCGGAAGTTCTGAAATATGGACAGAAGAAAGGAATTGATTTAGGAGGTGTGGTTTTCGGTGGCAAAGTGCAGAAGAAAGAAGAAAACAGCACAGGCCAGAATGACAATGGCACAGATGGCGGAAGCGAAGAGAAGACCCCTGTCGAGGGAGGAACCGGAGCAGAAGCAGGAAAGAAATAAAGGCATCAGAGCACTCGTGGACTGCCAGATCAGAGCAGTCGAGGGTGAAGGGAACGAAAGAACATTCGTGCTCTCGTTCTCTTCGGAAGCACCATATACACGCTGGTTCGGACAGGAGATTCTGGACCACACAGGGGAATGTGCGGACCTGACAAGACTCAATTCAATCGGCGTTGTTCTCTATAACCACAAGAGAGACAAGGTTATCGGGAAAATCAACAAAGCATGGATTGAAGATCAGAGAGGTTATGCAGAGATCACGTTTGACTCTGACGCAGAATCCGAAGTCATCTATCAGAAAGTGAAGTCCGGGACTCTGAAAGGAGTGTCCGTCGGCTACATGGTAGAGGACTGGGAAGAAGTAGCACCGAACAAGGTGTCAATGGATGGACGTTTCACTGGTCCGTGCTCGATCGCGAAGCGGTGGATTCCGTATGAAATCAGCATCGTGAGCGTTCCGGCAGACCCTACGGTCGGAGTAGGCCGTTCAATGACGGCAGATGAGGCGGCAGCATGGAATGAAACCTATGCTCGGCAGTTACAGTATAACAAAAACATCGCAAGAGGAGGAAAAAGCAGATGACAAGAGAACAGATGCTGGCTCGGCAGAACGAAATCTTGCAGGCAGCGAGAGCGGAAAGCAGAGCAATGACAGCAGAAGAGAGAGCGGAGTTTGACACCTTGCAGCGTTCAATCGAAGCACTCGACAGAGCAGGAGCCACAGCAGGCGGCGAGGGAAGTTCCAGAGGCGCGGCAGCAGGTGAGGGCGAAGGAAATGGAGACGAAGGCGGAGAAGGCAACGGAGACGGAGCAAGAAGCGCAGTCGAGAATGAAAGAGCCAGAATCAGACAGATCGAGGAGATGTGCCGCGATTTCGGAATGAATGAGCAGGTCAGAGGGTTCATCGACAACGGAACAACAGTGGAGCAGGTGAGAGCAGCAGTCATCGAGCACATGAGACAGGCATCCGCACCAGTTCACACCGGAGTAAGCGTCGGAGACAGCGCAGAGGACAAGTTCAGAAGAGCAGCAGTTGACTCTCTGCTCCTGAAGGCAGGTCTTCAGATCGAGAACCCGGCAGACGGAGCGAGACAGATGATCGGTATGCGTATGCGTGATCTTGCAATCGAGTGTCTTCAGATGGACGGAACAAGCGAGAGAGGACTGAACAGAAGAAACTCCGACGAACTGTATTCTCTCCTGTCCAGAGGGTTCTACAATCCAGAGGCAGCGTTCCCGGCAATCTTAGACCAGACGATCGAGAAAGCATACAGAGAGGGACACAAGAAGGTTGCAGTCACCTTCGACAGATTCACGAAGAAAGGAAGTCTCCCGGACTTCAAGACACACGACAATTATTATGTTGCAGGACCGGTCGGAGAGTTTCTGGAAGTGCCGGAGAATGGCGAGCTGAAGCATGATGTATTCACCGATGACAAGCTGCCGCAGAGAAAACTGAAGACATACGGAAGACAGTTCACCCTGTCCAGAAAAGCCTTCATCGACGATGACATTTCTCTGGTGACATCCCTTCCGGCTCGTTACGCAGCAGCAGCGAGAAAGACCATCAACAAGCAGGTATTCCAGATTCTTGTCAATAACCCGGCAATCTATGACGGAACTGCTCTGTTCGGCTCGAACCACAAGAACCTCCTGAAGACAGGAACAGGAGTGACACAGGAAGCAATGCAGACGATGATTATGGCACTGGCGAACCAGAAAGATCAGTTCGGAGAAGCAATCATCATCAATCCTGCACAGATCGTCGTTCCTTCCGGCATGAAGTTTGATATGTACACACTGTTCAACTCACCGACGATCAACACCACAGACAATACACAGGCAGTCAACCCACTGTACCAGTACAGAGATCAGATCGAGGTCGTGGAAGACCCGACAATCAATGCACTCTGCGGTGGCATGGGTAACGTGATGCCGTGGTGGTTATTCGGAGCAGCCGGAGACTGCGACGGAATCGAAGTTGATTACCTGAACGGTCAGGAAATCCCGAACATTCGTCGTATGGAAGCACCGGGTCAGCTTGGATTCGTGTGGGACATCTTCCTTGACTGGGGCATCTCTGTCATGGATTACAGAGGCATGGTGAAGAATCCGGGTGTCAAAGTAGAGACAAAACTGGAACTGGCATAAGAGAAGGGAGGCAAACGCAATGAGTAAAGCAGAATACTGGCAGCGCGGAGAGTCTATTGACTACAAGAACACAGGAAGCAGTGCCATCGAAGCAAATTCCGTGATCGTTCTCGGAAAGAGAGTCGGTGTGGCAGGCATGACAATCCAGCCGGGAGAGACTGGAAGCCTTCATGTGAAAGGTGTGTTCCGATTCGAGAAAGATGACAGCGAGATCACGGCAGGGGCAGAGGTATATGTCACTGCGGCAGGCAAGATGACAACAACTGCATCAGGAAATACTGCGGCCGGATTCGCAACAGAAGCGGCAAAGGCAGCAGAAACATCAGTGCTCGTCAATATCAACGCATGAGAGAACTGATTGCGCTTCGCCCTGTACTGTACCACGCACATCAGTATAGTACAGGCGAAAGCCTTCCGGTGAACGATCAGGAAATGACAGAATTGTGGCTCAAAGCAGGAACTGCAATGTGGAAGGAAGACGAGCCAGAACCACAGGCAGCGCAGGCAATTCCGGTGACAGCCGTTGCAGGTATGCCGGGAATGAGCGATGCAGGCACTGATGGACTGATCGGACGTATTCCAGAGACACCGGAAAGAAAAACCGCTCCTGCGAAGAAACCGACAAGAACCACAACGAGAAAGAAGAAAGCATGACCTTCAAAGACATCATAAAGAGGGATGTGCAGCAGACTTTTTTGAACGTGGATGAGTTCTCGGAGATACACACAGTCAACGGAAAGCCGATGGCAGTGCAGATCGACAACAACGAGCAGATTGAACGAGAGAAGAGATACAGTCAGCACATGGACGGAATATACGTCAAACAGGTGCTCATGTATGTATCTGCGGAAGATTATGGACCGCTCCCGAAGCAGGGAACAGCCGTGAGTCTGGACAAGAGATCATACAGAGTGGCCGATGCGATTGCTGAAGATGGAATCTATTCGATCACGTTGGAGGCGAACAGAGGATGATTACCTATGAGGTAAACAGGGCAGAACTGGAACTGGTTGAGAAGAAACTGGGAGACATGAAGAGCAAGGCCCCACAGGTATTCAAGAATGCCGTGAACAAGACTGCAAGGCAGGCAAGGAAACGAATCGCGCAAAGCGCAAAAGGAGCCTATACAGTTAAGCAGGTCGGATTCAATAGTCACATGAAGATCAAAAATGCGTCAACAGGAAACCTCACGGCATCGGTGGATGCGGATGGAAAGCCTCTGACACTCGTGCGATTTAAGAACCGGGCAGGCAGACCGAAAAAAGGCGGAGCGGCCGCGGCAGCAGACATCGTGAACGGCGGCCTGAAGCAACTGGTCAGTTCGCAAGGCGGAAAAGCGTTCAAGCGCAACGGACTGGTGATGCAGAGGGAAGGCAAAGACAGGCTCCCGGTCAAGGTGTTTCATTCAAACTCTGTCCCGAAAATGGTTGAAAAAGTATATCAGGGCGAGAGAGGAATGGCAGGAGCACTTAAAGAGCCGATACAGTCAGACCTTCGCAAGAACCTCGAAGCAGAGATCAAGAAGATTGTGGGGTAAGCAATGACAGCAGCAGAACTTCAGAGGGACCTTGTGGAAGAAATGAAGAAACTTTTTCAGGAAATCACAACAGAGAATACGTCAGGGGAAACTGTGACAGGGTTGAATGTGTACGAACAGAACCTTCCAGTTGTGACAGATGACGAAGAAGATGAATCGCAGTTCTTTCCATATGCTCTCGTGAAATTAGAAACAGGAAAAACTGCGGACGATGATAGTCCGTGGGTGGTCGCAACAGAGATTCACTTCGGGATATGCGATCACTCAAAGAAGAATATCGGTCACAGACACATCATGAACATGATTCAGGATGTGGTGGACAGATTTGCAGCAGAGCCTCTTCTGAACAAGAAGTTCAGAGCGGAGCAGGACATCGAATGGGCCGTCCAGGATGAAGACACATATCCGTTCTACTTCGGAGGAGTTGCGATCTCATTCAACGTGCCGAAGATAGGAAGGAGGGAACCGAAGCATTATGCCGAGGAAGACAGATACTGCTGAAGCAGTAAAAGAGACTGAAACACAGGTAGCAGCCGAAGAAGTGAAACAGGAAAATCTGATGTATGTGGGACCTACGATTCCGGGCATCGGAATCCAGAACAGAGTATACACAGAGATTCCTGAAGCAGCAAAAGAAGCCTGCAAAGACGTACCGGAAATGAGAAACCTGTTCATTCCGGTCATCAAATATCCGCTTGCAGAGAAGATGCTGCGTGAAAGAAAAGGATATATCTTCAGTGCGTTCAGAAAGGCACTGGAATATAAAACAGAAGGAGGAAAATAAACAATGAGCAAACATGGAGTTTTTGTGCAGGAAGAAGCAACTGCGCTGACCGCGCCGATCACTGGTTCCTGCTCAATTCCGGTCGTTGTGGGAACTGCCCCGGTCAATATGGTGCAGAACCCGGAAGAAGTAATCAACACACCGATTCTCGCGAACTCGGCAGCAGAGGCGATGGCCGCACTGGGATATGTGGATGACTTTGAAAACTATACCTTGTGTCAGATGATGTATGCGACGAATAACATCTATCAGGTGTCACCTGCGGTCTATATCAACGTACTTGACCCGACAAAGCACAAGAAAGCACTGTCAGAGACAACTGCAACAGTGAGCCAGATGCAGGCGAAGATCAGCACGAAGGGAATCATCCCGAAAGGACTGGTTGTGAAAGCTGCATCAGCAAC
>OHAS01001264.1_pt1 | contig 20544 bp, 14 predicted proteins | sample 1577131 | NCBI WGS metagenome assembly OHAS01 (sample SAMEA3541566, study PRJEB24748) | human gut metagenome | biome: human gut; feature: human-associated habitat; material: faeces | place: China | collected 2012 | reverse complement strand
GGGAAAATCACTATGGATTTTTTCTTAGGTGTCCAACTTCATTTTACAATCAACCTCCAAAATACTTTTGCACAATGCGCAAAAACTGCTCCTCATTTTCTTCAAAGTAGTTATTTACAAACTCCATGTTCAAAAAGCGACAACTACTCTCGCACGAGGGAAAAAACGCATTACGAATCTGCACCTCGGCCTCTTCGTCCAATTTGGCACTAGTGAATAATTTGAACAGCCAATCGCGACGATCCTTTTTGTTTTTCTTCTGCTCTTGTTTCAACGATAAAAGGATATCGTCCATCAATGTGCGAAATTCGTTAATTTCAATCGGCTTCAAAAGGTATCGTAGTGCGTTCATCTCCACGGCTTGTTTGGCATACTCAAACTCAGCATAAGCGCTGAAAATAACAATTTTAATTTTCTTCTGTTTCTCACGAACGGCTCGCACCAATTCTAACCCGGACATAACCGGCATACGCACATCTGTGAATAGAATATCAATCTCTTGATGTTCCAAAATATACAGCGCCTCTTTTCCGTTGCAGGCTTGAACAACCTCCAGCGGATACCGAAACTTACGAATCAAAAAGGAAATGCCCTCGCGTTCCTCCCGTTCATCGTCCACCAGCAAAATCTTCATGTGGCTCCTCCTCTGCCGTTCGTCTTTATCCTGCTCTGCCGATGAAGAAGCAACTGCACTCCTATTTGCGCATCTAGTCCCTGTTCGCCGAATAAAGCCCGAACGCCCTCACTTTTCTATAAAGATACCACATTCATGCAACGTGCGACAACAAGCGCATGCTCCTTGCTTTTATCTTTGTATAATATAGCGCAAAATCACAAGCTACGTTGTGTAATACGCCTAACAGTATATTCCGATAAAAAGTCACCGGCTTCCATTTGACAGGTAATATTAAATTGAACGCTGAAGAATTCGGAATAGTCCCCACATGTAGTGCACTCTAGAATCTGTTTTAAAACGATCAATGTAGCCAAACAAAGATACAGGCAAGACAGACAATAGTGTGAAAATAGAGGGCATTCTTCTTATGCCTGGTGGCAAAACGGCGGTTGTTTTCAGCTTGAGGAAAAGTTTTTCCACTAGATGACGCTCTTTGTACGTGTGCCAGTCTTTTTTCTGAGGTGTTTGGCAGTGATACGGCTGGGAATCACCACAATACCGCCTTCTTCTTCCAACCAGCGTACAAATTGATCGCTGTCATAGCCTTTATCCGCCAGAATGAGTTTGCCGTTTAAATCAAAAGGTTCCAACAGTGCCTTTGCCTCTGATCCAGATTGCTCCCATATGCGATGTACAATTTCTCTTTCATACAAACATCCCTCCGTTACAATGAAAGCCCCGGTGCAGGAACCGGTTCCTGCGCCGGGGCGTGCTGTGTCTGTTCTTCCTGTTCCCGAATGAGCTGCGACGGATCGCGCCACGCGATGTTCCCCTCCAGATGACTGAGCAGATGAAACCGCGCCGTCTCAAACTCCGGGCCGATCATTCCCAGCCGCAGCAGCCATGTCCGGAACGTATACCGGTCATTGGTCGTGCGCGTCGGCGCCGCACGGGCATTGCGCTGCGTCAGCGCCTGATTGGCGATGGCAAGGCTGAACTGTATGTACGTCTTCACTTTTCCCGCATGCAGCGTGGAATTGAACATTCGGAACTCCACCGTGCCTTTCTGGAACACGGAATGAAGATTCAACGCGTGGTACCGGCTTGCGTGATAATGCACATTGCTTCCGTCCCGCCCGTTGTACCAGATGCTTTTGAAACGATCCAGGCTCTGCGGCTTCTGCTCGTTTACCTGCCGCAGAAACCGCTGTTCGACCCTCCGGCAGTAATCTTGAGAACGGTTCAGGTCCACCTGCAGGGCTTTGTAGATGAGCTCCTCCTTGCTTGCCATAATATTCGTGATGTTCCGCATATGCTTCTCAAAGCTATTTTGCCCTAACTACGCAATACGGCATTACTCCGTCTATGTAAAGACGGGCGAACCCATACGACAATGCTATGGCAGAAAATTTCTTTTCCATTCTCAAATCCGAATGCATTCCTCTTTTCAAGTCGGAGACCATCCGCGAAGCACAAACGCTCATTGATAGTTTTATCACTTTTTACACCCACGAACGTATTCAACTTAACACTAAGGCAATACCGCACAGAAAAGCAGACACAATATTGCCCGATATGATATAAAGAAAGTATGGAAAACAAATGAGCATGTCCGCACTGAGCGATGAACTGGCGCAGGTGCGGACAAAGAAGAAAGAATTTCTGGCGCAGATCGAACGGATCGTCCCGTGGAAGGAATGGCTTGTCCTGATCCAGCCGTGCTATTACAAAGGAGAGCGCGGCAACAAACCCTATCCGCTGGAAACCAGGCCGCGTCTGTACCTACTGCAAAATCTGTACGACCTGAGCGATGAAACGACGGCCGCAGAAGCAATCGACAGCCGGGCATTTTCGGATTTTTGTGGAGTCGATTCAAGCAATCAGGTTCCGGACGGGGATACCATAGGACGCTTTCGGAATCTGCTGGTAAAGAATGGACTGCAGGAGAAGCTGTTTGCGCAGGTCGTGGCAGCACTCATGAAGCGGGGGATGATCCTGAAAAAGGGAACGATCGTTGACTCGACCATTATCTCTGCGCCGTCCTCCACCAAGAACAAGGAGAAGAAGCGGGATCCGGATGCGCATCAGGTCAGGAAAGGCAACATCTGGCACTTTGGCTACAAAGCGCATATCGGTGCAGACAAGGACAGTGGCCTGGTTCATACAATAGCGGTGACCGCCGCCAATGTTCACGATGTGTCACAGACCGCGTCTCTGCTGACAGGCGAGGAAGAATCCGTTTACGGTGACAGCGGCTATCTTGGTGCCCAAAAGCGAGAAGATGCGATCGTCCGAAACAAATCTGGCCGGAAAATCAAATACAAGATCAATCGCCGCCCGTCTCAGATCAAGAAGCTGAGCGGGAGCGGCCAGTACGACGCAAAGAAAGCGGAACACGCAAAGTCTTCTGTGCGTGCGAAAGTGGAGCATGTGTTCGGTGTTGTCAAAAAGCAGCTGCGTTTTCGCAAGACGCGATACCGAGGGCTCGAAAAGCAACGGGCCAAATGCAATATGATGTTCGCGTTAGCAGATCTGCCTCTGGCTGACAGGCCCTGCCTGACGGCTTGAAGCCGTGTGCTCTCGCGAATCAATGAGCAGGATGATCCGTGCTTTTCGCGGCTGTTGCTGTTCAGAGAAATGCCGCTTGTGAATTGTGCGGTGTTGCCTAAGTTTTCTCCTATCGAAAAACGATACTTGTTTGCATAACCCTTTTCTATCCTATCAATTTTGGTTTTATTTCTGTCTTTTCTTTCTGGAACAGTCCATCTCCCGGGGAAATTGCTGACTTTTATTGTTCTGCTTATTCAATGTAATACAGTGAAACACGCATTTTTTGATCCCTTTCATAAAAGACGTTGAAACTCAATTTGTATTGAGGAATAATCCCCGCGCATAGGCGGAAGCGCCAGCCCCGCTTTCATCAAAGCCGCACCTGTGTAGCGTGTTCCGCCATCGTCTTCATACACTGCGTCTTCCTGCAGACCTCGCAGCCGCACCGACAGAACCGGTGCATTCGCTCGGGGTGCCAACAGCACAAGCTGAACCAGTGCTACACTTTTGTCCTCAGACACTACTTGCCAGGCGGTGAACCACCGATCGTTCTGGGCGTCGGTCAGGCGATGGTATTCCCCCAGCTGATGCAGTTGCCACTGATGTTTGAAGAGCTCAATTTGCGCTTTGATCTGCTTCTTTTCCGCATCGCTGAGCTGCGTCAGGTCCATCTCGTATCCGAAGCTGCCGCACATTGCTGTGAGCGCCCGGGTTTCCAGCGGCGCCGTTCGTCCGGTTTGATGGTTGGGGCACACAGACACATGGCTGCCCATGGTTTTCATAGGGAATCCAAAGGAATTGCCGTATTGAATTTTCAGCCGGTCGACGGCATCCGTATTGTCGCTGGCCCACACCTGAGGAGAATAATACAGCATGCCTGCGTCGTACCTCCCGCCTCCGCTGGCGCAGCTTTCGATCAGCAGCTGCGGGAAAGCGTTCAGCAGCCTTTCCAGCAGGGCGTACACCCCCAAGATATAGCGGTGCCAAACCTCTCCCTGACGGTGGGGCGGCAACGCCATACTACGGGCGTTGGTGATGCTTCGATTCATGTCCCACTTGATGTACGCCAGCTTCGCCTCCCGGATCAGCCCGGACATCCGTTCAAACAGATACTCCTGCACGGCGGACAGCCCCATGTCTAGCACACACTGGCTGCGGCTGGTGACATTTTCTCGCCCGGGAATGTGCAGGCACCAATCCGGATGCTGCTCCATCAGACAGCTAATCGGACTGACCATCTCCGGCTCAAACCACAAGCCGAATTGGAGTCCTAGGGCACGCAGCTTAGCGCCGAATCCGGCCAGCCCGTCCGGAAGTTTCTGCCGGTTCACAAACCAGTCGCCCAGGCTTGTGGTGTCATCGTTACGCTCTCCGAACCAGCCGTCATCCAGAACTAGCATCTCAATGCCCACCTCCTTTGCCTCCCGAGCCAAAGCCAGCAGCCTTTCCTCATCAAAATCAAAATACGTGGCTTCCCAGTTATTCACCAGAATCGGACAGCGCTCTGTCCGGTATTTGCCCCGTACCAGATGCTGCATCTGGAATCCGTTCAGCCGGTTGGACAGCGCGTCAAATCCATAATCAGAAAAACACAACAAAACTTCCGGCGCTTGAAACGAAGCACCCGGCTTCAATTCCCAACTGAAATTCTGGGGAGCGATTCCCATGACAAAGCGCAGCGTGTCGATCTGATCCACTTCTGCCTGCGCTATAAAATTCCCGCTGTACACCAATGAAAATGCCCAACAGTTTCCCGCCGTTTCCGTGGCGGCGGAATCGCACAAAATCACAAATGGATTGTAGTGCGGGCTGGATGCCCCTCGCATGCTGTCGACCCGAAATTTCCCGTGCCGCAGCGGCATCCGCTCCAAATTGCGCTCGCCCATGTGGCGGCCGTAGAAAGTGAGAATGTCCCTGCTTGCGGGAACTGGCTCGTCCAGGCAGCAGGAAAGGGCCCGCTCCAATATGAGCACGCCGGTTCCCCGGTTGAAAATTTCCGCCGACCGGGCGATCACATCCCACTGGGCAAACACTGAGTAGCGAAGCGTCACCACCAGCCCGCTGACCTCATCGCGCAAATCAATCTCCAGCGTGTCCACATCTTTTTCGTTTCCATAGGCAGCAGGCAGACCGTTCAGCGGCTTTTTCCCCGGATAAATGCGATAACTCCCATATCTCAGATCCGCCGCCACACCGCCGTTTTTGTCGCGCACATCCAGACAGCTCTCCCGGAAATCCCCCACACCGAAGGTGGAGTACTCCTGGGGCAGCGTGTCCGGGGAAAGTGTCCTGTCTCCCGCGGCATCCGGCGGATTGGCCGCGAAGCCCCGGTCCTGGGGCTGAATGCAGTAGGACAGATTCTGCCTTTCGATTTTTGCCCCGTAATAGCAGTGCAGCAGATAACCACGGGAGTCCACAATCATCTGGTAGGTGGCATTCTGTGTTTGCAGAGTAAAGACGCGCTCTTTTTCACAATAGTTGATGCTCATCATACACCTTCTTTTGAAAAGTATCGCTTCATTACGCAATCGGAGACGCCGCAATCTCAAAATAGTCAAGGTCCGGCGCATATCCATCCGAATTGAAAAAGCGCAAAGAATTTTCGCCCGCGTTCAGCGAGATCAAAACCTCTTTGTATTCCACACTGTTGAAACTGCCGCTGTCAAAACAAATTGCGCGGACAGGCGCGCCGCCATTTGCGGAAATCATCAGCGTTCGATTGTCTCCCGTGGCATAGTAAACACGCAGCAAATACGTGCCGGATTGCTCCACATGCACGTTGTTCAACGTCACTTCGCCCGCATATCCAACATACGAAACCTTTTTTTCACCGGAAAAACCACTTGAATTTTGAGCATAGGCCGGACTGGTTATGATACCATCTTCTGCTTCCATCTTCGTATAATATTGGGGCTCAGCTGCCCGAACAGCAATTCGGTCAACATCCGGTGCATAGGAAGTGCCCCCAAAGCGCAACTGATTGACACCCGCATCCAGCTCCACATAAAATCGCTGACAGCGCAGCGTGTGATAGCTGCCTGTGGCGGGAAGTTCCAAAACCCTTTCCTCTCCGTTGTTTACCCAAAGGGAAATGTTACGCTGGTCACCTGACGCATAATAAAGCTTTACTTCATAGCTTCCCGCCGAAGCCGCAGTAACATTTTCAAACGTCACGGAACTGCTTGCCGATCCTCCCAGATTTCCCACCTTTTTCTCTCCAAAGCAGTTTCCATCCTGCACGACGCTGGCCTGACCTGTCAGGCTGTTTTGCGAGGACTCCGCTTCGTAATAGACATAGCTTGCATCGTCCTGCAGCTCCTGTAAAAAATTCTCGTTGGTAAAAAGGATAGCACAGCCGCCCGTGGATGCCAAATCAAGCATAAGGACGGAAGAAGAATCCACTGCTTGAACGTCTGTCGCCATCATAGTAGGGTCATCGGAATCCTTATAAATATACGCAGTATACCCTGCTCCCAAAAAGTCACAGTCAATGGTAATGGTTCTCGCTGCCGAAGTGATTGCACCTAAATACCATTCATTTCCTTTGCGTCGCGCAATCGCAGCATAATCTCCCGGGAACGCGTCCAGCACACGCAGTTCGTCCCAGGATGCCGGTACTTTGTTCAAAAAGTTTTTCCCTTTCCATGCTTCATAACTATCGATCGAATCGGCTAAATGTTGCATACCAGACTCAAAAATGACCGAAAGCGCCAGCTGATGCGCGTGCGTAGTATTCAAATTGGAATTGCTAATGACAGTCGGTGTGAAATCCATCGGACCAATTACATTGCGTGTAAACGGCAAAGTCGAATTTTGATAGGCTGTAGAATATTCACCCCATTTGTAATGTTCAGATCCTCTCACTGCTTCCGATGTCGTCACATGAGGCCATGTGCGAATTTCTCCGCTCGGTTTTGTGGAACCATGAAAGTTCACCAACATATGCAGCTCACCAGCTTTTTCCGCAATCAATTGGTAAGTGGCCATACGCATCTGAGAATCGTTCATCATAAAATCGACCTTAATGCCAGCCACGCCCCAGGACGCCCATCGGGTCAATTTCTCATCCACTTCCTGCTGTGTATCAATAGCATCCACATCAGTCCATATTACAACGCTCACGTTTTTATCGGCAGCCTCCGTGCAAAGCTGCTCGACCCAGGAATCATCCCAACCGGCATCCACGGTTACAAAATCCCAACCGTTTTCCGCCGCGAAGTCCACGTAATCTCTTTGGCGTTCAAACCATTGAGGAGACCTCTCTTCCGACCACCACGACCAAGCAGATTTTCCGGTCTTGATCCAACTGGTATCCGACATGGTTGTCGGCGGATTGAGATTAGTCATTAACACGGAATTGGCTAAATCGTTCAAATTATCCGTAATAATCGCCACACGATACGGCGTTTGAACCGGATAGATGGTGCTGATGGCAGAGGTTTGCTCTGGAGCAAAGGCCACCTTCATCACTTCGCCAGCTGATCCGTCCAAGTGAGAGGCACAATAACTTCCGTTCGAATTGTAAACATTTCCTTCCGTCAACAGCATCCAGTAGCGATTGTTATCGATTGAAGCCAGAACGGGCATCGCAAAATTGGCACTGGAAAATTCCGATGGCGACCGATATGTATAAAGTCCCTCATAATCGTTTCGCCAGTCAAATGCCCAGCCTCCAGTGCTGTCCGGAAGATTAAATTGTGAAGTTTCCGACTGAATCAGAACGGCGCCTTCGCCAAGAAGTTCATAGCGAAACGCAATACCATCATCATACATGCGGAAATAAATTTTACAGATGCGTCCGTCTTTTTCCAATACAATTTCCCGCTGATTATAATGATTTCGATATTGGCTTTTCTTTCCTTGGGGCAAAGAATACGTTTCATCGCAACTAGTCAGCTGCGTAGATTGCACTGCAAGTCCCGACGTGAAATCTGCGTGATTTGCTGTGATTCCCATCTGCGAAGATTCCAAAACGAGATTTCCTGCTTTGAATACGGTATAAAACAGCTGCCCACTTTCATTCAGTTCAAATTGAACAGACAGACTTCCATCCGGTGACTCCGTTGTCAAGTCCGCCGGATTAACCGACGTCATATCTGTATCCAGTTCTTCTGCGGTCCGCTCTGGAAAAACCGGTTCCTGCGTTTGAATTCCTTCTTCGGGCAGAGAAGGTTCTGCCGTCACAAAATCCTGATTCAGTTGTTCTTCCTCCTCTGCGAAAACGGAAGAAGGATCCGGTTCTTCCGGCGAGATTTCCTGCCCAGAAGAGTCCGCCGGCAAATCCTCCTGCTCGCTTTCATCCTCCGGAACGGAAACAGACCCCACCTCCGTTGTCTGCGACGAATCTTCCTGCAAAACAATTGATTGAGCCTCGTCACTCGTTCCCAAAACCGCATCTTCGGCATAAATGCAGCACATGGACGTACACAGTGCTGCCGTCAAAATCAGGCTTATCCATCTTTTCATCAGATTCTCCCTCTTTCGTTATCCATTACTTAAAAAACATCGGCAACCAATTCTTGTTGGCAGCGATTAATTCGTCGCACATAACGGTAATAGTGTCCATGTCCAGCTCGGCGGCGGTGTGCGGGTCCAGGAAGGCCGCATGATACATGTGCTCCCGGTTTCCGGTCAGCGCGGCTTCAATCGTTAGTTCCTGTACATTGATGTTCGTGCGGTTAAGTGCCGCGCACTGAGGCGGTAGATTCCCAATATGGCAGGGGTAAATCCCGGTTCCATCCACCAGGCAGGGAACTTCCACGCAGGCCCGGTCGGGCAGGTTGGGAATCAGGCCTTGATTGAGTACGTTCGCATGAATGCGGTAAGGTGTTCCAGTGGTCAGCGAATCCAAAATATACGAAGCGAATTCCTGGGTACGGGCGTGGGTGATGGCATGGTTGTCCACCAGATCTTCCTTCGCCTGCTTCCAATAGGCCACCTGCGAGCGTCCCCAGTCTTTGTACATCATAGTTTTGATACCGTACTGTTCCAGCTTCCCAGGATATTTGTCCTTGATGAAGTAAGGAGTGTATTCGGCCGTATGCTGCGAAGACTCTGTGACATAATACCCAAAGCGTTTCATAATCTCGTAGCGCACCATGTCCTCGTGAGGCTCCGTAAGCTGAGCAGCCCGCGCCTTAATCTCGGGATAGAGATCGCGCCCATCCTTCGTCACTTCCAAAAGCCACGCCTGATGATTGATGCCGGCGATCTTATATTCCACGCCGGTGCAGTCCATGCCCACCACGTCCATCAGATTTTTGGTGCAGGACTGCACGCTGTGGCACAGGCCGATGGTTTTGATGGAACTGGATTTCAGCACCGCTCCAGTGACGATGGCCATCGGGTTAGTATAGTTCAGAAGCCATGCGTTGGGACATAATTCCTCCATGTCGTCCGTGATGCCCTTCATCACCGGAATGGTGCGCAGCCCGCGCATGATGCCGCCGATGCCCAGCGTGTCGGCATAGGTCTGCCGCAGTCCGTACTTCAGCGGAATCTCAAAATCGTTGATGATACAAGGATCGTATCCGCCCACCTGAATGGCATTGATGACAAAATCCGCTCCGGCCAGCGCCTCCCGCTGGCTTTCGTAGGCCTTCACTGTGGCGCGGCCTCCATTCACGTTGCGGTTCAGGTTCTTCAGCATGCCCTCCGCCAGATACAATTTTTCCCGATTGATGTCCAGCAGGGCAAACTCGCTGTCACACAGGGAAGGCGTCAGCATGCAGTCGCCGATCAGATTTTTCACAAAGATGATGCTGCCCGCACCGATGAATACAATTTTTTTCATGATGGATTACCCCTTTACGCCGCCCAGCGTGATGCCGGCGGTAAAATATTTTTGCAAAAACGGATAGATGACCAGCATGGGAACCGCAGCCACAAACGTCTGCGCCGCTTTGGACGTGCGGTCCGACACCTCGCTCAATGTCAGAATGTCGGTGGTGCTCATCAGCGACATGTCCCGGTTGACAATCACAGTCTGCAAGTAGCTCTGCAGCGGATAGTGCGTGGGGTCGTTCATCAATAGGAGTCCCTCGAACCAGGAGTTCCAGTGATTCACCGTGCAGAACAGTGTAAGCGTCGCAATAGCCGGCAGGGACAAAGGAACGATGATCTGGAACAGAACGCGCAAATAGGATGCACCGTCCACCCGGGCTGCCTCTTCAATTTCCCCCGGCAGGTTGCGGAAGAAATTGAGCAGAATAATCACGTTGTAAACCGGCACCGCTCCGGGCAGAATCAGTGCCCAGAAGCTGTCCACCAAACCGACCTTGGAGATGGTCATATAGTATGGAATCAACCCGCCGCTGAACAGCATGGTGATAAAGAAAAACCACACGTAAAACTGCCGGGCGTGAAACTGATGCTTGGTTTTGGAAAGCGGATACGCCACCAGAATGGTGAGCACCATGTTCACAGGCACCCCCACCAGAACGCGCCGCACGGACACCCAAAAGGACTGCATAAACTCCGGTTTGGCCGTTACGAAATTGTACGATTTCCATGTGAAATCCACCGGCCAGAAACGCACTTCGCCGGAGCCGGCCGCTGCGCTGGAACTGAGGGAGATGGCCAGAATGTTTAAAATGGGCAATACGCAGATCAGTGCGGCACACGTTAAAAAGAGATAATTAAACACCACAAACAGCTTTCGCTGCCAGGGATAATAGTAAAATGCACGAACATTTTCTCTCATAGCAACCACCCTTCAAAAGACCCGGTAACCGCTGACTTTGCCCGCAAACCAGTACGAGAACGATACCAGTACCAGCGACACCACCGATTTGAACAAGCCCACGGCGGTAGCCACGCCGTACTGCGCATCAATCATGCCCAGACGGTATACCAGCGTGTCCAGAATGTCGCCGGTGGAGTAAACCTGCGGGCTGTACAGGTTGTAGATTTGTTCAAAGCTCAAATTCAAAACGCCGCCCAGATTGAGAATCAGCATCAGCGCGGCCATGGGCAGCAGCGCCGCCAGCGTAATGTGAACCGTTTGCTGCCACCGGCCAGCGCCGTCCACTTCCGCCGCCTCGTACAGGGTGGGATCAATGCCGGAGATGGTCGCCAGGTACACAATGGTTCCGAATCCGAATTCCTTCCAGGTTTCGGTAAGCGCCATTGTGTATGGAAACACCTTTGGGTCTCCCAGAAAATAGACCGGCTCAAACCCCAGCATAGTGATAAACTCATTCACAATGCCTGTGGAAGGAGACAAAATATCGATAAAAATACCGCTTAAAATCACCCAGGACAGAAAATGAGGAAAATACACCATGGTCTGAATGACTTTTTTAACGGACTCCAGACGCACTTCGTTCAGCAGAATCGCCACAAACATCGGCACCACAACGCCCAGCGCCAGCTTCATGGCGGCGATGAAAAATGTGTTGAACACAACTTTATCAATGTCCGGAATGTTCATCAGATAGCGAAAATTTTCCAATCCAACAAAGGGAGAGCCGAAGATTCCCTTTTTGGGTGAAAACTTTTCAAAAGCCATGATGATGCCCACCATCGGCCCATAGGAAAAAATCCCTACCAGAATCACCGCTGGCAAAAGCATCAGATGAAAGGGCAGCTCTCTGCGCAGACGCACGGCCCTGCTTTTCTTTTTCTCATTCATATCATCACCTGAAAAAAGCGCGGGGAAACGATCCGCCTCCCCGCGCCGGATTTTGTTTACCGCTGTGCCAGCCACTCGTTCACCTCATCGGTGATCTGCTGGCCGCCAAGGCTCTTCCAGTTTTCCACATAGGTGTCGAACTCGTCGACGTCAGCGCTTCCGGTAATGATTTTTGTAAAGGTCTCTAGCTGGAGCTTCTGCAGCGTGGCATTCTTCTCCGCCATACCGTCCGTAGGCGCGCCGAAGTAGTTGTCCGTGACCACATTGCCGCTGGAAACGTATTCGTTGATCACACCCAAGCCGCCGTCGGGGCCGTACATCATGTAATTGCCCCACAAGGCCAGGTCGCCGCTCTCCTCATAGGCCACACAGTTATCGTAGTAATTTTTCTGCTCCGCGCTCAGTCCGCTGGCATCACCGCTCTCCAGCGCGGCCACAACCGCCTGCTGAGCGTCCAGGTTTTTCATGGGCGGCTCGCCGTAGGAGTACGCATAGTTGAAGACCGCCAGATTTTCGGGGGTGGAATTGTACACTTCGGGCTGTGCGGTTTCACCGAACATTTTTTCCAGCACTAGATTGTACATTTTCACTGCCGCCTCGGGGTTGGCGCAGTCCTTGCTGACCACGGTGTAATAGGTGGTTGCAAAGGGAACCATGGCTTTTGCCGGCTCGTCGTCAATGGACAGAATGGGCACGGCAATCCAGTCGATGCTGGGGTCGTTCATCTTGCCGTCCTGCAGCCATCCGCTTGAGCAGTTCCAGAAATAGCCATAGAACATGCCCACTTTTCCGGCGTTCACGTTCTCACTGACTTTCACCGCGTCTTTCACGCCGAATTCAGGGTCAATGACACCCTCGGCATACAGTTTCTGCAGATCGGCCAGCGCGTCTTTCATCTCAGGCTGAATGCCTCCGTAGGCCAGTTTTCCATCCTCATCCGTGATCCAGATGCTGGGATATGCGTGGTAACTGTTGAAAAATCCGTCCAGCACCGCATAAGGCAGATTGTTTTCCGCAATCAAACCCTTGTTGACCCCCAAGCCGTAGGTGTCGTTTTTGCCGTTGCCGTCCGGGTCCTGAGTGGCAAAAGCGCGGGCGATTTCCAGCACGTCCCGCATGGTTTCGGGCGTTTCCAGCCTCAGTGCCTCAAGCCAGTCCGAACGAATCCACAAAACATCGGTGGAACCGTAACCGGACTGAATGTGGGGCAGGCCGTACAGTTTTCCGCCGATGGTCGCAGATTCCATAGCGCTGCCGCCGTCCTGATGCAGCACCTCATTGGTGTATGGCGCCGCATAATCCGCATAAACCTGGGTCAAATCGGCCAGCTGGTCGTCTTCCACCATGCGCTTGAGCTGCGCAGCGTCCACCCACATCAAGTCGGGCAAATCGTCTGAGGCAGATGAAACGTTCAATTTTTGTGCGTATTCTGATTGGGGCGTCGTCCAGGCATACTCCAGATTGATACCCAAAGTTTCGGCATATTCCCGCGACCAGACATTGTTTTCCAGACTTTCGCCCTCGTTGAATTCAATGCCGTCCTGCAAATAGCGAACCGCCGTCAGAGTAATCGGCTCTTCATATTTTCCGAAAGGGTCCTTGTCAACCGTCTGTGCCGCGCTCTGAGAAGCAGAACCGGCAAGTTCACTGGTGGATTCCGAAACTCCGCAGGCCGTCAGCCCGGTCAGCATCGCAAGGGCAACAACCCATGCAGCAGCTCTTCTTTTCATCGTAATTTTCATCGTAAGCTTCCTCCTTTTTCATTCGCCTTGGTGAACAGGTGCACCTTCTGTTCTTTCCTCTGGTCTTATTTTCTCACATCTCCTATCTGCCGTAAATGACGAAAAGCAATGCTTTTGTTGACGATTTTCAACCGGATTCCTACGGCCGGCCCACAAGTAGAGAATCGTCAATGAAAGTAGCTTGCAGGCCATATTCCTTTGTGCTACGATTTATATATATATATCTTTTTGCAGGAGGCGAGCGCATGGTCGGCAAAGACATTCGGGCGCAGGTATTTCACTCCATTCAGGTGAAAGTGCTGGCCACCTTCCTTCTGATTCTGCTTCCCGTTTACGTGCTGGGGGCAGTCATTTTCCATTGGACCTACCTTCAGATGCACCAGCAGATTATCCGCTCGCAGATGGCTCTGCTCAATCTGTACGCAGAGACCATTGACGACGAAATCTCCCGAATTCGCCTTTTGGAATACAACTGCATCAACGACGACGACCTAGTTTACTTGGCCAACGCCTACCCCATTCTGGATACTTTTGAACGCTCTCAATATCTGCTGCGCGCCCAGCACCGGCTGCAGGTGATGAAAAACAGCAGCATGTGCATCGGCAACGTGGTCCTGCACCTGCCCACCGTCGGAAAAAGCATCGACACCCGCAACGTGGAGCCCTTGGCCGAAAGCTGGAACCGTCAGCCGGAAGCCCTACCGTGCGCGCCCAGCTCTGGGCTGACACCGACGAAATCCGGCGAGCTGCAAATGAGCATTCAGTATCCTCTCACACCCCGGGAAGGGAGCACTCCGCCTCTGGTCATGTGGCTGACGCTCTCCAACGCTCAGATTCAGCGGCTGCTGCAGGGGATGGATCACACCCAGGAAACGGGCCTGGTTCTGACCAGCCCGGACAGCTGCTTTGTGCTGGAGAAAACGGACAATGCGTCCTTTCTGAACCCGGAACTTTTGACCGTTTCGCAGCAGCTGCCCTCCACAGAAGAAGTAACCGTAGAGGGAAAGCACTTTCAAAAAACCGTGGTCGCCCTGGAGGAGAGCGATTTGGTTCTGATCTCCTTTTCTTCCACGGAACATCTGTTTGGCTTCCGCCATACCTATCTCTTTCTCCTGGTGCTGTTCGGGGTGGTTTCCGTGCTCGCCATGTGCCTGTTTGCATTCTCTGTGCGTCATCTGGTGCACAAACCCATCCGGACGCTGGTGGACGCCTTCAGATGTATGAAAGGCAATAATTTCGACGTGCGCATCCATCAAAAGAGAAACGATGAGTTCGCCTATCTCTACCAGTCCTTCAACGGAATGATGGACCATCTGCAAAAGTTGATCGAGCAGGTATACGACCAGCGCCTTCTGACCCAGCGGGCGGAACTCAAGCAGCTTCAGTCCCAAATCAACCCACATTTTCTGTACAACGGGTTTTACAATATTTACCGCATGGCCAAAAAAGACAGCAACGATGACATTGCCGAGTTCTCCCAGCTGCTGAGCGAATATTACCAGTACATCACCCGGAATGCAGCGGACACGGTCACCATGGAGCAGGAGATTCGGCACGCAATGACTTATCTGAAAATCCAGCAGATCCGGTTTTCTAACCGGCTCTCGGTGGAAATTGGTCCCACGCCGTCGGAGTTCGGATTTCTTATGGTACCGCGGTTGATCTTACAGCCGATTTTGGAAAACGCCTTTGAGCACGGTATGAAAAACGTGCTGGAACCCAAACTGTTCATCCGGTTTGAAGCCCGGCTGGGAGAGTGGAACGTTTGCATTGAAGACAATGGAACCGAATTCTCACCTGAGGAGCTTTCGGAATTGCAGCAGAAACTGGACAGCACGGACACGCAGATGGAAACCACTGCCCTGATCAACATTCACCGACGGCTGCGCTACCACTTCGGACCCGAAAGCGGCCTTCGCCTCTCCCGCACGCCCGCCGGAAGTCTGCAGGTACAGCTTCACATTGTAAAGGAAGAATAATATGTATCGTATTTTAGTGATTGACGATGAACCGATCATCGCGGATGGATTGTATGAGCTTTTTGCCCAAGACGAAACGTTTGCGCTGGAAGTGCACAAAGTGTACTCCGCTCCGGACGCGCTGAAATTGCTGGACCGTCTTCGAATCGACATTGTACTCAGCGACATCAAAATGCCCGGCATGAACGGACTGGAGCTGCTTACGCAGATTCACCGCCGCTGGCCCTTCTGCCATGTAATCTTTCTTTCGGGATACAGCGATTTCGAATACGTTCAAAAAGCCATGCAGCTGGGTGCGGATTCCTATATTTTAAAAAGCCAAGGCGATGAGGTGGTTTTGGAAACCGTGTATAAAACCCTAGCCCTGCTGGAGCAGGAGACCACCAGCGCCGTATGGAACCGGCGCATGGAAGAGGAGCTGAAAAACGCCCGACCTCTGCTTTGTCAAGACTTTTTATGGAAGATGCTGCGGGGCGAAATCACTGGTGCCCAGCTGGAGCAGCAGCTGTTGAAGCTGGGCCTTCCCCTGCGCGCCGGCCATCCGGTTTTTCTGGTGGGCGGACGGCTAGACCACATGCCGCAAAAAAGCGACGTAGCAGACAGCGCTCAGCTTTTGGAGCAGATTCACGCCGTATTCATGACCTACACCCTTCCCACGCTCAACTGCGCAAATGTATGCTGGCAAAACCGTTACTGGCTGTGGCTGATTCAGCCTCTGGAACAGAACCCGGCCGTAGTTGCCCGACTGGACAGCTTTCTTTCCGGTATGCTGGAGCGGGTGCAGGAGTACTGCCAAAAACAGCTGTGTGTAGCGGTGTCTCTAGTCACGGATTCGCAGCCCCATGCCTGGCAAGAGCTTCCGGCCGCTTTTGAGCGCTACCGTTCAGTGCTGACCTATCAGTTGGGCGCACAGGATGAAATGCTGCTGGGCGAAATCGCTTTTTTTGACCAAGCCATGCCCGACCACCCCGTTTGGGACGGAAGCGCCGACGCGCTGCTTTCCAGTCTGGAAAGCGCCTTCGAATACCGCCAGAAAGACTCGTTCGATCAGCTGCTACAAACGCTGCTGCAGGGGCTTTTGGCCTGCGGCAACCCCGTTCAAAAAATTGAGCTGTACCACCGGCTGTGTCTATTCTTTCTGGAACGGGTGGCTGCCGCGGGGCGACAGAAGGATTTCTTTGACAGATTCCACGGCTATGCCGCTTTCACCATGCCGTATGAACAGTGGGATAGCTCTCTTCCCTCTTTGTTTTCCAAAATGGGCGATTGGCTTTTTGAGGGCATTGAAGATCGGCATGCGGCGCGCTTTCATCAGATGGTGTACACGCTGCACCAGTACATTGCCGTCCACCTAAGTGAAGACCTGTCGGTCAATGCGCTAGCGGAAAAAGTGTATCTGAATCCGGTATATCTCTCCCGCGCCTATAAGCAAGCCACCGGAGAAAAGCTGTCGGAATACATACTGGTTCGCCGGCTAGAACGTGCAAAACAGCTTTTGCAGCAGCCGGAAAAGAAAATTTCAGAAATCGGATATCTGATTGGCCTCGACTCCGCCGCTCATTTCTCTCGCGTATTTAAAAAATACACCGGCCTGTCTCCGCAGGAGTACCGGGAAGCTTCCGCACATCTTTAAGGCTGAATATCGAGATGCTCCGCTTTATATGCCACAGAAATTTTTCAACAACATCTCTTTAAAACACCTCTGTAGTTTACTGCCACTCTGCAGTAAACTACGGGTATCATATTTTACCATGTTATGTGTTTTCCTCCGAATTGCGGCGAAACCGCTTCGGATAGTTACTCGATGCCAAAACAATGCACTCAATGATTCTTTCTGCAAATTCCTGTAAGTCGACCAAAATTTTTTCATATAATTGCTCACCTGTCAAATATTCGACTTCATCGTACCATAGTTTTAATTTTTGATTTGCCAGGTACTGTTCACCTTCTACCAATTGCCAAGGACTAAATTCTCTTTCAGAAATATAAAAATGGCCTGTTTCTTTGCTGTCTCCAAACTACTCTGATATTCTGAAAAGCAATAGAACCAAATTTCTGTCAACAAAAAAACAACACGGTTTATCACTGATGCTTGGATTCCTATGGCGTTGTATATTGACAATCTTTTCTCCAAAATGATATTCTGGACACGCTGCCTTTTCAAGCTGGAGCCGGAGGGAGGTGGCTGTGTGTCCTTTTTACTCGATATTCTGAGTGGAATTTTGGCGAATATTATTTCCGGAAAAATTCTGATGATTTCAAAAAAGCGCAGTCAAAAAAGCAGTAATACCCAAAAACAGTAACCGCCAAACAACATCGCGACCTTGCCGGCACTTACCATCCATGAGAAAATAGACAGCAAAAGCAGATGAGATTTTTGGGACAACTCCAGAAAATCTCAAGCAGATGGGAGAGGTCAAATGGAAACGCAGGCAATGGCAGTTCGGGAAGAAAACTGGCTTCGTGCCATCCAAGCGGCGGCACAAAGTGGAAAAACACAAGAGGCATGGTGCCGGGAACAAGGCATCGCGCCATCCACGTTTTACCGCTGGAAGCAAACCTTGCGGAATCGAGTGCTAAGCACACAACAGGCGGAAGGACCAGCTTCTTGCTTTTCCGAGCTTGCCATACCAGAAAAATATTGCAGAACACAATCACTTTCATCGCAAGACAAGATTCTTGTGCACACAAAGAAGGTCACAATTGAACTGCCGGCAGGTTGCAGCGAAGAGCAGCTAAGGAGGGTCCTTCGGGCGGTGGAGCATGTTGGCTGACATTTCACGGGTGGAGCACATCTATGTGGCGTGCGGCTACACAGATTTGCGCAGCGGCATAGACGGCTTGGCCACACTGGTCGAACGACAAGTTCAGTTGGATCCCTGCTCCAACAGTCTGTTTTTGTTTTGTGGGCGTCGCAGAGATCGTATCAAAGCACTGCTATGGGAGGGAGACGGGTTCGTGCTGCTGTATAAGCGAATGGAGAACGGCGGTGGATTCCAATGGCCACGCAGCAAACAGGAAATGCATCAGCTAAGCTGGCAGGAATTCCGCTGGCTTTTGGAAGGACTGTGTGTAGAGCAGCCGAAGGCAAACAAACCTGTTGAACGGGTTCATTTGTAGGAGCTCGGCCTAAAGTTTTCAACAAAAAAGGGACTGGATTTTGCAGCATCCTGCCTGAAATTTTTGCTCATACTTCTCACCCTGAACGGCTCGCCAGGCGGGCCGTTTTGCGGTATAATGAGGGGGCAGAAAAAGGAAAAAACAAAGAGTGAATCGGAAGGATGTGGGCGGAATGACGAAAGCACAGATGCTGAAAACCGGCATAGCACAGCTGCTGGAGAAAAGGCCCACCACAGCTGCAGAGAAGGACGCCTACATCCACGAGTTGCAAAACACCTTAAAAGACGTCACTGCCGAGGTGGCTGATTTACAGGAGATGGTGCAGTGGCTGCGCAAGCAAATGTACGGCAGCAAAAGCGAAAAGACGCCTGTGCCAGACGAAAAACAGCTCGGAATATTCAATGAGGCCGAGCAGGAATACAAACCGGAGGTTCCGGAGCCCATTAAGAAAGACCAGCGCGGTTACCACATTAAGACGCCGGAAGAACGTTGGAAGCTTGTCGGCGGCAAGGATATCACGTTTGAGGACAGAATCCTGGCCTTGCAAGGCAGGGATTTGATTTGCACGTACTGCGGCACCGAAATGATCTGCATTGGGAAGGAAACGGTGCGGGAAATTCCTGAATTTGTGCCAGCCAAGCTGAAGATCGTTCGATACATTCAGCCAACCTACTGCTGCCCTTGCTGCAAAAAGAAAGGCATTGTGCGCATTGTGAAACACCCGGCGCCAAAGCCACTGCTCAACCACAGCATGGCCAGTGCCAGTGTAGTGGCCGAGGTTATGTACCAGAAATATGTGCAGGCTGTGCCGCTATATCGACAGGAGACGCAGTGGAAGGACGCCGGGATTGCGTTCAGCCGTACTACCATGGCGAACTGGGTTATCCGATGCAGCCAGGACTGGCTGAGCCTGGTGTACGACCGGATGCGGAAGGAGCTTCTGGGCCGGGAGGTTCTTCACGCAGACGAAACTCCGGTACAGGTGCTGAAGGGAACCGGCAAGACCGCCGCCAACAAAAGCTATATGTGGGTCTACCGCACAGGCAAGGACGGACTGCCGCCGGTTGTCCTGTTTGAGTACCAGCCGGGGCGCAGCGGCGAATACCCCAAAAAGTTCTTGGAGGGGTTCACCCGCTACCTGCACACGGACGGCTACGCCGGGTACAACAAGGTGGAGCGTATTACCCGGTGCGGATGCTGGGCGCATCTGCGCAGGAAGTTCGTGGACGCCATGCCGTCAGCATTTGCCGATCTTGTGGGACCGCCCAGTTCGGCCCAAGTTGGCAGGGACTACTGCGATCAGTTGTTCGCAGCTGAAAAGGAAATAGAACTGCTGCCGGGAAAAGACCAACAGCGAGTACGCCTTGAGGTAGAAACACCCATGCTCAGGGCTTTTTGGTGTTGGCTTGAGAAGCTGGCAGAACAGCCCTTGGCCGGCAAGCTGAAAATTGCCGTGGAATACGCACTGAAACAGCGCCCGTATATGGAAAACTACCTGAAAGACCCTCGGTGCCAGATTTCCAACAATCTTGCCGAAAATGCAATCCGCCCCTTTACAGTGGGACGCAAAAACTGGCTGTTCTGCGACAGCGTGGAAGGGGCAAAAGCCAGCGCGGTTATTTACAGTATTGTGGAGACGGCCAAGGCCAACAATCTTTCAGTCAAAGATTATCTGCGCGTGCTGCTGGAGATGCTGCCAGAATGGGATGTTCATCAACACCCCGAGAATATTGATGCCCTCTTACCCTGGGGCGAGTATATTCAGGATAGATTTGAATAACGTAGTTGCAGGAGTTGACCTTTTGTCGGCTCCTGCTTTTTTGTCAAGGACGCCGGGTTATTGGGCACTTACCAAAAACACCGTGAGCTGCAACTCACGGTGTTTTTGGGTTTCCAGGCAGCTTG
>OHAS01001255.1_pt1 | contig 20676 bp, 16 predicted proteins | sample 1577131 | NCBI WGS metagenome assembly OHAS01 (sample SAMEA3541566, study PRJEB24748) | human gut metagenome | biome: human gut; feature: human-associated habitat; material: faeces | place: China | collected 2012 | reverse complement strand
CCAGAGCTACACCTGTCTGAACGGAGCAAGCGGGTTGCTGGCTTTCGACAAGAACGTATATACCAACGTATTACACAGTACCTATTGCCACTGGATGATTTACCGTAAAAACTTCCTAGTACTGGATTATCACACAACCGACGGTTCGCACCGCACCAATGCCAATCTGGCAGGCTGGAACTGGAAGAAAGAAAAGGAGCAGGAATTCGATTCGGGTCTGAAAGAGCCCGAATACCCAGCTTTGAAGGAGCGTTGGGCAGTCGTCATCGCAGCATCGCGCGGATGGAGTAACTATCGTCACCAGGCCGATGCGCTGGCTTTCTACCAACTGCTGAAAAGCCGGGGATACGATGACGAGCACATCATTCTGATTGAAGAAGACGACATAGCTGGACACCCGTCGAACTTCGATCCCGGCAAAGTGTACATCAGCCCCGATGGTACGGACGTTTACGAAGGTGCGGTCATCGACTACAAGCTATCCGAACTATCGCCTGCCGACCTCGTGGACATCTTCTGTGGAAAACGTAGCGACCGTTTGCCTCACGTTGTCTCATCCGGTGAGCAGGACAATGTACTCGTGTTCTGGAGCGGCCATGGCATGCAGGGCAACCTGTCGTGGGGAGATGTCGACAACTTCAGTCACTGGCAGGCGGCAGAACTGTTCGATACCCTCCACCGCCAGCGGAAATACCGTAAGATGTTGTGGTTTGTGGAAACCTGCTATGCAGGCAGTGTGGCGAAAGTGTGCGAAGGCATACCGGGTATCATGTGTATGACAGCCTCTGGTGAATGGGAAACCTCCAAACCGGATATCCCTTACAAGAGTGTCTGGCTGAGCAACCGGTTCACCTATTCCCTGTTGTCCGAACTGACCGCCCGACCGGAAATAGCCTTGCGGGAGCTTTACTACAGCCTGTTCCGCACCACTATCGGGTCGCACGTACAAATATATAATGAGAGGAACTACGGTTCCGTGTACCGTAACAACATGAAGGAATACCTGCAAAAAAGAATTGACGAATGAAAAGTAAGATAACATCCTCCGTCTTTCTAATTCTCTGCCTGCTGACATCGTGCAGCAAAGACGAGATGGAACTCCTGTTGGAAACACCGGATCAGACGGACTATCTGATAGACAGGGACGGGCACGAGTTGAGCATTTCCGTTGCTTCTAACGCCGAATGGGTAGTGAGTGTCGATGCGGAGTGGCTCACCGTGAATAGGGCCGAAGGCACCGGCAATGCCGATGTCACTGTCAATATAGGAGCTAATCCCGTGCCTGAACGGCGTTATACCACCATCAGTGTCTGCCTGAAAAGAAGCGACAAGATGTTTGCCGTCAACGTGGTACAGAACGGGGCTTCGCGACTGCTCGGTATGCCGAGTGTCGAGAAAGGGGCGGGTTACAGCTATGATGTCAGTGCGGACTACTGCACGGGCATGCTCTATCAGGTGTTCGACATCACCCACATGGACTACAAGCAGATGCTTAACGGGAAGTTCTACGTGATGGACGATAATGAAGCCATGGTGGAAGAAGAATTCGTGACGGGCAAGACCGAAGAGGAGATATCGCAGCAGATCAGTGCCAATGCTTCCATCGGACTGGACCTGGTGAAGGTGTTCCAGGCAGGGCTGACCGGTAGCGTGGACTACTCCAAACTTGAGGCAAAGAGCACGCAGTTTGCCATGAGCCGCACCAAGCGCATCATTTACAGCCGCGACATTCAGTACCGGAATGTGCTTGCCGATGTCATGGCCGGCGACAAGGAACTATTTGCGGCAGGCTTCTATGTGGACTGGAAGAAGCTCCAGGACATGAATGAATCATCGGGGAGGGTAGACGAGCAAGCAGTCACCCGTTTTCTCAAGAAGTGGGGGGCCTGTTTCGTTTCCCGCTCCTGCTTAGGAGGCTCCATCGACTACGAAATGGAGATAGACAAGTCCGTGCTGAGCGAGAGCCTCACCATCGAGCTGGCACTGGAAGCGTCGTTGGCAGGTATCATCGAGGCGGACGCAGGCGGGAAATACGTGGAGACGATGAAAAAGATCAAGGAACACTACCGCAAGTATGTGCACGTGAAGGGAGGGGATGTGCAGGCGATATCTATACTCAACTCCGGGGGTAGCATCAGCCAAACCGACTATAAAGGTTGGTTGGAAAGCATCAGCTACGACCGCATGATTGCCGGTAATGCCAATGTAGCTCTGATTGACGTGAAGCTGGTGGCGTTTACCGAACTGTTCACCGGTAAGGTGAGGGAAGAGATAAAAAGGCAGATAAACAATTGGGACAAAATCAAATGACCGGAACGAAGCCGGAAAAAAAACGGTATGGCACCATGAATGATCGATATATTTATATAATTATTAATCAATTAAATTAAGTTTTAGTATGAAGAAAAGCAATCTTTTAGCAGCAGGCCTTTTAGTTGCCGGCATGTGCCTCAGCACATCTTGCAGCGACAATACGTTTGTAGCTGCGACACCGGACGAAGACGTTACGGCAGGTTTCGACAAGCCGACCCTCGCTTTGGTGAACGAAAGTGGCAAAGAAGTAAACAACCTTCCCGGTACTTTCGGTACGTATTACCTGGACATCAAGGCACAAGGCAAATGGAAACTGGAGAGTACAACTCCTTTCCTGGCATTGGACCGGAAATCGGGCGAAGGTCCTGCCCGCGTGAAGCTCTTGGTAGGTAGCAACTGGGGAGCGGCGCGCACAGGCGGTGTCACACTATATAGCGCCGATGCCGCTTCCACCCGCGCCGAAGGAGACGGAACCACAACCACTGTCAACCAGACTAGCAAATTTGACCCAAGTGATGTGAAAGACCTGCTCTCTTCCAACAAAGGTGCGGGATATTCCTATCAACCCTACTCCAATTACTGCTTGGGCACGCACATCCAACTCTTCAACATGAAGAATCTGGCGGCAATAAGCGATTCGACAGGCGTGACGTTCCTCACTGACGAAATCTATCCGGTAGTGGAAGAGGAAGTGACTACCGCCGATTCAGAAGAAAGTTTGTCAAGCAAGCTGTCAGTAGCTGCATCTGTCAACTTGAACTTCAACGCTTTCTCTGCTGATGTAAAGGGAGCCTACAACAGTTCATCCGGCACCAGCAACACTAAGCAGTATGCCGTGAAGCGTATGAAAAGTTATCAGTACACCCGTGAAATTGACTTTATGAACATTATCGCCATGGCAGAAAGTTCGGAAGAAATGGAAGCGAAATTGCTGGCACCGGGATTCGTAAAACTAAGAAACGACTTCACGAACAACATTAAGAAGGCGACAGCTACAACGCCCATCAACGAAGAGACTGTGAAGAAGTATTGCAAATCGTTCGTAGACGAAATCGGTCCTTGCTTTGTCAGCAAGTCGGTAATGGGTTGCGTGCTCGATTACTACATCTCCATGGACAAAAGTTTAGTGACGGACACCATGTCGGTAAGCGGTGCGCTGGATATCAAGTTCCAGACCTCGGTAAGCGTAGAGGGCGACGGTGCATACGATGATAACAAAAAGAATTCCGTGAAGAATGTGGAAGCCAAGATTAACGTCCGCGGAGGCGATGTAAGCCAAGTGTCTATCCTCACCACCGGCGGCACACTCGAAAACGAGGACTTGCTGGCTTGGCAACAGAGCATAGAGCCGAAATCGGCCGTAATGATCGACATGAAGTTGGTGCCCATCTATCTGCTCATCTCCGACCAGGCGGCAAAAACATATTTGCAGTCATATCTTGAAAGCATAGCGACGGTACCACCGAAGTTGCCGGGGGAAGAGCAAAAGCAACAGTAAGATTACCTATAGCAAGAAGGAGGAGCTGTTTTAGCGCACTCCTTCCTGCTTCACCCCATACATAGAAGTCATGATTAAGAAAAAATACTTAGCGGCAGGCATACTTGCCTTGTCGGTATCAGTCGGCATCACATCATGCGGCAGTGATACGTCGTTCGTGCAGTATCCCGATGTGGAAGAGGAAGTTCCCGCAACTTCTCCGTTTACCTTGGTGGACGGTGGGGGGAATGCCGTAGACAACCTTTCTTCGGAATACGGCGAATATTTCATAAAAGTAAATGCCGAAGGTCCGTGGAAACTGGAAGTGGATAAAGATTTCTTGGCGCCACTACACACCGAAGGCGAAGGTCCCGACCTCATACCCATCTACGTGGGATGCAATTGGAGCGAAGCCCGGCAGGGGAACATCACCCTGCACCTCAACGGAGCCGCTACCCGCAACGGTGAAAGCACCTTCACACGTGCCGCCAGCCAAAAGGCTACACCCGATATGGAAGCCGTTAAGAAAATGATTTCTTCCAATAAAGGGGCGGGCTACTCCTATCAGCCTAACTCTAACTACTGCCTGGGCACCAATATGCAGCTCTTCAACCTGGGACGCCTCGACAGTCTGCAACAGGCGATACGCTATGATCTTATCACCGATGAGTATTACCCGCAGGTGGAAGAAGAGGTGAGCACCGCTACTTCGCAAGAAGACCTGTCTAGAAAACTTTCCGTGGCCGCTTCCGTCAACCTGAACTTCAATGCGTTCGCCATCGACGTAAAGGGACACTACGGTAGTTCGTCTACCAATACGCAGGACAAGGAATATGGCGTGAAACGGCTGAAAAGCTACCAGTTCACGCGCGAAATTAACTATATGAACATGGTGGCGTTGGTGAACGAGAGACCCGAACTGAGAAACGAAGTCTATGCGCCGGGATTCATCCAGAAGGTAGAGGAATTCACCAAAGACATAAAGGCGGCAGGCAATTCGCAGACCACCATCGAGAAACTTTGCAAGGACTTCTGTAGCGAGGTGGGACCCTGCTTCATCAGCAAGTCCGTCATGGGGTGCGTGCTCGACTACTACATCTCCGTGGACAAGTCATTGCTGAAAGACGGTATGACCGCCGGAGGCGCGCTCGAATTCAAACTGAAAGTCAGTATCGGCATCGACGTCAAAGGCGAAGGGGACTATAGCCAAGACCAAAAGAATATCCTGGAGAAGACCGAAGCCAAAGTGAACATACGTGGCGGCAACGTGAACGAGGTCTGCATCCTAGCGACGGGAGGTGTATTGGAGAACGAGCAAGTGCTGTCGTGGCAACAGAGCGTGGAGCCTTCCACAGCTGTCATGATAGACATGAAATTGGTGCCCATCTACCTGCTCATCAACGACCAGACCGCCCACGATGCACTGAAAGCCTATGTGGACAAAGAAGGAAGTTTGGATAAAAAAGAAGATGATAAATAGAAGATTGCAACCGACGGTTGCCTGAAAATAAGAGACTCATAAATCAAGAATCAAAGATGCTGAAACGTTTACTCTTTCCTCTCACCCTGCTGTTGTGCCTTGCCGTCGCCACAACCTCTTGCCGCGATGATGACGACGGACTTATCGACCTGCCCGAAGAACTGGTTTCAGGACCCATCCGCATATCCGTGCCCGAAAATCCCTGGCGCATCAAGCGTGTGGCGGACTATTACGCGTTCTATGTGGAGTGTCAGGGCAGCGGCTGGATTGCCACCTGCGAATCGGAATGGCTCACCCTCACGCCTACGGAAGGAAGCGAGTCGCAGTATATACGTTTCGATGTGGAAGAGAACACGGAACCCTTTGCCCGCGTGGCGGTCATTACTATTGCCGATGCCAAGGAGCCGGACACTTACAGGGTGCAGGTACGCATCCGTCAGTCGGGCTACAACGACGAGGATAACGCCACCCTGACGGGAGATATGCAGAAAAAACACCGTATGGGATATGGGTATGACATCATGAAAGAGTATGCGTCGGATGGAAGCTATTCCGACAATCCGGTATTGGATTATGACAAGGTGGTGGAAGCGGAAGAAGCCAAAGGTATCACCATCATCTCCGAAGACCGTCGCCACTATCAGGACTTGGAGATATTTTCCGGTACCACCATCACCGAGCTGGCTGGAAAGCTGACAAGAAACATGGATAGCAAGGCTACCTTTTTAGGCTGTGGAAAGATCTCGGATACCAAGACCGACATCTACCGTAACAAGACTATCGAAGAGGTGTGCGGTCTTGTGCGCTTGAAGCAGATTATTTCCTCACGTACCATTGATATAGGTATGCTCCGTTCCCAAGCCACGAGCGATGATTCCCCGCTCTACTCACAGGAATTCCGCAAAGCCTTGAAAGAACTTAATGAAAACAACGCCTACGCTTTTCTCAATAAATTCAGAACCCACTTGGTGGTATCTGCTGACTTGGGGGGAAGCCTCGAACTGCATACAACGATCACTCGCGAAACCTCCATCGAAACGCAGCATTCGGTCACTACCGTCACGAAGAAGGTGTTCGGAAAGAACAAAGGACAAAGCAGCCAATCATACGATACCTACCAAGGAGAGATAGGCATCGACTACAAGGCCGACCTGACTTGCGTAGGCGGAGACTCCAAGACACATGGAGTCATGCAGGCAGCAGTCAATGCGAAACGCCAGATCACCCCTGACGAGATAAAGAAATGGCAGGCGTCGTTCAACATTGACCCCGCCGATACCGGAAAAGAGTACAATGTGGGTATGGTGGGATGCCGCCTGATACCCATATACGAGATAATCAACGACCCCGACAAGCGCAGATTGGTGCAGATTGCTTTTTCCAAATATACCAATTCACCGGAGATGGCGCCAAAGCCGGAAGATACACCGGCCCGGATAGAAATAGATATTGTACGCAAGGAATGGTTACAAAGACAAAGTTCATGTGCTTTGAAAGCAGATACCCGCAACAAAAACAGATACTTTATATTTGTAAAGGAGTATGTGCCGGCCATCCGTCGTGATGACGCCGTCATAATAGCTTACCCATTCATCGAAGAGAAACCATACTTTTATTGCGGTGTTTTCATAGGCGATGCGGATAACCATCCGGGTGCAGTACGCTGGTTGGGCAATAATTGCCTCTATGAGCCCAACGATTCTGTCAGGTACGACAATGCCCAATTTGCGCATTTGTTCGACGCAAATAGCAAATCGCTGAAACAATTATATTTCTATAACGCTGCCGTACAGATAATGCCCCCAAAACAAAACAACAAATACATCGTAGAAGATAGTATACATTCGATAACCTCCGTACACCCTCTTCGGGCCTCATCTAAAAAGATAATATATAGCGCAGGAGACGACGAGAACGACAAGCTCTATTTAATCAAGGTAGGTCCCTTGATGTGGTTCGAAGCCAGTTATAGCCTGCAAAAGAGAGATATTATAGATAATACAGATTATGTTCCTTTCAATAAGTCCGAAGGTGCCAATAAATTTCACATGTGCAAGCCAACGAACGATCTATATCAAGCATTTTATTGGTCTGACATTAATCATTATCTCCCCACTGACAATCAGATAAACAGTCTGATGAAAGTATGTAACGGAAACGAAAAGGTTCTTTTCGAACTAAATCCCGGCAATCTAAGCAATTTATTAGGACTAAAATGGGGCAAAGGGGCTTTTCGCCATTTATCCGGTAGTTCTTATGATAAATTTGACACGGAAGCTATTGTCTTCCCCATTCGGGACATGACCCCCAAACAGGATTTCCTTCCCGACATTGCCAGAATAACTAAATCAGGAAGAGCCAGCCGAATATCCATGAAAGATTATCAATTAGCAACGATAGGTTCCACTGATTGTGCTACCTTGCTTTTACCGATTTATATGGTAGCTGAAACTTTTGATTAACAAATAACGCCAACAAAACCTTATGAAAATTCTTAAGCTGCAATATATTCTTATCCTGGCTGTACTGACTGCCTGCCAAGATGAGAACTTTCAAGTTCCAATGGAGGAGAATGAAGTTCATATCGCAACGGAAAATGAGATTCTCCTGAAACGCGGATATTCTGATTACACTCTGACGGCAGAGAGACTGGCCGGATTGGAAGGATGCCGCATACGGGCACAAGAGGGCTTTGTATTCCTGTCCGATTCCATTGTGCGAAGCGGTAAGCCACTCACCATCGAAGTGGAGCAAAATCCTTATCAAGAGGAACGCCTCGGCAGGCTTGACTTCACCGACCGGGAAGGTACAATAGTCCGCTCTTTCTCCTTGCGTCAGGCAAGCAGTCTGACGCAGACAACGGGGGAAGCCTATTCGGGAGCCTTGATACGCTCGTATGGTGTGGGCTATGGTTACGATGCTTTCGGTGAATATGCAAGCTACAACAGCGTGCGCGACCAAGTGATAAGCCTGCCCGCCCTGCGCCTGTACGAACGGGAGAACAAGACCTCGTGTATCGTGGATGACCTCGCGCCCGACATGGCAACCACCATCTTGGAAGGAAATGACAGTCAGCAACTACTCAAATCGCTCTCCGCCCATGCCGGATTGGGACTGGATGTAGGTTTCTTTCAAGCACATGTGAAGGTAAGCTATGCCCACAGCGACCTCAAAACCAATGCTTACTCGTTCTGCACCATTATGAACAACTACAAAGCCCTTTCCCGGCACACCGATCCCTACAACCTGGTAGAGATAGCACGAAACAATCCTAAGATATTGACCGAAGGCTTCCGGAACTGTGTGAACAAAATCAGTGATGCCATTGAGAAAGACAGGCTTGACAAGGCTATAGAATATACAGATGAGCTATTCCGCATTTATGGTACCCATATCATCTATCATGCTGATTTGGGTGGAAAACTGGAGTTCTGCTCCACCTTCGAGCGTGCCGCCTTAGACAGCAAGACAACGCTTTCCGTAGCCGCCGAAGCCTCATTCCTCAACATGTGTGGATTCAAAATGGAAGAGGGACAGACCAATACTTACAGCCAGACATCGACCCGCCAGTCGCGCAGCATCTCGGCACGTGGAGGAGATGTGACCTACATAACGGAAATCATCAATTGCGAAAAAGACGTGCTTGGCGACAATATTGTAGACAAATGGTATAAATCCATCCGTCTCGATCTTCAAGACCCCGTAAAGAACAATGTGGAACTGATAGACTTCAAGCTATTCCCCATCTACGAGTTCATAACCGATGAAAAAGCGCGGAACTTCGTCTTTACACAACTTGGCATAGAGATTCAGTATGAAGACGACATGTTCCCGAAAGTGTACGACAAGAAATACCGGCAGATCGACTGCCAGAAGCTCATAACGGATGATATGAAATACCATAATCAATGGTGGTTGGAATATCTGAGAGCCGATGACCAGGCTATCGTAGAGACCATATCCGAATATATATGGATAAAGGGAAAACAATATGCGCTCCGTTCTTTCTACCCCATCATATCGGGAGAGGTGCGGAACGAAGGACTTGCTGTGACAAGCGATTCGCTCTACCGTATCCTATGGAAAGACTTGGAATGTACTTTGACACCTATAGGGAAACGAAGCGAATATCCCACACTTTATTACAACGCCGGTGACTTGGATATTACCCCCACCGACAGCACAGAAACCTATTCGACCGACTATGTATTAAGGCAAACAATTTTATACAGTTTGGGAAAAGAGCTTCGATTGTTCTATAAATACGGTCCGTATATGTTTGTGGCAAGTCCTAGTAGGTGGTCGGGTAACCCGATGGTAGCTTTCGCCGACAGGCCAAAGGATTGGGAGATATTTACACAAGAAAAGACACTGAAGGATCTGGAAGAATTACACCGGAAATACAACATTAAAGAAAGAGATTCCAACAGGCAAAGCGGATTGGAATATTCCAGCAATTATATCATTGGCAGGAACAGTGCTAACGAACCTGAATTAATAACCATGACATACAATAAGACAACCGAATGCAGCACATCGGACGAGGTAGCAAGCGGTGCGGCGCTTTTCCAGGGCCTGGCGCTCCACAAAGGTGGGAGCAGGCGACGAGGCCCGGTATATGATGTTGGGATGCAGCACGATCTCCGTGTCGCTGCCGATGCGCCGGGCGGCCAGCTCCACGGCCACCCGCATGGCCCGCTGGGTGACCTCCTCCAGGTGCATTTCCACCATGGTCATCGGCGGCGTGCACCGGGAGAAGAAGGAGGAGAGGCTGGTTCCCGTGGCAAGAAGCTGCACCTCCTCGCCGACGTTTATCCCGGCCTCCACCAAGGCCCGCAGCATGCCGAAGCTGACGATATCGTAAATGCAGGTGATGACCTTGGGCACATGGTTCTCCCGGATCATGGACACGCCCAGCTCATACCCCGCGTCAATGGTGTTGTCGCAGTAAAAGACGTTGCGGCTGATGTCCGCGCCATACTCCCCGCAGGTGCGGAAAAAGGCGTTGGCCCGCAGGTTCATGCCCTCATAGGACGCGGGGTTGAGCACCAGGCCCACGCTGTCCCCGCCCTTGCACAGGGCGTGCAGGGCGGCGATGTGCCCGGTTTCCACGTGGTCCACGGTGACGCAGGGATAGTTGGGCACACTGCGGTTGACGATCACCGTGGGGATCCTCGTGGGCGTGGTCCGCAGGGCGGTCAGATCGTCGGAGTTGGCGGAGATCACCAGGGCTGCGTCAAACTCCTTGGTGCTCCACAGGGCCGGCTGATCGGCCAGATGGTTGCTCTCGTAGGGGCAGATGGTGATGCTCACGGGGATCGGGTCAAGGCAGGCGGCGGTGTTCACGCCGTTTATCACGGAGAGCAGGGTGGTCTCGATGCTCCTCTGGGGCCAGAATACCGCCACCCGGGTCTGGGCCGGTGCGCTGGCGCCGGCGGTGCGCTGCTTATATCCCAGCTGCTCCGCCGTGGTCCGGACAAGCTCCTGCATGGCAGGCGAGATGCGCTTCTCCTCCCCCTTGCCGCTGAGAACATAGGACACGGTGGCGGTGGATACGCCGCATTTTTCGGCGATTTCAGAAAGTGTGGCCATTGGACTGAGCTCCTCCCCCAAACAGGCTTTGTGACAGCGGCACCTCAGCAGGGCGCATATCACCAATTGAAAAGTATACCGTAGTCTCCCTGACAAGTCAAGTTAAAACTGAATTTGTTAAGCAAACTCCGGCGTAAAATTTTCGTTTCACGAAGCTGATAATGTTATTATATCCAAAAGAAACGGGCGGTTTTGCTGCAAACTTACAAAATTCAAATTGGAGCTTGACTTTTGAGCACAATTAGATTAAATTTAAGTTAAATTAAAATTGATAAGCGGAGGTAAGCAAGTGAACATCCATGTTTTTGAATGCGGACCCCGGGACGGATGGCAGAATCTGAAGCAGCTGCTGCCCATCGAGGAGAAAAAGCGCATCATCGACGGGCTGGTGGACGCCGGCGTGAAGCTGCTGGAGGCCACGTCCTTCGTCAGCCCCAAGGCCATTCCGCAGATGGCGGACGCGGCGGAGCTGGCCCGGTATGTGCTCGCGGCCCATCCGGACATCACCACCTATGCCCTGGTGCCCAACTATCGCGGCGTGCAGAACGCCTGGAACGCCGGGGTGCGCCACCTGACCTATGTGATCTCCGTCAGCGAGTCCCACAACAAGGCCAACATCAACCGCACCCATGAGCAGTCCCTGGAGGAACTCTCCCGGATCTATGCCGACTTCCCGGAGGCGGACCTCTGCGTGGAGCTGGCCACGGTGTTCGGCTGTCCCTTTGAGGGGATCCCGGAAATTTCCAGGGTGGTGGACTTTGTGGCCCGGATCTATGCTCTGGGCTGCCGCTCCATCTGCCTGGCGGACACCATCGGCATTGCGGACCCCTGCCAGGCGCGCCGGACCATCGCGGCCCTGCAGGCGGCCTTCCCCGGCGTTGCCTGGCAGGTGCACATCCACGACACCCGGGGCATGGGCATGGTCAACACCCTGGCCGCCATCGAAAGCGGCATCACCACCGTGCAGTCCACCCTGGGCGGCCTGGGCGGCTGCCCCTTCGCCCCCGGAGCCTCCGGCAATACCGCCACGGAGGACCTGGTGTATATGCTCCAGCGCATGGGCTATGAGACCGGCATCGACTTTGACAAGCTGCTGGCCCTGTCGAAATACCAGCACGCCCATGTGGACGGCATTTACAGCGGACACCAGCTCCATGTCCAGACAAACAACACCTGCTGCTTATAAAGGAGAACCATCATGACTACTGCATTGGGAGATATCACGGTCCTGGACCTCACCCGGGTCCTGGCCGGACCGTACTGCACGATGATGCTGGCGGATTTCGGCGCCAACGTCATCAAGATCGAGATCCCCGGCAAGGGGGACGACACCCGGGCCATGGGCCCCATCAAAAACGGCGCCAGCATGTACTATGCCAACGTGAACCGCAACAAGAAGGGCGTTACCCTGAATCTGAAGGCGCCGGAGGGCAAGGAGCTGTTCAAGGAGCTGGTCAAAAAGGCGGACGTTGTGGTGGAGAACTATCGCCCCGGCGTTATGGACAAGCTGGGCCTGGGCTATGACGAGCTGAAAAAGGTCAACCCGCGCATCATTTATGCGGCGGTGTCCGGCTTCGGCTGCTACGGGCCCAACTCCCAGCGCCCCGGATACGATATCATCGCCCAGGCGGTGGGCGGCCTGATGAGCATCTCCGGCCACCCGGGCGGCCAGCCCACCCGTGTGGGCAGCGCCATGGGCGACATGCTGGGCGGCATGAACCTGACCATCGGCATCCTGATGGCGCTGCACGCCCGCCAGCTCACCGGCCGGGGCCAGCGGGTGGACGTGGCCCTGGTGGATTCCGTGGTGGCCAGCCTGGAAACCGGCACCCAGCGCTACTTCGCCTCCGGCAAGCTGCCGGAGCTGATGGGCAACCGCTATGCCGCCGCCTATCCTTACGATTCCTTCGCCGCGACGGACGGCAGCTTCGTCATCGCCTGCGGAAACGATCATCTTTTCCAGCTGCTGTGCGAAAAGGTCATCCACCGGCCGGACCTGCTGACGGACCCGCGCTTTGACAGCAACCTGAAGCGCTGCGACAATCACGCGGCCCTAAAGCCCGAGATTGAAAAGTGGACCAGCCTGCACACCATCGACGAGGCGGTGAAGGCCGTCAATGCCGCAGGCGTGCCCGCCGCCCCCATCAACGACATGCGCCGGGTCACCTCGGACGACAGCATTGCCAACGTCCGAGAGATGTTCGTGCCCCTGCACCACCCGGTCATCGGCGACATGCGCGTCAACGGCAACCCCGTCAAGCTGCTGGACATGATGCCGCAGATCACCCGCCACGCCCCGGAGCTGGGGCAGGACAACGAGGCCGTTTACGGGGAGCTGCTGGGCCTGGACGCAGCCGCCCTGAATGAATACAGAGAAAAGCATGTGATCTGAGACGGCAGATGAGGAGAATCGTATGATCGACAGAGCAAAATTCAGACAATTGGTGGAGTCCCCGGAGATTCTGGTCATGCCCGGAGCCTATGACGCCCTCAGCGCCAAGCTGGTGGAGGCCTCCGGCTTCCCGGTTGCCTATATGACCGGCTACGGTCAGTCGGCCAGCAAGCTGGGCGCGCCGGACGTGGGCCTGATGACCATGAGCGAGATGGCGGAGCGGGCCAAGGACATGTGCGCGGCGGTTTCCATTCCCGTTATCTGCGACGGGGACACCGGCTTCGGCAACGTGGTCAACCTGGTGCGCACCGTGCGGGAATATGAGCGGGCCGGGGCTGCCGCCATCCAGATCGAGGACCAGAGGATGCCGAAGAAATGCGGGCATATGCTGGGCCGCCAGGTGGTGGACGCCCAGGAGATGGTCAACAAGATCCAGGCGGCCTGCGCCGCCCGGCACGACCCCGATTTTCTCATCATCGCCCGGACGGACGCCCGCACCAACCACGGTGTGGAGGAGGCCATCCGCCGCGCGACGCTCTATGAGCAGGCCGGAGCGGACATTATCTTCGTGGAGTCTCTGGAGAGCGCGGAGGAGATGCGCCTGGTCAACCAGGCCGTCACAAAGCCTACCATCGCCAACATGGTGGAGGGCGGCAGAAGCCCCTATCTCTCCGCAGGCGAGCTGCAGGCCCTGGGATACCGGCTGGTGGTGTTTCCGGTGCTGACGCTGTATGCGGCCATGGCCTCCGTGCTGGACGTTCTTTCTGAGCTGAAGGACAAGGGCACGGTGGACCTGACCTCCGGCAAAATGGTGAACTTTACGCAGTTCAATGAGCTCATCGGCCTGCCGCAGGAGCGCCGCCTGGAGGAAAATGATTTCAGTGTTCTGCCCCGGTAAGGCTTTCCCCGTGGAAAGCCCACTCCGGGATCAGCCTAAAAAACCGACAAGGAGGGATTGGTTTCTCAAAAGTACAGAATCCGGCAAACACTTAGAAAAGAGAGAGGAGTCTTGAAAAATGGACAACAAAAACTTGGAATCCACCACCTACGACGTGAAGGCAATCACCAACTATGACCGCAGATTTGAAGCGGGCAAAAAGGACGCCATCTTTTTCCATGTGCTCGGCGGCGTCGCCTCTGTGATCGCTGTTGTGCTGGCCTTTGTGTTCGGCACCTGCGACCCCAGCGAAATGATCTATTTCCTCGGCATGCCCCTTTGGTGGACCGGCGGTGTGATCGTATACCTGGCCATGTTTGCCATCGGCATGATCCACCTGAAAAAGAGCCGCACCTATTCCATGCTGCCCAGAGAGCCTAAAGAGGAGGTAAATGACAAATGATTGATCTCGGCGGATTTTCCATGAGCACCGGCACCATGACCACCATGGTGATCATCTTCATTATCTATTCCCTGGTGATTGTCGGCCTTGGCGCTTATGTCAAGCTGCAGTCCAAAAAGGTTGCCAGCGATAACCTGGCCTCCTTCCTGACCGGCGGCGGCGGGCTCAGCGCCTTTGCCATCGCCATGATCGCGGCCACCAACTCCATGGCTGGCGGCACCATGGTCACGGCCCCCGGCCTGACCTATGCAAAGGGCTTTTCCGGTGGTATAATCTATTACGCCGGCTTCCTGACCGCAGCCTTCGGCCTGGGCGCCGTGGGCCTGAAGGCCGCCATCCTGAAGCAGCGCATCGGCGCGGTCTCCTTCCTGGACCTGTTCCGTCTGCGCTTCCGCTCCAAGGCAGTGGTTTCCGCGCTGTCCATCACCTGCGTGGTGGGCCTGCTGTTTACCACCTGCGCCCAGATCACGGCGGGCGCCAAGATGTTCGCCGCCATCACCGGCAGCAACCAGTATTACCTGGGCCTGCTCCTGGTCATCATCATCACCGTTGTCTACACCGCCACCGGCGGCGTGAAGTCCATGGCCAAGGTGGCGGCCATCCAGGGCGTGGTCATGCTGATCGCCACCTTCTCCATCATGGGCATCCTGCTCATTGACAATGCAAAGACCTACGGCAGCCTCAGCGCCGCCGTGGAATACATGGGCACCACCTATCCCGAGATGATGCGCGCCGACTCCGTGTTCACCTTCATGAACACCCTGGGCACGGTGCTGTTCTGCGGCATCGGCCTGGGCGCAATGCCCTTCGCCGTCAGCGTCTCCATGACCTATGACAACCACAAGGTCCTCAAGCGCGGCATCATGATCTCCTGCATCATCTTCACCATCTGCCAGGGCCTCATGTGCGCCACCGGTCCCTGGGCCCACAACCTCAACCCCGACCTGGTCACCCGCGACCTGACCACCTTCTATGTGGCCACCAACCTGCTGCCCTCCCCTGTGGCTGGCATCATCTTCTGCGGCGTTTTCGCGGCCATCCAGTCCTCCCTGGCCGGTTACTGCATGAGCGCAGCCGCCTTCTTTGCCAAGGACTTCTTCATCGACTGCGTGAAGCCCGACATGCCCGAGAAAAAGCAGAAGACCTTCTCCTCCGTCACCATCCTGGTCTTTGCGGCTCTGGCCACCCTTCTGGCCCTGAAGCCCACGGATCTGACCCAGTTCATGATCAACTTCGCGCTGGGCGCTCTGGCCTCCGCCTGGTACTGGCCCGTTCTGTGCGGCCTTTACTGGAAGAAGGCCACCTGGAAGGGCACCTTCTGGTCCTGCGTGGGCGGCTTCTTCGCCTATATGTTCTTCTATATCATCTCCAGCGTGATCCCGGCCACCAAGGAGTGGTGGATCGTCAACACCAACAATACCCACGCCTTCGTGTTCTCCTGGATCATCAGCCTGATCCTTATGATCGTTGTCAGCCTTGCCACACAGAAGGATAAGGTCCCCCTGGGCTATTTCCAGGTGTTCTTCTGTGACGACTACAACGACGAGTACGCCAAGAACTTCCGCATCAGCAGCAAAAAGAGCAAGTAAGCTCCTTCAGAAAGGAATCTGTCGCTATGGATAACTATGTAAAGGTTACAAGCAAGGGCAGCTATTTTGTGGGCGGCGAAAAGGTCACCATCGCCGGGAGCAATCCCGTTGCAATGGAATACTGGCCCGGCGGTCCGAAGCTCATCTATGACCCCAACGGCGATTTCCAGGCGGGCCAGATGTATGTGCAGTATACCCGCATCGCCGACCCCGTGGTGCCCTATCCCGTGTGCATGGTGCACGGCGGCGGCGGCACCGGCGCCCTGTGGGAGACCACACAGACCGGCGAGCCGGGCTGGGAGTACATGTTCCTGCAAAACGGCTTCAATGTCAACGTCTCCGACGGCGTGGAGCGCGGCCGGGCCTCCTGGGCGCAGTTCCCGGAGATCAACCCCGTGCCTCCCTGCTTCAACAGCTATGCCGAGCGCTGGACGACCTATCGCCTTGGACCCAAGTACGGCGAGAGCTATGCCGGCAGCCGCTTTGACGCAGCCGGGTACGACACCTTCATCAAGTCCCAGGTCCCGCGCTGGACCACGTCCATCCCCATGGCCCAGAAGGCCTACGACCAGTATGTGGGCGATATGAAGGACGGCTGCATCATGCTGGCCCACAGCCAGGGCGGCCTGTTCACGGTGAACGCGGCTCTGGCCCACCCCGAAAACGTCAAGGCCGTGGTGCTCATCGAAAGCTCCTCCACCATCGACGTGGAAAAGACCGACGTCTCCGCCTTCAAGGACATCCCCTTCCTGTTTGTCTGGGGCGACTTCCTGGGCGAGGAATACTGCACGCCGGAGTATCGCTGGATCGGTGACTTCGCCTATCAGGGCACCATGCGCAAGCTGCACGAGCGCATTGTGGAGCTGGGCGGCGACAGCACCTGGATCCACCTGCCGGAGATGGGCATCCGCGGAAATACCCATGCCATGATGCAGGAGGACAACAGCCGCCAGATCGCCGACCTGGTCTGCGACTGGCTCAAGTCCCACGTGAAATAAGCCAATTTCCATTTCTCTCCTCATATGTGCGGCAGCCCTCGACAAAACCGGGGGCTGCCGCCGATTTATCTGTATATTCTCCGGCGTCCGAACGGAAAAAACGCCGCCCAGGAGGGACGGCGTTTTTTCCGGAACAAAAAGAAGGAAAACAATAAAAGGGGAAATTGGCTGGATTTACTTGTGATCCACGGAATGCATGTGCTCAATCAGGCACAGGATCTTATCGGAATAGCCGATCTCGTTATCGTACCAGGAGACCACCTTCACGAAGGTGTCGGTCAGGGCGATACCGGCCTTGGCGTCGAAAATAGAGGTGTGGGTGTTGCCCAGGAAGTCGGAGGACACCACGGGCTCGTCGGTGTAATCCAGGATGCCCTTCAGCTGGCCCTGGGCGGCCTTCTTCATGGCGTCGCAGATCTCGTCATAGCTGGCGGGCTTCTCCAGGTTCACAGTCAGGTCCACCACGGACACGTCCAGGGTGGGCACGCGCATGGACATACCGGTGAGCTTGCCGTTCAGGCTGGGGATCACCTTGCCCACGGCCTTGGCGGCGCCGGTGGAGCTGGGGATGATGTTGCCGGAAGCGGCGCGGCCGCCCCGCCAATCCTTCACGGACACACCGTCCACGGTTTTCTGGGTGGCGGTGGTGGAGTGAACGGTGGTCATCAGGCCGTCGGCAATGCCGAAGTTATCGTGCAGCACCTTGGCAATGGGGGCCAGGCAGTTGGTGGTGCAGCTGGCGTTGGACACGAAGGTCATATCGGAGGTGTAGCTGTCCTGGTTCACGCCCATAACGAACATGGGGGTGTCGTCCTTGGAGGGGGCGGACATGACCACATGCTTGGCGCCGGCCTCGATATGGCCCTTGGCCTTGTCCTTGGTCAGGAACAGGCCGGTGGACTCGATGACGTACTCCGCGCCGATCTCCTTCCAGGGCAGGTTGGCGGGGTCACGCTCGGCGTACACGGGAATCACGTGGCCGTCCACGATGATGGAATTATCGCCGGAGGACACCTGGGCATTGATCCTGCCGTGCATGGTGTCATACTTCAGCATATAGGCCAGGTAATCGGCGGGACACAGGTCGTTGATGCCCACGATCTCGATCTCGGGGTGCTGCAGGCTGCAGCGCAGGACCATGCGGCCGATGCGGCCAAAACCATTGATGCCGACTTTGATGCTCATATAAACACAGCTTCCTCTCCGTAATGGAATATATCAAATGTATGGTACGTTTAGTATTATATGCGATGCATTCCAAAAATGCAAGACCCTTTTTAAAATTTTTCTGATTTTGCAGAATGCGACAAATATCTTGTGTTTTTCCTCTTTCTTTGATATAGTATGGTATAAATTTGCATGACAGACAGAACGTTCCGGGAATAAGCGTCGGGCTTTTCCGGAATCGTAAACAATAGCGGAAGGAGGCTGTCATCATATGGAATACAGCGAAGCCGAAAAGCAGATGCTCCGCGAGGTGCTGCCGGGGATTGCCGTCCAGCTGCGCGGGGCATTGGCCAATATACATGGGGCTCTGGGCCGCCTGGCTCCGGAGCGGCTGCGGGACCGGGACACCGGAACGGACCGCAGCGCCGCCATTCTGTGCCAGAGCTATTACCAGATCCTGCGGGTGGTGAACAACCTGTCCGACGCCCCCATGCTGGCGGAGGACAAGCCCCTGGGCACGGAGAACGTGGAGCTGGTGGAGCTGCTGGAGGGTCTGTGCCGCCAGGGGCAGGTCCTGGCGGAGCTGCTGGACCTGAATCTGTCCTTCACCTGCCGGGACCGGGCCCACGTCATCGCCGCCAACCGGGAGCTGCTGGAGCGGCTGTTCTGGAACCTGGTGTCCAACGCCATGAAATTCACGCCCCCCGGCGGGACCATCGAGGTATCCCTGCGGACGGGGCCGGAGTGCGTGCTGCTGTGCGTGAAGGACAGCGGCCCCGGCATTCCTCAGGACAAGCTGGAGCGTCTGTTTGACCGCTGGCAGCACAGCAATATGGACCTGCCGGTCCACGGGCTGGGCCTGGGCCTGCCCCTGTGCCGCCGCATTGCCCAGGGCCACGGCGGCAGCCTGGTGGTCTCCTCCCGGCAGGGGGAGGGCACTGCGGTGACGGTGCGCCTGCCGGACCGCCGCAGCGGCGTGACCCTGGTGCGCCAGCCGCTCTTCCACTATGCCGGCGGCTTCAACCCGGTGCTGGTGGAACTGGCCGACGCCCTGCCGGTCCAGGCGTTCACCAGGAATTATATTGATTGAAGGATTGCCGTTTTTTCCCTGTTTTATGCATAGGAGGTCACACATGGAAGGAAAACGCGTATTGGTGGCCATGTCCGGCGGGGTGGACAGCAGCGCCGCCGCCCTGCTGCTGCGGCAGCAGGGGTACGAGTGCGACGGGGCCATGCTGCGGCTGTATAACGGCGAAAAGGCGGGGACCTGCTGCTCCGCCGACGACGCCGGCGACGCCCGGTCCGTGGCCTATCGCCTGGGCATGAAGTTTTATGTGTTCAACGAGACGGAGCGCTTCGCCCGGGAGGTCATGGACCGGTTCGTGGCGGAATACTGCGCCGGACATACCCCCAACCCCTGCATCGACTGCAACCGCTGCCTGAAGTTCGGCGCGCTGCTGGACCGGGCTCTGGTGCTGGGGTATGACTACATCGCCACCGGCCACTATGCCCGGGTGGACCGGGACCCGGACACGGGGCTGTATCGCCTGCTGCGGGGCCGGGACCGGCGGAAGGACCAGAGCTATGTGCTCTATCAGCTGACCCAGGGCCAGCTGGCCCACCTGCTGCTGCCGGTGGGGGACTATGACAAGCCCGCCATCCGGGAAAGCGCCCGCCAGGCGGGGCTGCTGAACGCCGGCAAGGCCGACAGCCAGGACATCTGCTTTGTCCCCGACGGGGACTACACGGCGTTTTTGCAGGAATACGGCCATGTGACCCTGGAGCCCGGGAACTTTGTGGACCGGGAGGGCCGGGTGCTGGGCCGCCACAAGGGGCTTCCCTGCTACACCACCGGCCAGCGGAAGGGGCTGGGGGTGTCCGCCGGGAAGCACGTCTATGTGGTGCGGAAAAACGCCCGGGACAACACCATTCTGCTGGGGGATGACCGGGACCTGTTCACCAGCCGCCTCACCGCCTGCCGGGTGAACTGGATCTCCGGCACGGCGCCGACGGAGCCTGTCGCCGTCACCGCCAAGACCCGGTACAGCCAGATGGAGGCGGAGGCGGAGGTCACACCCCTGCCGGAGGGGCGGATGCGGGTGGTCTTCCGCCAGCCCCAGCGGGCCATCACCTCCGGACAGGCCGTGGTGCTCTACGACGGGGATACGGTGCTGGGCGGCGGCGTCATCGAAGATCGGTGAAGATTTTCCCGGATTTCCGGGAAATATCTGTTGACAAACACCGGCGCATGTGTTATATTTATTCTTGCTTGTCGAGCTTATCGATATGGCGGCGTAGCTCAGTTGGCTAGAGCATGCGGTTCATACC